>Ga0164293_10001041_pt1 | contig 23217 bp, 19 predicted proteins | sample GEODES118metaG_FD_111487 | JGI IMG/M metagenome (GOLD analysis project Ga0164293, IMG submission 111487) | Eutrophic lake water microbial communities from Lake Mendota, Wisconsin, USA - GEODES118 metaG | ecosystem: Environmental > Aquatic > Freshwater > Lake | place: USA: Lake Mendota...
CCCCGCCAGCGCCACCGGCCCCCAACGCCCCGCCAGCGCCACCGGCCCCCAACGCCCCGCCAGCGCCACCGGCCCCCAACGCCCCGGCAGCACCTCCGCCGCCGGCCTGATCGGTGTCGAATGGTCCGTTTTGTGGCCGTTTCCGCAGCCGAACCGATATCCACTCGCAGTACCTTCACAACAGAGGCCGGTATGCAACCGGCTGACGACCTGAGGAGGCCCTCCACATGGACATCATCGCTGCAACCGAAATTCTCGCCCGGTCCTCGACGACAACCAGCGTTGGTTGGATCGGCTACATCATCATCGGCGCGATCGCCGGATGGTTGGCAGGCAAGATCGTCAAGGGCGGTGGTTCCGGGCTGCTGATGGACATCGGCATCGGCATTGTCGGTGCGCTGATCGGCGGATTCCTGTTGAGCTTCTTCCTTGACACCGCCGGTGGCGGATGGTGGTTCACACTGTTCACCGCGACTCTGGGCTCGGTGATTCTGCTCTGGGTGGTCGGGAAGGTCCGCAGCAGGTCCTGACCCGTTCGAGGCGTGCGTCGTGGCGGATATGACGGTTCCCGCCACGATGCGCGCCTGGCGGGTGTGCCACCCAGGGCCAGTTCGCGGCGGCCCGTTGCAGTTCGACGAACACGCCGCGGTCCCCGAACCCGCCCCAGGTGAGTTGTTGGTGGCAGTCCGCGCCTGCGGCGTCTGCCGGACCGACCTGCACATCGCCGAAGGGGACCTCGCGGTCCACCGATCTGGTGTGACGCCAGGACACGAAGTGGTCGGCGAGGTCGTGGTCGCTGCCGGCGGCTTCGAGGTCGGCGATCGGGTCGGCATCGCCTGGCTGCGGTACACCGCGGTCGATGTGTCTACTGCCGGCGTGGCGCCGAGAGCCTATGCCCGGACTCCCGCTACACCGGCTGGGACGCCGACGGCGGCTACGCCGAATTCGCCACTGTCCCGGCTGGATTCGCTCACCGCCTGCCCGCCGGTTACACCGATACCGAACTGGCGCCGTTGCTCTGCGCCGGCATCATCGGCTACCGCGCCCTGATGCGCGCAGACCTTCCGCCCGGCGGACGACTCGGGCTGTACGGATTCGGTGGCCGCCAGATCCGTTCGGTCACCTCCAACACCCGTGCCGATGCCCGGGAGTTCCTGGCCCTGGCCGGACGGCACCACATCGAGGTGACGACGCCGCACTACCGGCTTGCCGAGGCCGACCGCGCGTTGACCGATCTCGCTGAGGGTCGGATCGCCGGGGCGGCGGTGCTGGTGCCCTAGAGAGGTGTTGAAGACACCTAGGCCAGTTGCCAGACCAATGCGGCGGCCAGTGCCCCCATGCCGTTCAGTGACCAGTGCAAAGCGATAGGCGCGAGCAGGCTGCCGCTGCGGCGGCGCAGCCAGGTGAACACAAAACCGGCCGCTGCCGTGGCCAGTACCGCCCCCAACACGCCGGCTGCCATCCCGAACACCCCGCCGCCGAGGATTCGGCTGAACCCGGCGTTGCCGGCAGTCAAGCCCAGCGATGAGGCGACATGCCACAGGCCGAACAGCAGTGAACCGCCCGCCGCCACGCCGCGGAAACCCCACGCCCGGTCCAGTGCGCCGTGCAGCACCCCCCGGAAGGCCAGTTCCTCGGGAATGACGGTTTGCAGCGGAATGATGATCATCGAGGCCACCAGCGCACCGGAGAAAGTGGCGTAGCGGTCGTTGAGAAACATCGGTCGCGTCCACGGCAGCAGTGCGCCGATGGCGACGACGGTGAGCACCAGACCGACCGCCGCGGCGGCGTAGCCTGCGCCGGACTTCCAGTGTTCTCGGCCCAGGCCCAGTTCCGACCACCCCAGACCGCGGGCCCGCACCAGCAGCACCAAAGCCAGTGCCGCGACGGGGACGGTACCGATATTGGCCCACGGAGTGGTGAAGTGGGCGATCAGGTTGGTGATCGCCAGCACCACGACCACAACGGCGATATCGAGGTAGACCCGGAATCGGTGTAGAACAGCCAGTTGTACCAGCGCAGCGTGGGGCGGCGCGGCCTCCGCGCTGAGGGTGGACATTTGTCTTCCATTCTACCTGCGGCGACGACACCCGAAGTGCGTCGTTGGCCACACCGATTAAGCTCGGCGCCGAACGACGGGAGACGCTGCCTTGGTCGACGACGACACCGGGACCGAGCCCCTGCTCGCTGGACTTCGGGTCCTCGACCTCTGCGACAGCACGGCCGACAACGTCACCCGACTGCTGGCCGACCTGGGTGCCGACGTGTTGAAGATCGAGTCGCCCGGCGGCGATCCGTCTCGCCGGCAGTTGCCCTCCGTGGGCGGGGTAAGCATCCCCTTCGCGCTGCACAACGCCAACAAAAGGGCGGTCGTGCTCGACCCGGCCGACGGCACCGACCGCAACACGCTGATCGAGCTTGCAGCCGGGGCCGACATCGTCGTCGACACCGGACGACTCGATGCCTACGGCACCTCGTGTGCGGATCTGGCCGATCGATTCAACGACCTGGTCACCATGCTGGTCACCGACTTCGGCAGCACCGGGCCGTACGCCACCTGGCGGGCCACCGACCCGGTGCTCTACGCCATGTGCACTGCGCTGTCCCGATCCGGTCCCGCGGTGGGTACGCCCGTGCTGCCCCCGGAGGGGATCGCTTCGGCAACCGCCGCGGTGCAGGCGGCCTGGGCGCTGCTGGCGGCCTACTTCAACCGGCTGCGCTGCGGGGTCGGTGACTACATCGACTTTTCCCGGTTCGATGCCGTGGTGATGGCACTGGATCCACCGTTCGGCACCCAGGGCCAGGCCGCCACCGCCCGAAAGGGCGGTGAGCGCTGGCGGGGCAGGCCCCGAAACCAGGACCTCTACCCGATCTTCACGTGCAGCGACGGGTTCGTCCGGATCTGCGTGATGGCACCTCGGCAGTGGCGCGGCCTGCGTGCCTGGCTCGGCGAGCCCGAGCAGTTCCAGGATCCCCGTTTCGACACCCTTGCCGCACGAGCCCAGGCGTTCGATGAACTCGGTTCGCTGATCGGTGCCATGTTCGCCGACCGCACCCGCGACGAACTCGTGGCCGCCGGCCAGCAGTACGGCGTCCCGATCGCCGCCGTGCTGACCCCTTCGGAGGCCCTGCACTCCGACCATCTCGACGCAGTAGGGGCTCTCGCCGACGTCGACCTGGCCCCCGGGGTGACGGCCCGCGTGCCGGTCGGCTACTGGTCGGTGGACGGTGCCCGGGCCGGTTTCCGCGCCGCCGCGCCGGCCGTGGGCGCCGGCGAACCCCGCTGGCGGGCCGAACGTTTCCAGCCCGCGCCGGTAGCGTCCGTCGGCGGCCTGCCTTTGGAGGGCATCCGGGTCGTCGACCTCGGCATCATCGTGGCCGGTGGGGAGCTGAGCCGACTCTTCGGTGACTTGGGTGCGCACGTCATCAAAGTGGAAAGCGCCGCCTACCCCGATGGGCTGCGACAGAAGCGGGAGCACCAGGCGATCGGGGACTCCTTCGCCCGCGCCCACCGCAACCATCTGGGATTCGGTATCGACCTCCGCAACGCCGCGGGTGCCGAGGTGTTCGCCGAACTCGTTGGCTCTGCCGACGCACTGTTCGCCAACTTCAAGCCGGGCACACTGTCGGCGCTGGGTTTCGGACACCAGCGGCTGCGCGACCTGAACCCCTCGATCGTGGTGGCCGAGAGCAGCGCCTACGGCGAGCAAGGGCCGTGGAGCACCCGGCTGGGCTACGGACCCCTGGTGCGGGCCGCGACCGGCGTCACCAGCCTGTGGGCGTCCGACCAACCCAATCCGGCTGCGCGCCATCCCTTTTACGACGCCACCACGATCTTCCCGGACCATGTGGTGGGCCGGATCAGTGCGATCGGCGCGTTGGCCGGGCTGATTCGCCGGCAGCGCACCGGCCTGGGCGCACGCCTTCACGTCTCCCAAGCCGAAGCCGGGATCAACCAGTTGGACACCTGCTTCGTGATGCTGGCCGCCGAGGCGGCCGGCGACGACGAGCCAGTCCGCCACGACGGCGCGGTGCACCTGGTGCTGCGCTGCGCCGGTGACGATGAGTGGTGTGTGGTGTCGCTGTTGTCCGAGTCCGATCGCCGAGCAGCCGCCGATGTCACCGGCGGCGAAGATCTGGCCGACTGGGCGGCGCAGCATTCACCGCAGCAGGCGGCGGCCCGGCTGCAGGCGGCCGGCATTGCGGCCGGCCCGATGAATCGGCCCGACGAGGTCTACGAGCACCCGCAGTTGCGCTGGCGCAAGGTGCTGGCCGACATGACCCATCCCTTGTTCGACGTGCCGCTGCCCGCCGAGACCGGCCCCGCCCCATTCCGCAACATTCCGCAATCCCCGCAGCGCCCGGCGCCGCTGCCGGGCGCCGACACCCGTCAGGTCTGTCGCGACCTGCTTTCGATGACCGCCGGCCGGATCGACGAGTTGATCGGCACCGGCGTCCTGTTCGCCGCAGAGGATAGAGAAGGAGTTCGGCAGTGACAGCGAAAAGGCCAGCCACCGAGGGTGCGCAGTTGTTCATCAACGGGGACTTCCGGTTGGCAGACAAGGCCGAACCCGTGCTCGAGGCGGGGACCGGCGAACTACTCGGGGACGGCGCCAGCGCCACCGAAGCCGATATCGACGCCGCGGTGGCCGCCGCGCGTGCCGCGCTTCCGGGATGGCGATCGACGTCTCCCGACCACCGGGCGAACGTGCTGCTGGCTTTCGCCGCCGCACTGCATGCGCGCGCGGCGGGCACCACCGAGTTGGTCACCCGCGAGAACGGCATGCCGATGCGGCTGTCCCGCGGCGCCAACGGGCTTTTCCCCGCGGCCCTGCTGGGGTACTACGCCAAGCTGATCACCGAAACGCCGATCGAAGAGATCCGGCCGAGCATGACCGGCCACACCATCGTGCGACGGGAGCCGGTCGGTGTAGTCGCCGCGATCGTGCCGTGGAATTACCCGCAGGCCTTGGCCGCATTCAAGCTGGCGCCCGCACTTGCCGCCGGATGCACTGTCGTGCTCAAGGCGTCCCCCGAAACAGCCTTGGACGCCTTGGTTTTCGCGCAAGCCGCGAAGGAGGCCGGGATTCCGCCGGGGGTGCTCAACGTGGTGCCTGGTGCCGCCGAAGCCGGCGCGCACCTGGTATCCCACCCCGGTGTGGACAAGGTCAGCTTCACCGGCTCCACGGCGGTCGGCCGGATCATCGGCGAGGTGTGCGGGCGGTTGCTGCGACCGGTCACCCTGGAACTGGGCGGCAAGTCGGCCGCCATCATCCTCGATGACGCCGACCTGGACGCCACCATGGAGGGTCTGAAGTCAGTGTCGTTGATCAACAACGGCCAGACCTGTTACCTGGGTTCCCGGATCCTGGCCCCCAGGTCACGCTACGGCGAGGTGGTCGATGCCCTGGCGCACCTGGTCGGTGGCCTGGCCGTCGGTGATCCGCTGGATATGGCCACCGACATCGGACCGGTGGTCAGCGCCCGTCAGCGCGAACGGGTGTTGGGCTATATCGAGGATGGGAAGCGCAGCGGCGCGAAACTCATTGCCGGCGGCGGTGTTCCAGCCGGTCAACCGCGTGGATGGTTCGTCGAGCCGACCATCTTCGCCGACGTCGATAACTCCGCCCGCATCGCCCAGGAGGAGATCTTCGGCCCGGTGCTGGCCGTGATTCCCTATGACAGCGACGAACAGGCGATCGCCCTGGCCAATGACAGCGAGTTCGGTCTAGCCGGCACGGTGTGGTCAACCGACACTGACCGCGCCACCGAAGTGGCACGCGAGATCCATACGGGCACAGTTGGTATCAATGACTACCAACTCGATATGGGCGCGCCCTTCGGTGGCGTCAAGGCCAGCGGTATCGGCCGCGAACTCGGCCCCGAGGGACTCGAGGAGTTCTTCTCCCTCAAGTCCATCTACCGGACGGGTCCAGCCGACAGCTGAGATCAGTCGCGGGCGAACGCCGCGGCCGCTTCCCGTTCCAGATCCAGATACTGGTCTTCGCCGATATCGACCCCGACACCGAGGATGGTGCCGCCCGTGAACGGGAAACCGGGTGGGTAGGAGCGGCTGACCGGATCAGCGCTGTCGAAGCCCACGCACAGCCCGTCCCCGGACAGGGTGAACTTACCGACCTGCGCTCGCATCGGGCCCTCGGCGACGACCTTCTCATCGACGTAGAGCTTGGCTGTCCCGGTGGACTCGCCGTGTTCGCCGGCGCCCTCGCGGACGAATTCCACACCGAGCGTGCGCTTGCCGGGTTCGAGCTTGTCGGAGGTGAAGGTCTGCTCCGGCTTGATGCCGAGGAAGTTGTAGACGTAGTTCAGCTTGCCGTCCTTGATGAACAAGGTGTGTCCGCCGAACCGCGACCCGTGGGCGAAGATCACGCCCTCGGTGTCCTTGGTCACCTCCACGTCGGCGAGGATCTTGTAGGACCGGCCGCGGACGTTGACCGCCGCACCCTCGGGCACCGGTGCGGTGTCGGGGTAGTAGATGTAGCGCGACCGCGGTGGCTCGGCCTGCGGCCGGACGTTGCCCAACTGCTCCACGGCGGTCCGGTCATCAAGGGGCAGAACGAAGTTCGTGTCGGCCTCTTCGAACCACGCGTCGATGAGCTCCTTGAGCTTCTCCGGGTGCTCCTTGGCGAGGTTTTTCGACTCCGCGCGGTCGGCGTCGACGTGATAGAGCTCCCACACGTCTTTGTCGAAGTTGCCCTTGCCGCTGATCGGAGCATGGATGGCGGATGCCTTCCAACCGTCCTGCCAGATCCCGCGGGTGCCGAGCATCGTGTAGTACTGCCGCTTCTTCTGCGTCGGGGCCTCAGCTTTGTCGAAGCTGTAACGCATCGACACCCCGTTGAGCGGGTACTGATCCACGCCCCGGTAGACCGTCGGCATCTCCAGGCCGGTCACGTCGAGGATGGTCGACACGACGTCGGTGGAGTGATGGTACTGATGGCGAACCTCGCCCTTGGCCTTGATGCCCTTGGGCCAGTGGATGACCATGGGATCGCAAGTGCCACCGGAGAACTGCGAGTAGCGCTTGAACATCTGGAACGGCCGTGCCCAGACCAAGGAGAAACGCGTGGCCTCGAAGCCCAAGAAAGAGTTCAACGGAGTCATCAAACTCGACGTGCGCGACTCCACGCCGGACTGGGGACCCTATGAACTCACCCGGGCACCCGAGGGTTCGCCGAACATCCTGGTCGTCCTCTACGACGACACCGGACTGGCTGCCTGGTCACCCTACGGCGGCGGCATCAACATGCCGACCCTGGACCGACTGGCCGAGAACGGTCTCACCTACACCCAGTGGCACACCACCGCGCTGTGCTCCCCCACCCGGTCGACGTTCCTGACCGGCCGCAACCATCACGTCAACCGCTGCGCGGCCATCACCGAGGGATCCAATGGGTTTCCCGGTGCGGCGGGACGTCTGCCGGCCGAGTGCGCCACTATCGGTCAGGTGCTGCAGGACAACGGCTACAGCACCTATTGGATCGGCAAGAACCACAATGTTCCGGAGGAGGACATCTCAGCCGGTGGTAACCGTTCCGAGTGGCCGCTGTCCAAGGGCTTCGACCGGTTCTACGGCTTCCTGGGCGGTGAGACCAATAACTGGTATCCCGACCTGGTCGAGGACAACCGCTTCATCGAACCGCCGTCCACCCCGGATGAGGGCTACCACCTCTCCAAAGACCTGGCCGACCAAGCACTTCGGATGCTGCGTGACCAGCACTCGGCCACTCCGTCCAAGCCGTGGTTCATGTGGTTCTGCCCGGGCGCGAACCACGCCCCACATCACGCGCCGCAGGAGTACATCGACAAGTACAAGGGCAAGTTTGACGACGGCTACGAGGCCTACCGGGAGTGGGTCCTGGCGCGGATGATCGAACGCGGAATAATGCCGGAGGGCACCGAACTGACCCCACTCAATCCAATGCCGGAAGACATGGCCAACAAGGACGATTACGTGCGGCCTTGGGCGGAACTCAACGCCGACGAGCGCAAGTTGTTCGCCCGGATGGCCGAGGTGTTCGCCGGCTTCTCGGAGTACACCGACGTCCAGGTCGGCCGGATCATCGACTATCTCGAGCAGACCGGCCAGTTGGAGAACACGCTGGTCTTCTATTGCGCCGATAACGGGGCCTCCGGCGAGGGCTCACCGAACGGTTCGGTGAACGAGAACAAATTCTTCAACGGCTATCCCGACGAGTTGAGCGAGAACATGCAGTACCTCGACACCCTCGGTAGCGCGGAGACCTACAACCACTACCCGACTGGCTGGGCGGTTGCGTTCTCCACATTCGATTCCATGCTGCCACGGCCCCTTACCGATTCATAGGTTCCCCTTCCTTCTTGCTTCACGTGTCGCCCAACACCGTTGCAGCACTACAGCGACTGCTTTACGGGACGTGTCGGTTTTGCCGGGATCGATGTCTGGTGGCCGCGGTGTTTCGCGGTGCTACGTTTTGACGGGTGTCAACCGAACGGAAGAGGTGCCGGCCATGAGCCTGGATCCGCGGACACCGGTGCTGGTCGGGGCCGGGCAGATCAATCAGCGCACCACTGACGCCGATGTCGAACCGGTGGATCTGATCGCCGCTGCGGCCCGGAAGGCCGCCGATCCCCGCGTGCTGGCCGCCGTGGACTCGATCCGGGTGGTGAATCTGCTGTCATGGCGCTATCGCGATCCGGGCCTGTTGGTGGGTCAGCGGATCGGCGCCCCGAACGCGGCGACGCAGTACACCGGCATCGGCGGCAACACCCCGCAGTCGCTGGTGAACCAGACTTGCCTGGATATTCAGCAGGGCCGCGCCGACGTGGTGCTGTTAGCCGGTGGCGAGACGTGGCGGACCCGGATGCGTCTGCGCGGCGAGGGGATCCGTCCGGAGTGGACCAAGCAGGACGAGTCCGTCCCGGTTCCACCCGGGGCGGGCGTCGACGTACCGATGTCGGGTCCGGCCGACGAACGCATCGGACTGGACCGGCCGTCCTTCGTCTACCCGCTCTTCGAGGAGGCGCTGCGGATCGCCGACGGGGAGACGGTGGACAGCCATCGTCTGCGCCTCGGTGAGTTGTGGGCACAGTTCAGCGCGGTGGCCGCAGGCAATCCGCACGCCTGGGTCAGACAACAGCAGTCCGCGGAGCAGATCACCGCCACCGGGCCGGGTAATCGGATGATCAGCTGGCCCTACCCGAAGCTGATGAATTCCAACAACATGGTCGATCAAGCCGCGGCGGTCCTGCTGTGCTCAGTGGAGAAGGCCACGTATCTGCAAATCCCCTCCGACACCTGGATTTTCCCGTACGCGGGCACCGACTCACACGACACCTACAGCTTCGCCGAACGCCACGAACTTCACCGCAGCCCGGCGATCCGCATCGGCGGCGCCCGGGCGCTGGAACTGGCCGGCCTCGGTCTTGACGACCTCGACTACGTGGACCTCTACTCCTGCTTCCCATCGGCGGTGCAGGTGGCGGCCCGCGAACTGGGACTGCCGGTGGGTGACCCGGCCCGGCCGCTGACCGTCACCGGCGGGCTGACCTTCGCAGGCGGACCGTGGAACAACTACGTCATGCACTCCATCGCCACAATGGCGCAACGGTTGCGGGAGAACCCCGGTTCGCGGGGACTGATCAGCGCCAATGGCGGCTACCTGACCAAGCATGCCTTCGGGGTCTACAGCGCTACGCCACCCCCGCAGGATTTCCGCTGGGAGGACGTCCAGGACGTCGTCGACGCCCAGCCCACCCGCACCGCACTGGTCGAGTGGGAGGGAGTGGGCACTGTCGAGTCGTGGACCACGCCGTACGACCGGGAGGGCAACCCGGAGAAGGCTTTCCTGACGGTGCGAACCCCGGATGACTCCCGTGCGCTGGCGGTGATCACCGACGCGGCGGAGGCGGCGGTCACGGTGACCGAGGACATCGCCGGCGCTACGGTCAGGGTTCACTCCGACGGCCGGGCCGAGTTGCAGTCGACCGGATAACACCAGCCGTTGACACCACCCGGACATGACAGCAGGCCTGCCGCCGGCGGGCGACAGGCCTGCTGGTGAGACGGATTCTTAGGCGCCGGATGGGGTAGCGCCGAGAACCCGCTGCATATCGGGAATCATCTGCTGCAACTGGGAGCCCCAGTATCCCCAGCTGTGAGTGCCGTTGGCCGGGAAGTTGAACACACCGTTCTTACCGCCCGCGGCCAGGTAGTTCTCCATGAAGGTCTTGTTGGTGCGCAACGTGAAGCCCTCCAGGAACTGGGCGGCCATCAGGTTGCCGCCACCGCCGGAGGTGTCCAGCTCCGACGGCGTACCAGTGCCGCAGTAGACCCAGACCCGGGTGTTGTTGGCGACCAACTGGTTGATGTTGACCATCGGGTCGTTACGCCGCCACGCCGGGTCCGAGGACGGTCCCCACATGCTTTGGGCGTTGAAGCCGCCGGCGTCGCTCATCGCCAGACCGATCAACATCGGCCACCAGCCCTCGGAGGGATTCAGGAAGCCCGACAGCGAGGCCGCGTAGGTGTACTTCTGCGGGTAGTGGATCGCATACGTCATCGCCGAGCTGCCGGCCATCGAGATGCCCACCACCGCATTGCCGTTCGGGTCGATGCCGTGCTTGTCCTTGAGGTAGACCGGCAACTCCTGGTTCATGAACGTTTCCCACTTGTAGGTGTAGTTCTGACCGTTGCCCTGCGATGGCTGATACCAGTCGGTGTAGAAACTGGACTGCCCGCCGACGGGCATGACGACCGACAGGCCGGAGTTGTGGAACCACTCGAAAGCGGGCGTGTTGATGTCCCAGCCGTTGAAATCATCCTGGGCGCGAAGGCCGTCCATCAGGAAGACCGCATGTGGGCCGCCGCCCTGGAACTGGATACGGATGTTTCGGCCCATCGAGGGTGATGGAACATCCAGGTAGAGCACCGGAAGACCCGGCCGCGAGAAAGCGGACGCTGTCGCCGAACCGCCGGCGACTCCGATCAGGCCGGGCAGAACGGCTGCGGCGGCCACGGTTGCAGCCGTCCGGCGCATCCATTTTCCGCGCAACTTCTCGACGATCTTCATGAGGACTCCCATCACCTTTCGTACCGGAGCAGCGGTCGACTGCTGCGTTCCGGTAGTCAAGCACCGGGGGTGGAGGGCTTCGGGTACCCGACGCGGTGCGCCAAGTCGCAGTTGCGCAACGATCGGATCACATGTCGAATCAGCTTAGGTCAGAGCCTATTTCAGCAGTGGAATCAACGTCGGCCGAATCATCTTCGCGTTGGGTGGCCGTCAAGCGGGCTCGCTCACGACGCTCGTCGATCGCCTGACTGAGATCTTGGAGCAATTCCGGCTTCTGAAAAACGAACTGCTCCAATATCTTTCGATCGATCTGGAGCATGGTGACCTCGCCGACAGCGTAAACACTGCCGACTACCGGTTCACGGGTGAGAGCGGTCTGCCCGATGTAATCACCCTCATGCAGGGTATTCACCGGGATCTGGGTGCCGTCCTTGCCGGTAACCATCAGCTGCACCCGGCCGTTGACCAAGAACGACATCGCTGACGGAACATCGCCGCCGCGCTGCATCACCTCGGCATCGCCGTATCGGACGACAACGACGTGCGGCAGCAGTGTTTCCAATTCGGAACTGCTGGCGCGCAGGATCGGTGCGATCTTGCGCAGCGCATCAGCCTTGTGTTTCGGAGTCGAGAAGTCGTCCTCCAGTCCGTCGAGTCGCAGACCTGCACGGCGGGCGGCGTACCAGAGCCAGCGCTGATACGTCGAGCGCGCCGCGATGTCATCGGCGGGGGAGCGCACCGGGATGCTCACGGTGTACTCCGTGCTGGTATTGGCGTAGGCGGTCGGTTGGCCGTCAGGGTGCAGCTGTGGCAGATTGGCCGCCACCGTGGTCAGCAGAGCGCAGACCTCATCGGGTGCATCGGTTCCGGAGAACTTCGTCGGGACGGTGATGGTGTGGCCGCCCGCCGGTCTGCTCAAGTTGACGAAAGCCTGCCCGGCCAGCACCGAGTTCGGGATTATCTCCAGGCCGCTGCCGGTATTGATATGGGTGGCGCGCCAGTTGACTTCAACGACGCGGCCGCTGGCCGAGGAGGTCTGCACCCAGTCGCCGATCTGGAACGGCTGCTCGAAGAGCAACAGCAGCCCGGAGATGATCTGGCCCACTGAATTCTGCAGGGTCAGGCCGAGCACGATCGAGCTGATACCCAGGGCGGTGAACAGCCCTCCGACGTTGGCGCCCCACACGTAGGCGAAGATCATCGCCACGCCCACCGCGATGACCGCGAACCGTGCCACGTCGACGAAGATCGCCGGCATCCGTCGTCGCCAGCTGCCGGCTGGTGCGCTATTGAAGACCGTTCCGCTGACCCCGGACAGCACCATGATCAGAATGAGGACGCCCAAGACCGTTGACAGGATCCGTATCGGCGTCGCTTCCACCGAGATGCTGGTGGTCTGCGTCAACAGCAGTAGCAACGCGCCCAGCGGCACAATGAAGGAACGCAACAGTCCGACCGGCCGGGCCAGGAAACTGCCCCTGCGGGACAGCGCATGCTGAACCTCGGTCAGCAGCACCAATACCGTGGGCAGGCCGGCCGCGATGATGATGGACCAGTAGAACCACGGTGCGGTGAAGACATCCATCCGAGGTCCCTCAGGTCCTGTCTTCAGACAGCCGCCAGGTGGGTTTCTCGCTGTCACCGTCGGTGATGGTGCCTGCAGAGGTGTAGCGCAGAGTATCGCGCGTGGCCTGGTAGACGTCGTCGCTGACGTAGATCCCCGGCTCGGTCAGGCCACGCCGCATCCGGGACGCCAGATGGACTGCGCCGCCCCACAAGTCGTACACCAGGCCGGCACGCCCGACCAGTCCGCTGGTGACGGAGCCGGTGTCTATACCGGCTCGAAGCTTGATGTCGCTGCCCGTCTCGGTGTTGAAGCGGTTGAGGATGTGCTGCATCTCCTGAGCGAATCCCACCGTGCGGTGGATGTTGTCCAGCCGCGGAACCGTCAGGCCGCAACTGGCCAGATAGCCGTTATGGGTATTGCGGACCCGCTCGACGCCGCTGCTCTCGGCGGCGGCGTCGAATTGGCGCACCAGCTTGTTGATCGCCTTCAGAGATTCGTTGGCATCCAGACCCGCGGACAGGTCGTCGACGCCGATCAGATCGGCGTAGATGACTGTGACGTCCTGATGGTCTTCAGCGATGTCCTGCTCGCCGTCTCGGTAGCGTTTCACCACCGATTCGGGCATCAGCGACGTCAGGAGTCGGTCGTTTTCCCGGCGCTGCTCGGTGAGCAGTTGATGCTTGACGGCGAGGGTCCGGCTCATCTCGTTGAACGCGGCGCTGAGATCGCCGAATTCGTCCTTGGTGTCGACTGGAAGCTGGACGTTGTAGTCGCCCGTACTGATCTGTTCTGCCCCTTCCTCGAGACGTTTGATGGGGCGGACGAACAGCCGTGACCAGATCATGGCGGCCAGACAGGAGAGGAAGATGATGAGCGCTGTCGACCTCACCAGTTTGTGCGCGAAGTTACGCTCGGGTGCAAACGCCTCATCGGAGTCCACTTTCGCGACGATGGTCCAGTCCAGCCCTTCGAGGTTGAGCGGCGCATAAGCTGTCAGTGCCCTGCGGCCCAGATAGTCGGTGGTGATCAGGGTCCCGGTTTCGCCACGCTGGGCCGCTTCGGTGGCTCGGGTCCCTACCGGTTGGATCAGCACGGTGGTGCCCTGCTTGATTGCACGTTCCGCGACCGCCACCGGGGTTCCCGCCTTGATGACGTCGGCTTTGTAAGCTTCTGGATCCTCAAGGAAACGCCGGGAATCCGACCTCATCAGTTCGTCCTTGCCGACGACCAAGGCCTCGCCGGTCCGGCCCATGCCATTCTTTTCCCACTGCCGGTCACCGGTCATCAGGTTGCTGACGATGGAGGCCGGGTACTCCACCGCCATGACACCTGTCGCCCGCCCCGTCGGTCCGACTGGAACGAGCATCCAGGCGGTTGGTTGCCCCGACGGCAGGTATTCGGAGAAGTCGGTGGTGTCGACATAATCGATATCGTTGGATGCCATGGCTTTTCGGAATGCGTCAGGCAGGTATCCTTCACCGCGGAACGGCCCGGTGAGCACGTTGGTGCCAAGTGCGACACCTTTATTCACGCTGAACACCACGTTGCCCTCGGAGTTGATCAGCAGGGCGTCCCGAAATCCCATCCGTGTGACGATCTCGCTGAAGTAGCCGTTGTATCGGGCGTTGGCTTCCGACCAGTTGCTGGCATCGCGGGAGTCACCGCCGCCGGGCACGGTGTAGCGAGTCTGCAGATAGCGCGCGGCGGGCGAGATCGGCAGCAGTGCGTTGACGTCGAGGCGGCCGTCGTCGGCGCCCTTGAACTTGGCGTTGTAGAAGTCGGCGAGTGCGCGATCCTGCTCGGGTGTGATGGTGGCACCGGCCAGTTGTTCGAAGCCGGCATTGAATGCGTTCATTGCTCCGCTGGCGGTCTCTCCCCGGGAGAACACAACCAGCGATCCGGTGATGTCGCGCAACCCCAGCTCGAGCACACCCGCCCGGGCTTCACGGATACTGGTCAGCCGGTCGAACACCGCTTCCCGCAATGACGAGCGGCCGGATTGGAAACCGATCCCGCCGGCGATGGCAGTCGCCAACACGCTCATGGTGAGCAGCATGAGCATGAGCTTGGACTGGATGCTGACCCGCTCCAGCAGGCCGCGCTTTACCCTACTTCGTCGCAGCCCATCGGCCAGGGCGGACCGGGAGTCCGGCGAAACCGCCTCCGCGGTGACTTCCGGAGATGCCGACATCGAGTTCCTTCGCGTGTGCCTGCCTTAGGTGGTCACGCCGAGGGTAGCTTGCGAAGGTGGGCTGAGCGTGCAGGCGCACGAACGCACGCCGGCTAACCTCAGGCTCTGCTGAGGACCAGCCAGCCATGCGGGGCGACCTCGGTGTGGCTGACCATCTCTGTGGGCGGGGCTCCCGAACCTGCAAGCACCTCTCCGGCACCGCCGATGAGGTCGACGACCGGCAGCATCATCGCGGTGTCGTCGAGATTGAGCGCGACGATCAGCGCGTCCTGGCCGTATCGCGATTCATAGACATAGCAGCGGTTGTCGAGCCGAAGTGCGGTGGTCCGTGCATGGTGAAGCCAGGGATGGCGGCGGCGCAGGCCGATCAGATGTCGATGCAGATTGAGCACATCACGGGCGTCATCGGTGAGGCCGGTTGCCGCGAGACCGGTTGCCGGTGGGGGGAATTCGGGCCGCACGGCGTCGTCGCCCCCAACCCGGTCCTCCTTGATCCCCCTATAGCCGAACTCGTCGCCGGCATAGATGCAGGGCACCCCGCCGGTGGTGAACAGCACCACCAGGGCGTGACCCACGTGGTCGGACCGGTCCAGCTTGCTGGCGATGCGGGTGACATCGTGATTGCCCACGAAGGTCAGCGGACTGAAGGTGTCCAGGAATTCGTTGTGGCGTTGCAGCGCCCAGTCCAACTCATGGAAGTTACCGTCGTTGAGGCTGCTCCAGGTCGCCTTCCACAACTCGTACTGGGTGACTGAGTCCGCGGTGGACCCCTCGACGAATCCGCTGTAGTCACCGTGGATCACCTCGGCGACGAACCAGGCATCCGGATGTTCGGCGCGAACCCGGGGGAGCACCTGGGCCCAGAAGGACTGCGGCACCGCGTAGGCGGCATCGAGGCGCCAACCGTCGGCGCCTCGGCGCAGCCAGTGCGTCATCACATCCACGGTGTAGTCCACGACGGCGGGATTCCGATGATTGAGGGTGATGAGTTCGCCGTGGCCCTCGAAGGTCTGGAAGTGCCCCGGCCGGCCGCAGAACCACTGCGCGGCGTCGGCGTCGTCGTGTTCGATCGCTTCCCGATAGCGGGGGAACTCAGTACCGACATGGTTGAACACGCCGTCGAGCAGCACCCGCAGGCCGCGCCGGTGGGCTTCCTCGATCAGCCGGTCGAAGTCGCTGTCGTCGCCCAGACGGGGGTCGATCCGGTAGTGGTCGGTGCTGTCGTAGCCGTGCGTGCGGGAGGCGAACACCGGCCCCAGCGCCACACCCGAGGCGCCCAGTTCAATGGCGTGGTCAAGCCAGTCCACCAGCCGGCCCAGCCGGTGTTCATCGGGAGCGGGGGGCTGCTCGGCCGGAAAAGCGCCGACGAAGCCCAGTGGGTAGACGTGCCACCAAATCGCATGGTGCACCCAGTCCGGCATGGCTTCCAACTGTAGGTCGAGGCACCGTGAATCGTGGCCGGACCGGAAATAGACACCGTCGACCGCGCCGTGTTCTAGTGCAGGAATGCTGGAATTCACCGTCGAGGACTGGTCGGCAGAGGACGTCGAGCGCTTGCGGGGCATCTACGGGCCGCTGGCCGACTCGGTGCGCGCATTGGTCGACGCCACGATTCGCACCGAGGCTGACGCTGCGACAGTCGCCGAGGTCACACGCGATATCGACGCTGCGGTTTCCCGGCTGCGGGAGCGCCAGATCGACGGCGCGTTCGGGGTGCGGGTGGCCACCGACGGTCAGGGCATCAGCTGGGGCAACGCCGTGATCGGGGTCCGTAATGCCCTTGCGCCGCCGGTGCACACCCATCGCGACGAGTCCGGACGGGTATCGGCAGACTTCCACCTGGGTGCGGCCTACGAGGGACCTCCCGGACATGTTCATGGCGGGGTGTCGGCACTGATCCTCGACCATCTGCTCGGCGAGGCGGCCAGCCCGGATCAGAAGCCGCGCTTCACCGGAAGCATCACCGTGCGCTATCTGCGCGCCACCCCGTTGGGTGCGCTGCACGTCGAAGCCCTCCGCACCCGCACCGACGGCGTCAAGACGTATTGCACCGGGACAATCGCCGATGCCGAGGGCATCACCGTTGAGGCCGAGGGCGTGTTCATCACCCCACGCTGGCTGCGAGACTGAACCGATGGAGAAAGTGATCGTCGCGTTGCGTTCGGCGACCGGTGACGACGAACTGACGGCGCGGCTGTGCGGGCCGGTAGCCGGCGCCCTGCTGGAACTCGACCTGCCCGGGGTAACCGTCAACGTCCGGGATGCACCGGTCCGGGATTCGCTGATGACGCTGACGACGCTTGACCCCCCGGTGCAGGCGTTGGTGAGCCTGTGGGTCGAGCAGCACTATGGGGACCAGGTCGGGGCGGCGATGGAGATCATCGGGCCGGCAGCGGAATCGGTGGCCTGCTATCTGGTCACCGAATCGGCTCCGCTGCCACCGCCGCCGTCGCCGCCCGGGCAGCGCGCCCCCGGCCTGGCCAACATCGCCATGCTGCGCCGGCCGGCCGACCTGGATGAAGCGACCTGGTTGACCCGCTGGCAGCGCGAACACACTCCGGTGGCCATCGCCACCCAGTCGACGTTCGGCTACGTACAGAACTATGTGGTGCGGGCGCTGACCGCCGATGCTCCGCCGGTCTCGGCGATCGTCGAGGAGTTGTTTCCCATCGAGGCTGCGGGCAGCCTGCACGCTTTCTTCGGTGCTGCCGACGACGCTGACCTCGCTGACCGGATGGGCCGGATGATCGCCAGCACGTCGGCCTTCGGCGCCAACGTGAACATCGACACCGTGCCCACTGGGCGGTATGTGTTTCGGACTCCGTTCCGCGAAGACCTCCGGTCCGGCCTTTAGGCTGACACGGTGCCGCTGCTTATCGCCGACGAGAACCGAGTCCGAACGCTCACCCTCAATCGGCCGGACGCCCTCAACGCCTTCAACGAGGCTCTCTACGACGCGACCACCGAAGCGCTGGGCGATGCTGCCGCCAATCCGGAGGTCGCCGTCGTGGTGATCACCGGTGCCGGCCGCGCCTTCTGCGCCGGACAAGACCTCGCCGAGATGCAGGCCCGCATCACCGATCCCGGCTTCGTGGCCGGCCGGCACGGATTTCCCGGGCTCATCGATGCGCTGGCGGGGTTTCCGAAACCACTGATCTGCGCGGTCAACGGTGTGGGCGTGGGCCTTGGAACGACCATCCTAGGTTTCGCCGATCTGGCCTTCATGTCCTCGGCCGCGCGGCTGAAATGCCCCTTTACTGATCTCGGGGTGGCCCCGGAGGCGGCGTCGTCGTATCTGCTGCCGACGTTGATCGGTCGGCAGAACGCGGCCTGGATGTTGATGTCCTCACAGTGGGTGGACGCCGCCGAAGCCCTGCGAATGGGTGTGGTGTGGAAGGTCTGCGATCCCGACGATCTGCTACCCGAGGCTCGCCGGCACGCAGAAACCCTTGCGGCGAAGCCGATTTCGAGCCTGATAGCGGTCAAGCAATCGATGGCCGAGCCGCTTCGGCCCGGCATTGCGGCCGCTCGCGCACGCGAGGACGCCTATTTCGCCGAGATGATGGGGGCGGCGGCCAACGCCGATGCGCTGGCCGAGTTTCAGCGCGGGCGGGGCTGATTCGCCACAAGCGGGACGGCGTCCGAGTCGCGCCACTCAGGAACTACCTGAGATGACGCCCGCTACCCGGTCGAACCGGATCCAGAGACTCGTCACGACCGACGGGGCTTGCGTCGTCGGTTCGCCGGGTCGGTGCTTGAAGTAGTTGTAGACGAAGCGCCCGTCCAGGAAGTCGACGGTGAGCGGCGCGATACGGTCACCGAGGAGCAACGCGTTCGTCGCGCGGTAGGAACCGGCGTCGTTGACGGCCAGCACGGCGTAGTAGACGGTGCCGCTGGCACCCGGTTCGTTGGCGATGAGCAGCGCCGCATCCCGGCGACCATCACGATTAACGTCACCCAAGACGGGCTCGCCAATCACTTGGACCGTGTCTTGCGTGGCTGCGCCAGTAGCGCCACCAGGCGCAGCGCGAGCGAAACCCTGGTGTTCGCCGACGCACGGGGCGGGGGCGGGGGAGATACCGGTGGGAAGTCAGGGTGGCGCCCGATGGCCGCTGAACCCAGCGGGGGGTCATTGATCTGCGACCCGTCAAGTCGGTACATAACCTAGCGCCCCCCGTTGCGTTGATCGACAACGGAGACCGTGGAGGTGTGCTTCTGTCTGAGCGCCTCGCGTTAATCGACCCGTCGGCAATGAGCGTCCGGGGACTGGGGAAGCGTTGCGTAAACGACTCTACGCCCACTTTGCTTTCAGTGGAACGGTGAGATCACCCCAACCGTCTCCCGAAGAGGAGGCGCGGCAGTGACGGTGTGACAACTAGCATCGCTCCATGAGCCGAATCGGAGACTTCACCGACGACGACGTCGCCGGTTGGATCGCACTTTCACCCGAACTGGGCCGGGCCATGGCGACGTTCAGCGGTGCCGTCTACAACAGCAACCGGCTACCCATGCGGGTACGCGAGATGGCCCGCATCGTGATTGCGCACGATAACGAGTGCGTCGTCTGCATCAACACCCGCGATGCCGACGGCCCCGCGGCAGGCGTCGATGAAGACCTCTACAGCCATGCCCTCCAGTGGCGGACCTGGCAGGGCTTTACCGAGCAGGAACGCCTGGCCGCAGAGTTTGCCCACCGCTTCGCCACCGAGCACACCGCCCTCCGAGACGACGATGCGTTCTGGCAGCGGTGCCGCGAGCACTTCACCGACGAATTGCTCGCCGACTTGGCACTGTCCTGTGCGATGTGGGTGGGCATGGGCCGCATGCTGCGGACACTCGACATCGGGCAGACCTGCAAGATCACTTTGCCGAGTCGTACCTGAACATGCTGCCGCAGGTGCCGGTCAACGGGATCCTGATCGGAACCATCGTCAACCCGGCGGGGTTGACGCTGGCCAAAGTGGTGTCCGCCGGTGCCACAGCAGCATTCGCCGACCCCGGCCTGGGCGCCAGTCCCACCTGGCACGGCTTCGCGATCGACCGCACCGGCATCGCGTTCACCGATGCCATCAGCGTGGTCGGGGACCAGCGCCTACGCATCGACCGTCACGCGATCCGGCTGATCGACGAAGGCCTGGCCTGGGCGCCGGCGTCGTTTTTCGACCAGGACGGCAATCCCGTCGCCGCATGCGCCCGGGGGAGCCTGGCCCGCGTGGAGTCCCGGCTCCAGGAGGAGGGACTGCGCGCGCTGGTGGGCCACGAGATCGAGTTCGTGCTGGTCGGTCCCGAGGGGCAACAACTGCCCGGTCAGCTGTGGGCGCAGTACGGACTGGCGGGTGTTCTCGAGCATGAGGGCTTCGTGCGCGACGTCATGGCCGCCATGCTCGCAGCCGGGGTGGCGGTGGAGCAGTTCCACCCTGAGTACGGGGTCAACCAGTTCGAGATGTCCTTGGCCCCGGCATCTCCTGTCGCGGCCGCCGACCAACTGGTGCTGGCCCGGCTGCTGATCGGCCGGGTGGCCCGCACCCACGGTCTGCGGGTGAGCCTGTCCCCGGTTCCGTTCGCCGGTGGCGCCGGTTCGGGCGCACACCAACACTTTTCACTCCACCGAGGTGACGTTCCCATCTTCTCCGGCGGACAGGGGCCGCACGGGCTCACCTCGGAGGGCGCAGCCGCGATCGGGGGCCTGGTCGCCGGTCTGCAGCAGGCACTGCTGGTCTTCTCCGGTTCTCTGGTGTCGGGGCTGCGGATGCGTCCCGGAAACTGGGCCGGCGCATACGCCTGCTGGGGCACTGAGAACCGCGAGGCCGCAGTCAGGTTCATGGCGGCCACCCACGGCAACCCGCACGGTGCCAACGTGGAAGTCAAAGTCTGCGACCCGTCGGCGAACCCCTACCTTGCCAGCGCCGCGATTCTCGGCTTGGCGCTCGGCGGTATCGAACACGGTGCCGCACTGCCGGCTGAGATCACTGTCGATCCCGACGCACTGACTGCTGGGCAGCGAGCCGAGGCCGGCGTGGTTCAGCTTTCCAGCCGGCAGTCCGATTCCATTGCGGCACTGGAGGGGTCAACTCTGTTGCGGGCCATTCTCGGTGACGCGGCGGTGGACGCACTGCTGGCGGTGCGCCGGTACGAACAGCGCAACTATTGCGATCTGACGCCAGCGGAACTGACCGACAGGTTCCGGATGGCTTGGAGTGTGTGAAGCGATCCGGCTCTACCGGCTCTGAGTCAGATCAGCCCGGTGGCGTCGAACATCCACGACATGTCGGCGGCCTGTAACTGCTCCATCCAGTCCTTCGGCGCGTGGTTGAGCAGTGCACCGAAGTCCCAATAGTCTTTCCACACCGTGATCCGGCCGTCGATGACCTTGTGCACCGTCACGAACTGCAGCAGAGCGCTCTCGCCGCTGGTCCATTTCCACGTCTCGGAATGCTCGTACATGACATCGCTGCCGTTGCTCACCAGCAGACCGTCGTGGTTTTCGTATCCGGCCAGTGGTTGCAGGCCGCACTTGAGCCTCTTGACGATGTCCTCGGGGCCCCGCGCCGCGGCGGCGGGTCCCACTGGCATGTCCACATAGATGCAGTCCTCGGCCAGAAACGGCTTCATCGCCTCCCAGTCTCGATCAGACAGCGCATTCCACATCCCCAGGACTACCGCCTCGGCATCAGCAGGCATGAGCTACCGCCGAGGTGCGCTGGCCGGCCCGCAGGAAGCTGCCGGTGCGCTCGCTGCCGAGCAACTCCGTCGGCTGGCCATGGCGCACGACCGGACGCCCGCCGATCAGCACGAGGTCGACGGCGCCGTCATTGCGGTTGACCATCCTGGGCAAGTTGTCGTACTGGGGCACCGGGCATTCGGCGTAATCGTCGAGGTGTTCATCGAGATGGTCCGGATTGATGACCACCAGGTCGGCCCGGTCGCCGAGACGCAGATGGCCGGCGTCGATGCCGTACCAGTCCGCCAGTTCGCCGGTGAGTCGGTGCACCGCCCGTTCCACGGTCATGAATCCCTGGCCGCGGGACTCGGCGTCGCAGACATGACGCAGCAGTCGCAGCCCGAAGTTGTAGAACGCCATGTTGCGCAGGTGCGCACCGGCGTCGGAGAACCCCATCTGGACGCCGTCGTCGGCGGCGAGTTTCTTGAGCACCTCGGGGCGGTGGTTGGAAATCGTGGTGCGCCAGCGCAGTTTGTGGCCGTGTTCGACGACCAGGTCCAGGAAGGCGTCGACGGGGTGCAGACCTCCGCGGTCGATTCCGACCTCACCGAAGGACTTGCCGACGACGGATTCGTCGGGGCAGGCGACGATCTCGGCGTCGAAGAAGTCACGGTGCCACACCCGCATGCCGAATCTGCGGTCGTAGTCCTGCCGGAACTCCCGGCGGTACTGCTCGTCGGCCAGCAGCGCGTCGCGTTCGACCTCGTCGCGCAAATGCAGTGCCGCCGCGCCGGAACCGAATTCCTCGAACACCACCAGGTCGATGCCGTCGGCGTAGACCTCGAACGGCACCGGCAGATGCTGCCAGCGGAAGTCGCCGCCGAACCGGTTGATCAATCTGGCCACCGGGCCGAGCACGGCGATGGCCAGCGGGTTGGACTTGACGTCGGCCGCCGACAGCAGGCTGGTCTTGAGCTTGTTGCGCAGCACCGGAAGTGATTGGGCGAACTGGGAGACCAGGTTCAGCGGGTTGGCGATATCGGGTCCGGACTGCAGAACCCGGCCCCGCTGACGCAGTTGGGACTTCAACCGGCGAAGCTCCCTGGGCTTGGCGTAGGTGGACGGCAGGGTGCGCGACCGGCACGTGTCACCGTCGATCTTGTCGAAGAGCAGTTGCTGGGAGGACATCCCGAGGAATCCTGCGTCGAGGGCCTCGCTGAGCATCCGTTCCATCTGGGCTTGCTCGCTGGAGGTCGGGCGGACATCCTTGCGGGTGGCCCGGTCCAGACCCATTGTGGCCGTGCGCATATCGGAGTGACCGAGGAAAGCTGCGATATTCGGTCCCAGCGGACGGTCCTGCAGTGCGGCGATGTACTCCTGCGCGTTGCGCCAGGTTTTGGCGGAGTCCACGGTGTCGATGACATGTTCGCGCGGGATGGCTTCGACCCGGCCGAACAAGTCGCCGGCGTCGACCCCTCCGACGTGGACGGTGGACAGCGAGCAGGACCCGATCAGCACCGTCGTGACGCCATGCCGGACCGACTCCGGCAGGCCCGGTCCGCGCAGTACCTCGACGTCGTAGTGGGTGTGGATATCGACGAAGCCGGGCAGCACCCACTTCCCGGCCGCATTGACGATCTCCGCGCCGCCTGCGTCATCGAGGGCCGCCGGGGAAACCGCGGCGATACGACCGTCCCGGATACCGATGTTTCGCAGTGCCGACGGC
>Ga0164293_10001042_pt1 | contig 23200 bp, 19 predicted proteins | sample GEODES118metaG_FD_111487 | JGI IMG/M metagenome (GOLD analysis project Ga0164293, IMG submission 111487) | Eutrophic lake water microbial communities from Lake Mendota, Wisconsin, USA - GEODES118 metaG | ecosystem: Environmental > Aquatic > Freshwater > Lake | place: USA: Lake Mendota...
CACAACCGTTGTGCCGCAAGCCCAGCCGGTACCAGGGAGGTCCGCCGATCCGACCGTGGCGTCGGCGTCACAGCGGTGGTGGTGCCCGACCAGGATCCCGCCCACGTCGGTGATCGACCCGAAGCCGGTTGCCGGGCCACCGGCGGTCATCGGATGGGCTTGCCCATCAGCCCGAGGACCAGGTACTCCTGCAGCACGGTCAGCCACTGGTAGACGTTGAGGTGGGCCGCCATCGGATGGCCGTCGGGCAGTCGGTCCGGGGTGTCCGTGCCGATCCCGAGGATGGTGCCCAGCGCCAGCCTGATGTCGTTGACCGCCGCGATCCAGGCCTCCACGTCACCCTCGGTGAGTTCCAGCTGACCGCCGCCCACCGGCAGGGTGTCGACAAGACGTTGCGCCGCAGCGATTTTCGCATCGATGATCTGCGGCTCGTGCAGGCTGCGCAGCGCGCTGTTGGAGCCGTCCTCGTCCTTCTGGTCCTTGACGAAATCGGGCAGCAGCCGGCGCATGGTCCCGTCCTGCGGTGGTGCGGGGTTGCCGGTGCGGATCCCGGTCAGCGCTTCGAGCGGGTCCGACGGGGAGCCGGCCTGACGCTCGTCGAGCATCTCCTGCACCGAGGTGGCCATGTTCGTCAGCAACGCCACCTCATGCTGCTCCAACGTCGAGACGAACCGGGGTCCCTCGACGGTGTCGATCCGCCTCCACCTGCGCACCGGTTCAGCGGTCCTGCTGCATGGTGGCCCACAGCCCGGCGGCGTGCAGTTTGGTCACGTCGACCTCCATGGACTCCCTGCTGCCGGCGGACACCACCGCCTTGCCTTCGGTGTGAACCTGCATCATGAGCTTGGTGGCGTGCGGTTCGCTGTAACCGAACAGCTTCTGCAGTACATAGGTCACGTAGTTCATCAGGTTGACCGGATCGTCCCACACGATGGTCACCCACGGGGCGTCGGTGGCGTCGAGGACGTCGGCCTCGCGGACCCCGCTGGTGTCGGGCCGGGTCGGTGCTGCTGAGGCGGCCATGGGACAAGAATAGCGAGCCGCTGGCAAAAGCCACCCCCGCTCCGGCAAGCCGTTACGGTTGCCCTGTGACTGGGGTCCTCTCCCCCGCTCTGTTGACCGACAAGTACGAGCTCACCATGCTCGCGGCGGCGTTGCGGGACGGCTACGCGCAGCGGCGCACCACCTTCGAGGTGTTCGCCCGCCGACTGCCCGACGGCCGCCGCTACGGCGTGCTGGCCGGGACCGGCCGGTTCCTGGCGGCGTTGGGCGACTTCGTCTTCGATGACGCCGCGCTGACGACGGTGGCGGACTTCTGCGACCCGGCCACCCTGGACTACCTGCGGGAGTACCGGTTCCGCGGGGATATCGACGGCTACGCCGAGGGCGAGTTGTATTTCCCCGGTTCCCCGGTGCTCTCGGTCACCGGCACCTTCGCCGAATGCGTGCTGCTGGAGACCCTGGCGCTGTCGATCCTCAACCATGACACCGCGGTGGCCTCGGCGGCCGCCCGGATGGTCAGCGCCGCCCACGGCCGGCCGCTGATCGAGATGGGCTCCCGGCGCACCCATGAGCAGGCCGCGGTCGCCTCAGCCCGGGCCGCCTACATCGCCGGCTTCACCGGCACCTCGAATCTCGCAGCACAGCAAAGGTACGAGATTCCGGCGTTGGGCACCTCGGCGCACGCCTTCACCCTGCTGCACACCACCGCCGACGGCAGCACCGACGACTGGGAACAGGCCGCGTTCCGCGCCCAGGTCGCCGCGCTGGGCCGGTCCACCACCCTGCTCGTCGACACCTACGACGTCCACCGCGGCGTGGCCAACGCGATCGCCGCCGCCGGCACCGATCTGGGCGCGGTCCGGATCGACTCCGGGGATCTCGGGGTGCTGGCTCGCCAGGCTCGCGCCCAACTCGACTCCCTGGGCGCGACGACAACCCGGATCGTGGTGTCCGGCGACCTCGACGAGCACGCCATCGCCGCCCTGCGGGCCGACCCCGTCGACGCCTACGGGGTGGGCACCTCGGTGGTGACCGGGTCGGGGGCTCCCACCGCATCCATGGTCTACAAACTGGTCGAGGTGGACGGGATCCCGGTGCAGAAACGCAGCCTGCGCAAGGAGTCCCACGGGGGCCGCAAGGCCGCCCTGCGGCTGTCCCGCCCGTCCGGCACGGTGATCGAGGAATTGGTGTACCCGGCCGGTGCGCGCCCACAGACCCACGAGGCCGCCCGCGAGCTGACGGTGCCCCTGGCCCGCGACGGCGAACTGCTGGTGCGCCCTGATCTGGACGCCGCCCGCGCCCTGGTCGCCACGGGTCTGCGCGGCCTGCCGTGGGAGGGTCTGGCGCTCTCACATGGCGAACCGGCCATCCCCACCAGACAGATCAGCGCCCGATGAGCGATCCACCCCCGGTGGACGAACTGCTCGCCGCGGCGGTCGCTGCCCTCGGCGGCACCCAGCGCCCCGGTCAGGTCCAGATGGCCCAAGCGGTGGCGCAGGCCTTCGACACCGGCGAGCATCTGGCGGTGCAAGCCGGCACCGGCACCGGTAAGTCGCTGGCCTACCTGGTGCCGGCGCTGGCCCGCGCGGTCACCGATGACGCGCCGGTGGTGGTGTCGACGGCGACCATCGCGCTGCAGCGCCAACTGGTCGACCGTGACCTGCCCCGACTGGTCGAGGCGGTGGCCGGCGCGCTGCCCCGAAAGCCCACCTTCGCTCTGCTGAAGGGGCGGCGAAACTATTTGTGCCTCAACAAGATCCACAGCGGTCCCGCCGAGGACGAGCCGCCACAGGAGGAACTTTTCTCCCAGGCCGATTCCCGGGTCGCTGCGCTCCTGCCCTCCGCCGCCGCCGTCAGTGCGATGGGCCGCGACATCCAACGGCTGACCCAGTGGGCGTCGGAGACCGAGACCGGTGACCGCGACGAACTGCGCCCCGGGGTGCCCGAACGGTCCTGGTCGCAGGTCAGCGTCTCGGCGCGGGAATGCCTGGGCGCCACCCGCTGTCCGTACGGCATCGACTGCTTCGCCGAGAAAGCCCGCGCCAAAAGCGCCGAAGCCGACGTGGTGGTGACCAACCACGCGTTGCTGGCCATCGACGCGATCGCCGAGGCCAGCGTGCTGCCCGAACACGACTTCCTGGTGATCGACGAGGCCCACGAACTCACCGACCGGGTCACCTCGGTGGCCACCGGCGAACTGACTCCCGGCCCGCTGGGGGTCGCCCTGCGCCGCACCGCACGGCTGGTGGAACCCGAACTGGCCCAACGGCTCGAAGCCGCCATCGCCACCTTCTCCTCGGCGATCCACGACACCGAGCCCGGCCGCATCGATTTCCTGGACGCCGAACTGGGCACCTACCTGACCACCCTGCGGGACGCCGCGGCCGCCGCCCGCGCGGACATCGACCCCAAGCCCGCCGACCCGCAGGCCGCCGCGGCCCGCACCGAGGCGATCGTCGCGCTCAGCGAAATCTCCGACACCGCCGCCCGGGTGCTGGACTCCTTCGGTCCGGCGATCGCCGACCGCACCGACGTGGTGTGGCTCGACCACGAGGAGTCCCGCGGCGCGCCCGGTGCCCCCCGGTCCGCGGCGTCGGGATCTGGCCCCAGACCGGTGCTGCGGGTCGCTCCGCTGAGCGTGGCCGGCCTGCTGGCCACCCAGGTGTTCGGCACATCCACCGCGGTGCTCACCTCGGCCACCCTGACGGTGGGCGGGTCGTTCGACGCGATGGCCGCCGCCTGGGGTCTGACCGAGGACACCGGGTGGCGCGGCCTGGATGTCGGCTCGCCGTTCGATCACGCCAAGGCGGGCATCCTCTACGTCGCCGCCCACCTGCCCCCACCCGGCCGCGACGGATCGGCGGAGAACGCAGCCCAACTCGACGAGATCGCCGCCCTGATCGAGGCGTGCGACGGCCGCACGCTCGGGCTGTTCTCCTCGATGCGGGCGGCCCGGGCGGCCGCCGAGGCGATGCGCGGACGGCTGGACACCCCGGTTCTCTGTCAGGGCGATGACGGCACCGCAGCGCTGATCGACCAGTTCTCCGCCGACCCCCGGACCTCGTTGTTCGGCACCCTGTCGCTGTGGCAGGGCGTCGACGTGCCCGGACCGTCGTGCTCGCTGGTGATCATCGACCGCATTCCGTTCCCCCGCCCGGACGACCCGCTGCTGACGGCGCGCCAACGGGCGGTCGCCGCCCGCGGGGGCAACGGATTCATGGCGGTGGCCGCCAGCCACGCGGCCCTGCTGCTGGCCCAGGGCGCCGGCCGGTTGCTTCGTCGCGCTGAGGACCGAGGCGTGGTGGCGGTACTGGACTCCCGACTGGCGACCGCCCGGTACGGCGGTTATCTGCGGGCCTCGCTGCCGCCGTTCTGGACCACCACCGACCCTGCGCTGGTCAGGGATGCTCTGCGGCGGCTGCGCACACCGCCGACAGGCTGAGCGGCGAGGGTGGTCGGCGATCTATGGTGGTGTCCATGCGCCGGCCCCGCACACTGCCACGTCTGCTCGCCGCGGCCGCTGCCGTGGCGACGCTGACCTCCTGCGGTGGTGCCATCTCCGGCAATCCGGTCTCGGTGTTCGCCGATCCGTTCAAAGTGGGCGGACTGGAGGCCGTCGAGGGGCCGACCGGACTGCGCCCGGACGCCAAGGCCGAGTCCCGCGAGGTGACCGACACCGACGGCGGCGAGGTCGACGTCCTGGCGGGGCAGTCGGTCAGCGACCTCGAGGAGTTCTGGAAGTTCGCCTTCCCCGATGTATTCGACGGGGAACTCACACCGGTCAACGAGTTGTTCTCCTGGGACTCCGACGCCTACGACGGCACCTTCTGCGGCGAGACCACTGAGGGACTGGTCAACGCCGGCTTCTGCGAAACCGACGGCACCATCGGCTGGGACCGCACCGTGCTGATGCCCTCGCTGCGAAACGCCTACGGCGACATGGCGATCACGATGGTCATGGCTCACGAGTACGGCCACGCCATCCAGAAGATGGCCGGCATCAATCCCCGGGGGGTGCCCACCCTGGTCTCCGAGCAGCAGGCCGACTGCTTCTCCGGGGTGTACCTGCGCTGGGTGGCCGAAGGAAAGTCGCCGCGGTTCACCCTCAACACCGGTGATGGTCTCAATAACCTTCTGGCAGCGATGATTTCGTTCCGCGACCCGGTGCTCAGCGAGGACGAGGGCTACAGCGTCGGCGACGAGCACGGGTCGGCGTTCGAGCGCATCTCGGCGTTCCAGTTCGGCTTCACCGACGGTGCTGCCGCGTGCGCCAGCATCACCCTCACGGAGATCAAGGAACGCCGCGGGGAGTTGCCGGTGGACTTACCGGCCGACCAGACCGGCGAACTGCCGGTCACCGTAACCTCGGTGAAGGCCCTGATCGACGCGATGAATCTTCTTTTCCCGACCAAGAATCCACCGAAGTTGAGCTTCGACGCCGCCGCGGCGTCGGCGTGCACCGACGCCCGGCCCAGCCCCCCGGTGTCGTTCTGCCCGGCGGCCAACACCATCACCGTCGACATGCCGGCACTGGAGGCGCTCGGCGCATCCACCGACGGGTTCGACGCAACGTCGGTGGGCCCGACCCTGCAGGGCGACAACACCGCCTACTCGGCGCTAATCTCGCGCTACATGGTGGCCCTGCAACATGAGCGCGGCCTGACCCTTGACACCGCCGAGGCCGGGTTGCGGACCGCCTGCCTGACCGGCGCGGCGACCACCAAGCTGTCCACGAGCATCACCACCCCGGACGGAAACACGGTGGCGATCACCGCCGGTGACATCGACGAGGCGGTGTCGGGTCTGCTGACCAACGGCCTGGCCGCCGGCGACGTCAACGGTGAGACGGTGCCGGCCGGGTTCTCCCGCATCGACGCCTTCCGGGTCGGCGTGCTCGGTGACCCCGACCGCTGCTTCAAGCGGTTCCCCTAAGACCCCAGACCGTCCTGCCGGTCCATCCTGCGACCCGTCCGGTGATCCGTCCTCAGACCGCTTTGGTGACGCCGTACCAGGACAGGATGGCGTCGCCGACGTTGTCGGATTTGGTCAGGATGGCGTAGGAGCGCACGAACGACTCGCCCACGCAGCCGTCGATCTTGATGCGGAAACCGGTGATGGTCACCCACGGCTGGTCCGCCTCGAAGCGCTTCTTGGTGACCGGGATGGTGTTGACGAACCCGGGCTTGAGACCGACGGTGACGCCGCCATTGAGGTTGGCGCCGATGGCAGGCACCAGGCCGTCCGGGAGTACGCCCGGGAAGTCGAAGCCGAAGTAACCGATGGACGGGTTGAGTCCGGCCGTACCCGTGATCGCCACACCGTTGGAGGTGCTCATGTCGATCCCGCAGCCGATCTGATAGCCCACCTCGAAAACCCCGGACGGGGTGTCATCACCCCCGGTGAGCGACCCGTTGAAGACTCCACCGACCTCGTATTCGCGGGTGGAGATGGCGGTGGTCAGCGGTGCGATGGGCGCCTGCATCTCGTCCTTGGCCGACAGGGTCATGGTCCAACCGTCGGGCGTCGTGGTGCTCACCGGTGGGCTGGACGCCACTTTCGGGTCGGGGCCCGGCGGTGGCGGTGGTGCGCCGGGATCGGTCACCGCGGCGGGGATGATGGCCGGTTCGGCGGGGGCCGCGGGCGCGGCCGGCGTCCCCGGACCGGGGGCGGGTGGTTGCGGGTCGGCGTTGGCCGGTGCGGCCGTCATGGCCGCGCACAACACGGCCACCAACGCTGCACGGCGTCTGACACCGGCCACTATCGCCACCTCCGCAACACCCCCGCAAACTCCCCCGAGAGGCAACCTACAGGTGTGTATCGGCGGGCGGCTCGGAGTCCCCCTGCTGGACCGAGCCGGCCAGTCTGACCAGGCCCAATTCGGCGGCGCCGGCCAGCAACGGGTGGCGGGGCAGCACCCGCGCGGTGTAGCCCATCGACCCGGCCATCGGCAGTGGGCTTCTCGCCGAGAAGCGCTCCGTGCCGCCCTCGCCGGGGCCGATGTAGGCCATGTCGATGTACTGCGGGCTCTGCAGGGTATCGGCCGAGTCGACCCGACCCAGCACCCCTTGGACCAGCACCTCCTCGGGCCGCAGACCGCCCAGCGACACGGTGGCAGTGAGGGTCAGCTGCGAACCGAGCAGCGGGGTGTCCGGAAGTCCGGTGCTGTCGACGTCGGGGATCTGCACGTACGGCCAGGCCGCACTGACCCGCTGGCGGTAGGCGGCCAGTTCGCGGGCCTGCCCGTAGGGCAGGCCGTCGATCGCCTGAACAGTGCGGTGCAGGGCGTCCGCGGCCGGGACGTAGTACTGCTCGGTGTAGTCCCGCACCATTCGCGAGGCCAGCACCTTCGGCCCCAGCGACTGCAGGGTGTGCCGGACCATCTCCACCCACCGGCCGGGCACACCGTTGTCGTCGCGGTCATAGAACGTCGGCGCCACCGAGTTCTGCAGCAGTTCATACAGTGCTGCGGACTCCAGATCGTCGCGCCGCTCGTCGCTGACAACCTCGGCGCTGGGGATCTCCCAGCCGTTCTCCCCGTCGAACCATTCGTCCCACCAGCCGTCCCGGATCGACAGGTTCAGACCGCCGTTGAGCGCACTCTTCATGCCTGAGGTCCCGCAGGCCTCCAATGGCCGCAGCGGGTTGTTCAGCCACACATCGCAGCCCCAGTACAGCAGCCGGGCCATCGAGATGTCGTAGTCCGGCAGGAAGGCGATGCGGTGCCGGAGCTCCGGCCGGTCGGCGAAGCGGACGATCTGCTGGATCAGGGCCTTGCCGGCGTCGTCGGCGGGGTGGGACTTGCCGGCCACGATCAACTGGATGGGCCTGCGCTCATCGAGCAGCAGTGCCTCCAGTCGCTCCGGGTCCCGCAGCATCAGCGTCAGCCGTTTGTATGTCGGCACCCGGCGGGCGAACCCGATCGTGAGCACACCGGGATCGAAAGCCTTTGCGATCCAACCCAACTCCCCGGCTGTGGCGCCCCGCTCCAGCCACGACTTGCGCAGTCGGTGGCGCACGTCCGCAACGAGTTTCTCGCGCAACTGAGACCGGATCCACCAGATGTGGCCGCTGTCGACCTGCTGCAGCCGCTGCCAGACCGCGGGCTCGCGCAGCGCCTCGTCCGAGCCCGCCAGATCACGGCCCAGATCCATCCACTCCGGAGCCGCCCAGGTCGGTCCGTGCACCCCGTTGGTGATCGAGCCGATGGGCACCTCATCGGCGTCGAAGCCCGGCCACAGGTCATCGAACATCGCCCGACTGACCCGGCCGTGCAGTTGGGACACCCCGTTGGACCGTTGCGCCAGTCGCAGACCCATGTGGGCCATGTTGAATTTCTCCGGATCGGATTCGGCGCCGAAGCGCAGCACCCGAGTCACCGGAACCCCGGGCACCAGTGGGGTGTCGTCGCTGAAGTACCGCTCCACCATGTCGAGGGGGAACCGGTCGATGCCGGCCGGAACCGGGGTGTGCGTGGTGAAGAGCGTGCTGGCCCGGACCACCGCCAGGGCGGTGTCGAAGTCCAGGACGTCACCGGCCATCAGTTCCCGGATCCGTTCCAGACCGAGGAATCCGGCGTGGCCTTCGTTCATGTGGAAGACGTCCGGCATGGGATGGCCCTCAATGGCGGTGAAGGCGCGGATGGCCCGCATCCCGCCGACACCGAGCAGCAACTCCTGCTTGATGCGGTGTTCCTGGTCGCCGCCGTACAGCCGGTTGGTGACGTGGCGCAAGTCGTGGTCGTTCTCCTGGATGTCGGAGTCCAACAGCAGCAACGGGATTCGGCCAACCTGGGCGATCCACACCCGCGCCCGCAGTGTGCGCGACTCGGGCATGGCCACCTCGACCAGCACCGGGGACCCGCCCGGGTCAGTCAGCAGTCGAAGCGGCAGCCCCTGCGGATCCAGCTCCGGATAGTTCTCGTGCTGCCAGCCCTCGGCGGTCAGCGACTGCCGGAAATAACCGGACCGGTAATTGAGGCCCACCCCGATCAACGGCAGACCCAGGTCTGAGGCCGCCTTCAGGTGGTCGCCGGCCAGGATGCCTAGTCCACCGGAATAGATCGGCAGCACCTCGGCCACCCCGAACTCCATCGAGAAATAGCCGATCCCGGCCGGCAGCACACGCTCCCCGCGTTCCCGCAGTTCCTGGTACCACAGCGGCCTGTTCAGATACCCGTTGAGATCCGCCGACAGCCGGTCGAGGCGCTCGGTGAAATCGTGGTCGGCGGCCAAGGCGTCCAACCGCGCCGGATCCACCTCACCGAGCAGGGCGACCGGGTCGCGTCCGATCCGGGCCCACAGTTGCGGATCAATGCTGGCAAAGAGGTCCTGGGTGGCGGTGTCCCACGACCACCGCAGGTTCGTCGACAGCGGACCCAGGGCTGCGATCCGGTCCGGAAGGTGCGCGCGAACAGTGAACCTGCGGAGAGCTTTCACCGTGATGACCTTACTGAGGTTTGGGTTCGCCCGCCGCGCGCGCCCATTACGGTGTGAACCGACGGTGTTGCGGTTGTTCGGGTTCGGATAGTGCCTGGGAGATTGGGGTAGTCGAGTGCCGGGACGTATCGAGGTCGACGACGTCGCCCCGGTGGTGTCCGGCGGCGTGCACCCCGCCAAAGCGGTTGTCGGCGAAGTGGTGCCGGTGTGCGCGACGGTGTGGCGGGAGGGCCACGAGGCGGTCGCGGCGACGTTGGTGGTCCGCTACCTCGGTCCGGTCTACCCACAGGTGACCCACGGCGCGGCGGGCGGGCCGAAGTCCGCGACCGGGTCGGCCGAGGCACTCAAGGTCACGCCGTCGCAGTACCGCATGAGTCCGGGCGGGACCCCGGATCTGTTCCACGGCCAGTTCTGCCCGGACCGGGTCGGCTTGTGGGTGTTCCGGGTCGACGGCTGGGGCGACCCGATCACCTCCTGGCGCCACGCGGTGACCGCCAAACTGGACGCCGGCCAGGGTGCGGAAGATCTCCACAACGACCTGCTGGTGGGGGCCTCGCTGCTCGAGCGCGCCGCCACCGGGGTGCCGCGCGGCGACCGCACACCCCTGCTGCACGCCGCGCAGGAACTTCGCCGCCCCGGCGATCCGCTGACCAGCGCCGCGCCGGCGCTTTCGCATCAGGTGACCGAACTGCTCGACCGCTACCCGCTGCGCGAACTGATCACCCGCGGCCGGCAGTACGGCGTGTGGGTGGACCGGCCGTTGGCCCGGTGCAGCGCCTGGTACGAGATGTTCCCCCGCTCGACGGGCGGCTGGGACGCCGACGGCAATCCGGTGCACGGCACGTTCGCCACCGCCGCGGCGGCCCTGCCCCGGATCGCGGGCATGGGTTTCAACGTCGTCTACCTCCCGCCGATCCACCCGATCGGCACCGCGCACCGCAAGGGCCGCAACAACTCGGTCACCGCCGAAACGGGCGATGTCGGTTCGCCGTGGGCGATCGGTAGTGCCAAGGGCGGGCATGACGCGGTGCACCCGGATCTGGGCACCCTTGAGGATTTCGACGCATTCGTCGCCGCCGCCGCCGACAACGGCCTGGAAGTCGCCCTGGATCTGGCGCTGCAGTGCGCACCGGACCATCCCTGGGCTCGCGCGCACCGGAAGTGGTTCACCGAATTGCCCGACGGAACCATCGCCTACGCGGAGAACCCGCCCAAGAAGTACCAGGACATCTACCCGCTCAACTTCGACAACGACCCGGACGGCCTCTATCAGGAGATCCTGCGGGTGGTCCGGCACTGGATCGACCACGGCGTCAAGATCTTTCGGGTCGATAACCCGCACACCAAGCCACCGGACTTCTGGGCCTGGCTCATCGGCGAGATCAAAAGCGTCGACCCCGACGTGCTGTTCCTCGCCGAGGCGTTCACCCGACCGGCCCGGCTGTACGGATTGGCCAAACTCGGCTTCACCCAGTCGTATTCGTACTTCACCTGGCGCACCGCCAAGTGGGAGTTGGAAGAGTTCGGCCGCGAGATCGCCGAGCACGCCGACCACGCCCGGCCCAACCTGTTCGTCAACACCCCCGACATCCTGCACGAGAGCCTGCAGCACGGCGGGCCGGGAATGTTCGCCATCCGGGCCGCACTGGCGGCCACGATGGGCACCGCGTGGGGGGTCTACTCGGGCTACGAGTTGTTCGAGCATGTCGCGGTACGTCCGGGCAGTGAGGAGTACGTCGACTCCGAAAAGTACGAACTGCGGCCCCGCGACTTCAACCTCGCGCTGGCGGCAGGCCGGTCCCTGGAGCCGTTCCTGACCCGGCTCAACGAGATCCGCCGCCTGCACCCGGCGCTATGCCAGATGCGCACCATCCGGTTTCACCACATCGACAACGACGCCCTGCTGGCGTTCAGCAAGTTCGACCCGGTCACCGGTGACGCCGTGCTTGCGGTCATCACGCTCAACCCGTTCGGCCCCGAGAACGGCACGCTGTGGCTGGACATGGCAGCGCTGGGCATGGAGCCCTACGACCGCTTCTGGGTGCGCGACGAGATCACCGGAGAGGAATACCAGTGGGGGCAGGCCAACTACGTGCGACTGGAGCCGGTCAAAGCGGTGGCGCACATCCTGAACATGCCGGTGATTCCGGCCGAGCAGCGGGCCGCCCTGCTGCGCCGGGAGTGACCGGGAAATGAGGTCGCAATGACCCGCAACCTGGCACCCGACCCGGGGGAACTCGCCCGCCTGGTCGCGGGCGAGCACCACGACCCGCACAGCATCCTCGGTGCGCATGAATACAGCGACCACACAATCATCCGGACCCTGAGACCGCATGCGCTGGAGGTGACGGCACTGGTGGGCGGCCGGCGTTATCCCCTGTCGCACATCGACGCCGGGTTGTTCGCGGTGGCACTGCCGTTCACCGACCTGGCCGACTACCGCCTTCAGGTGAGCTACCCCGGCACCTACGGCAGCCCGGTGACCCTCACCGTCGCCGACGGTTACCGCTTCCTGCCCACCCTGGGCGAGGTCGACCTGCACCTGTTCGCCGAGGGCCGCCACGAACGCCTCTGGGAAATCCTGGGCGCCCATCCCCGCTCGTTCACCACCCCGGACGGCGTGGTCGACGGGGTGTCCTTCGCGGTGTGGGCCCCGAATGCCAAGGGCGTCAGCCTGGTTGGGGAGTTCAACGGCTGGGACGCCCATGATGCGCCCATGCGGGTGCTGGGCTCCACCGGAGTCTGGGAGTTGTTCTGGCCCGGCTTCTCCACCGACGGCCTGTACAAGTTCCGGGTGCACGGGGTGGACGGCGCGGTCACCGACCGGGCCGACCCGATGGCGTTCGCCACCGAGGTGCCGCCCCGCACCGCCTCGCGGGTGTTCGTCTCGGACTACACCTGGGAGGACGCCGGGTGGATCGCAGCCCGCGCCGAATCCAACCCGGTGTTCGCGCCGATGAGCACCTACGAGGTGCACCTGGGTTCCTGGCGGCCTGGGCTGAGCTACCGCGACCTGGCTGAGCAGCTCACCGACTACGTTGTGGCGCAAGGCTTCACCCACGTGGAATTGCTACCGGTGGCCGAGCACCCGTTCGGCGGTTCATGGGGATACCAGGTCACGTCCTACTATGCGCCGACCTCCCGGTTCGGCAGTCCCGACGACTTCCGATACCTGGTGGACCGACTGCACCAGGCCGGCATCGGCGTCATCGTGGACTGGGTGCCGGCGCACTTCCCCAAGGACTCCTGGGCGCTCGGCCGGTTCGACGGCACCGCGCTCTACGAGCACTCCGACCCGCGCCGGGGCGAGCAACTCGATTGGGGCACCTACGTTTTCGACTTCGGCCGCCCCGAGGTGCGCAACTTCCTGGTCGCCAACGCGCTGTACTGGCTGCAGGACTTCCACATCGACGGCCTGCGGGTCGACGCGGTGGCTTCGATGCTGTACCTGGACTACTCCCGCCCGGCCGGCGGCTGGACTCCGAACGCCTTCGGCGGCCGGGAGAACCTGGAAGCGGTGCAGTTCCTGCAGGAGATGAACGCCACCGTGCACAAGCTCGCCCCGGGTGTGGTGACCATCGCCGAGGAGTCGACGTCGTGGCCGGGCGTCACCCGGCCGACCAACCTTGGCGGCCTTGGCTTCTCGATGAAGTGGAACATGGGCTGGATGCACGACACCCTGGACTACATAAGCCGGGACCCGATCTACCGCAACTTCCACCACCACGAGATGACGTTCTCGATGCTGTACGCCTACAGCGAGAACTTCGTACTGCCGATCAGCCACGACGAGGTGGTGCACGGCAAGGGCACGCTGTGGAGCCGGCTGCCCGGCAACGACCACGTGAAAGCGGCCGGGCTGCGCAGCCTGCTGGCCTACCAGTGGGCCCATCCGGGCAAGAAGCTGCTGTTCATGGGTCAGGATTTCGGGCAGCGCGCCGAGTGGTCCGAGGAACGCGGCCTGGACTGGTATCAACTCGACGAGAACGGCTTCTCCTGCGGTATCCAGCGCTTCATGGCCGACGTGAACGCGATCTACCGCAGTCGCCCGGCGCTGTGGAGTGAGGACTCCCGGCCGGAGGGGTATTCGTGGATCGACGCCAACGACTCGGCCAGCAACGTGCTGAGCTTCCTGCGATACGGGTCGGACGGGTCGGTGCTGGCGTGCGTGTTCAACTTCGCCGGCAACGAGCACACCCGCTACCGGTTGGGTCTGCCACTCGCCGGCCCCTGGCGTGAGGTGCTCAACACCGATGCGACGGTCTACAACGGTTCGGGCATCGGCAACATGGGCGCGGTGACGGCGACCGACGAGCCGTGGCACGGTCGGCCGGCCTCAGCGGAGTTGGTGCTGCCGCCCACCTCGGCGTTGTGGCTGGAGCCCGCCCAGTGATCCTTCGGAAGGCCCGCCAGACCTCAGTTGTCCGTCGGCGGTGGTTGAGGCTGGAAGGGTTGGTACCACCACCAGTCGGCGCGTTCGCCGGTGGGTCCGGGGCATGGCGCCACCGCAGGTGGTGGGGTGGCCGGTGAACGGGCCAGCGCTGCGTCGGACAGCACTCGCCCGTCGCTGTCGGTGACGGTCAGTTCGGAGGCGGTGCCGGCGACGGCGATGCCGCCGCGATGGTGAAGCCGATGGTGATAAGGGCACAACAGCACCAAGTTGGCCAGTTCGGTGGGGCCGCCGTCTTCCCAGTGCCTGATGTGGTGGGCGTGTAGACCGCGGGTGGCGCCACAACCCGGAACGGCGCAGGCACGGTCGCGGTACTCCAGGGCGCGGCGAAGGCGCCGATTGATCACCCGGGTCGCCCGCCCCGCGCCGATGACCTCGCCATCACGTTCAAACCACACCTCGCAGGTGGCATCGCAAGTCAGATAGCCGCGGTCACCGTCGCCGAGTAGCGGCCCGAGATGGTAGGCAGCAGCGCGCTTTTCGACGTCGACATGCACCACCACGGTGGTGTGATGCCCGTGCGGCCGCCGGGTCGCGTCAGCGTCCCAACCTGCCTCGACCAGACGCAGGAACGCATCGACCGTGTCCGGAATTGGCGGCACCGGATCGGCTGTGTTGTCACGATTGCCGTGATCGTGCTTCCACTGCGCGATCAGCGCATCCCGGTGCGACGCCAGGGCAGCGTCGAACTTCGCCGCCTGAAGGTGCGGAAGCTTGATCCGCCAGTAGCTGAACCGCTCATCGCTGTGTTTGTAGATCGAGCGCTCAGGTTCGGGCCGGCGGTCGAGGTCGGGTCGTGGTTCGGGCTTGACGGCCGTGCGCAGTTGACTGACCGTTGCGACCGAAGCCAACTCTGCGTAGTGGTCATCGGACCCGTCGCCGGCGCCCTGCGCAATGACTCCGACCTGATCCAGCGACAGTCGGCCCTCCCGCATGCCCTGGGTGCAGCGGGGAAATTCCTCCAGTCGGTGCGCCACGGTGGCGATAGACCTCGCATTCGCCGATGAACAGCCGGTCTTCCAGGCCACCAGTGCTGCCACCGACCGAGCCCCGGTGTTGCCCCACAACTCGTCGCGATCCACCTCGGCGACGATCTCCACGATGCGTCCATCAATGGCGTTGCGCTGACCGGTCAGCTCCGCCAACTCGGCGAAGAGCACCTCAAGACGTTCGGCGGGAGGGAGTTCCGCGTCGTCAGGAGATGGGTTCGACAACATGGCCTCATCATCGCAACGGGGTCTGACATTCCATCCATGCCACACCTACATCGCTTCGTCTCGGTCCGGGGTCAGCCGGCCCGCGACGTCGGCCACGATGAAGCCAGCCTTGCGGGCCAGCACAAAGCAACCTCGCGGGAATTAGTACAGCGCGTTGGCGAGGTTGCGCCGGCCGGCGATGACGTCTGGATCGGCGGGGTCGAACAACTCGAAAAGTTCGATCAGCCGGGTCCGGACCCGGGTGCGGTCGTCGTCGGCGGTGCGTTTGACCAATGCGATCAGCCGGTCGAACGCCCCGGCCGGGTCCTGGCTGAGCACCTGCACGTCCGCCGCGGCGAACGCGGCGTCGATGTCGTCGGGCGCAGCGTCGGCCGCCGCGACAGCGGCGGGCGGGTGGGCTGAGGCCCGCTGCAGGAATACGATCTGGCGCAGCGCGCCCTTGGCTTCGGCGTGGCCCGGATCGCCGTCCAGGATCTCCTGGTAGGCCGCCGCAGCGGCGACGAAGTCGCCGCCGTCCAACTTGTCGCGGGCGTCGGCCAGTGCCGGGTCCACCTCCTGCTCGGCTTCACCGGCACCGGCACCGGCGCCGGCACCGGCCAGCTTTCCGGCGGTAGCCGACAGCAACGAGTCGATCCAGCGGCGCAACTGTTCGGGAGGTTGCGGGCCCTCGAAACTGGCCAGCGGTTGTCCGCCGGCCAAGGCCACCACGGTGGGCACCGCCTCTACCCCGAACATGGCTCCCACCCTGGGTGCGGAGTCGACGTTCACCGTCGCCAGCGACCACTTACCGCCGTCGGCTGTGGCCAGGGCGTCCAGTCCGTCCAGCAGTGTGAGGCAGGCCTGGCTACGCGGCGACCAGAGCAGCACCACCACCGGAACCTCGCCCGAGCGCACCAGCACTTCGGCTTCGAAGTTGGCCTCGGTGATCTCGACGCCTCCGGCCGGTCCGGCGGCGGAGTCCGCAGCCTGGGCGCGCTGCTTGAGAGCGGAAAGATCGACGGCGCCAGCCATCGCCGGGGCAACTCGTGGGCGGGGACTACTCACGCAGACAAGTCTGTCACGGCCTGCCCCGGCCGTGACAGTTGCGGTGCCGCCGCCGGGGTGGTGAGCCACCCCCGCCGGTCCGCCGCTATGACGAACATCACAGTGCCCAGCGGTACGATGCTCGCCAGCAAAGCCAACAGCCACGTTCCGGGGCGCCAGCGATAGGCCAAACCGGCCATCAGTGCGGTCACCAGGAATGCGACGAACAGCAGCCCGTGCGGCATACCGAAGATCTTGACGCCGACCTCGGTGCGGGGGCTGCCCAGGTACTTGAAGTACATGCCCACCAGCAGGCCGATCCAGCTGACCGCCTCGGCGAGCGCGATGATCCGGAACCGCCCAGCCGGACTACGGATGTCAAATTCACGTTTCAGCAGTTCCGCCATGGGCCCATTGTGCCGACGCCCGCGGCCAGCTACGACCGGCCGTCGTAGTTGGGCCCGTCATCACGGGCCCCAGCCGGATCAGCGGCGGCGAAGTATCAGCGCGTCGCCCTGGCCGCCGGCCCCGCACAGCCCGGCGGCGGCATAGCCCCCGCCGCGGCGGACGAGTTCCAATGCGGCGTGCAGGGTGATGCGCGCCCCCGACATCCCGATGGGGTGGCCCATGGCGATGGCCCCGCCGTTGCGGTTGACCTTCTCCGGGTCGATGCCGAGTTCGCGGGTCGACGCCAACGCGACGGCGGCGAAAGCCTCGTTGATCTCGACGACGTCGAGTTGATCGACGCTGATGCCCTCCCGCTCGGCCGCCTTGCGGATGGCGTTTGCCGGCTGGGACTGCAGGGTCGAGTCCGGCCCGGCGACTACCCCGTGTGCGCCGATCTCGCAGAGCCAGTCCAGTCCGAGCTGTTCGGCCTTGGCCTTGCTCATCACCACCACCGCAGCACCGCCGTCGGAGATCTGCGACGCAGAACCGGCGGTGATGGTGCCGTCTTTGCGGAATGCCGCCCGCAGGCCGGCCAGCGACTCGGCGGTGGTGTTGGCGCGGATGCCCTCGTCCTCGCCGAACTCGACTGCGTCGCCCTTACGCTGCGGAATCGACACGGGCACAACTTCGTCGGCGAACACGCCGTCCTTCCACGCAGCGGCCGCCTTCTGGTGCGATTCGGCGGCGAACTCGTCCTGCTGCAGGCGGGTGAACTTGTCGGCGTCGTTGCGCTGCTCGGTCAGCGCCCCCATCGGCTGATCGGTGAACACGTCGTGCAGGCCGTCGTAGGCCATATGGTCGAGCACCGTCACGTCGCCGTACTTGTATCCGGCGCGACTGTCCATCAGCAGGTGCGGGGCCTTGGTCATCGACTCCTGGCCACCGGCGACCACGACATCGAACTCGCCGGCCCGGATCAGCTGATCGGCCATCGCGATGGAGTTGATCCCGGACAGGCACATCTTGTTGATGGTCAGCGCCGGCACATCCCAGCCGATGCCGGCGGCCACAGCCGCCTGGCGGGCCGGCATCTGGCCGGCGCCGGCGGTCAGCACCTGACCCATGATCACGTACTCGACCAGCGATGCCGGAGCCCCGTGGCCCGGAAAGGCCTTCTCCAGGGCGGCCTTGATCGCGAAGGCGCCCAGTTCGGCGCCGGAGAAATCCTTCAGCGAGCCCATCAGCCGTCCGATGGGCGTCCGCGCCCCGGCAACGATCACCGACGTCGTCATTCCTGCCTCCTCACCCATTCACCAGTGGTGGCCAGCGGTGTGATCCAGACCACGACCTGTCGACTGGCCTGACCAACCACCCGGTCGAGAGGTTACCGTGTCCCTATGAGCACCGATCATGTCGATGCCCGCCCGATGCTGGCGAGCGCGCTGGTGACGGGTATCGACCATGTCGGCATCGCGGTGCCGGATCTGGACGCCGCGATCACCTGGTACCACGACCACCTCGGGATGATCGTCGTTCACGAGGAGATCAACGACGAGCAGGGTGTGCGGGAGGCCATGTTGGCCGTGCGGGGCGCCCCCGGGGGCAGCGTCCAGGTGCAGTTGATGGCGCCACTGGATGACACCTGCACCATCGCGAAGTTCATCGACAAGCGCGGTCCGGGCCTGCAGCAGTTGGCCTACCGGGTCAGCGACCTCGACACCCTCTCCGAGCGGTTGCGCGCCACAGGTGTGCGACTGCTCTACGACGCCCCCCGCCGCGGGACGTCGAACTCGCGGATCAACTTCATTCACCCCAAGGACGCCGGCGGCGTCCTGGTGGAGTTGGTCGAGCCGGCCGCCAACAGCTAGGACCACCTGCGGGTCGGGCCTCGGGTGGCCCGGTTCCTCCAGCACGAGGTGTGCCAGTGCCGCCGGTCATCACCGTCTGCATCCTCGACCCGCCACACCGCCACATGGGCTGTGCCGGAACGGATCTCGTGGTCGCATCCCGGACACCGATAGGTCTTGACGGCCCGCGCACCCGGAATCGGAACGACCTCGAAGTCGTGCCCGTCCGGCCCGGTCTCGATCCGGCGGAACATCAAAACAACCGGAACTCGTCGTTGTCCATACCGCGCATCGAGTCGTAATCCAAAGTGAGGCAACGGATACCGCGATCCTCGGCCAGGGTGCGGGCCTGCGGCTTGATCTGCTGGGCGGCGAAGACGCCGGCCACCGGCGCCAGAAGCGTGTCCCGGTTGAGCAGTTCCAGGTAGCGGGTCAACTGCTCCACCCCGTCGATATCGCCGCGCCGCTTGATCTCGACGGCCACCGAGCGGCCCCCGGCGTCACGGCACAGGATGTCCACCGGTCCGATCGCGGTCATGTACTCCCGGCGCACCAGGGTGTAGCCCTCGCCGAGCAGTTCGATGTGCTCGGCCAGCAACTCCTGCAGATGTGCCTCCACACCGTCCTTGACCAGCCCCGGGTCGGTGCCCAATTCGTGACTGGAGTCGTGTTCGACATCCTCGAGGGTGATCCGTAACTGCTCGCCGGCCTTGTTCTGCACCACCCAGATCGCGGCGTCGCCGTCGAGGGTCTCGGTCAGCCAGCACGGCGGGCTCATCCAGTTCAGCGGCTTGTAGGCACGGTCATCGGCGTGCACGCTCACCGAGCCGTCGGCTTTGACCAGCAGCAGCCGCCGGGCCGAAGGCAGGTGGGCGGTGAGCCGGCCGAGGTAGTCGACGGTGCACTGGGCGATCACGAGTCGCACCGGTTCAGCTTAGGGGTGCCGCCCCCGAGAACTAGGCTGACGGCCACATGATGACGAGCGTGGCGCAGCGGCTGGGCCGCGTTCTGGAGCGGGTCACCCGACAGAGCGGGCAGTTAGCCGCGACACCGGCCTACGGCTCGATGCTGCTGGGCCGGCCGGCGGAAAGCCCGGCACGGCGCCGGGTTCGGGTCCAAACCATCTTCACCCTGGCCATGCTGACGGTGAACATCATCGGTTTCGCGGTGGCGCTGCTGCTGATCGCCGTGGCGTTCCCGGCGCCCAACGTGTTCACCGACGTGCCGTTCTGGCTACCGACCGTCGTCTTGCCGACCTACACACTGTGCGCCTTGGCCATCGGGACCTGGTGGATCACCAGCCACACCGTCGATGACCTGCGCTGGTCCATCGAAGACCGGCTGCCCGACCGCACCGACCAGCGCAACGTATTCCTCACCCCCTGGCGGGTCGCACTGGTCCACCTGGTGCTGTGGGGAGTCGGCGCGTTCCTGCTCACCGCGCTCTACGGGTTCTACGACACCGACTTCATCCCCCGGATCGCGCTGACCATGGCGTTCTGCGGGGCTCTGGTGGCGGCGGGTTCGTATCTGTTCGCCGAGTTCGCGTTACGGCCGGTGGCCGCCCAAGCGCTAGCTGCCGGGAATCCCCCGCGGCGACTGGCCCCCGGAATCCTGGGCCGCACCATGATCATCTGGATGGTGTGCTCCGGGCTGCCGCTGATCGGGATCGGCCTGACCGGAATGTTCTCCATCATCCTGGGCAACCTGACCCAACGGCAGTTGGAAGTCGCCATTCTGATCACCGCCACCGCGGCGTTCGTCTTCGGCTTCATCCTGATGCTGATTCTGGCCTGGTTCACCGCAACGCCGGTGCGGGTGGTGCGAGCCGCCCTCGAGCGCGTCGAGAACGGCGATCTGAGCGCCAAAGTCGTGGTGTTCGACGGGACCGAACTCGGGGAACTGCAACGCGGCTTCAACTCCATGGTGGAGGGCCTGCGCGAGCGGGAACAGGTGCGTGACCTGTTCGGCCGCCACGTCGGCCGGGAGGTGGCCGCCGCGGCCGAAATGCAAGTACCCGAACTGGGCGGTGCGGAACGCCACGTAGCGGTGCTGTTCATCGACATCGTCGGGTCCACCAAACTGGTCACCAGCCGTCCGCCCATCGAGGTGGTCGAACTGCTCAACCGGTTCTTCTCCGTCATCGTCGAAGAGGTCGACCGCAACCGCGGCCTGGTGAACAAATTCGAGGGCGACGCCGCCCTGGCCATATTCGGCGCCCCGGTCGCCCTGGACAGCCCCGAGACCGCCGCCCTGTGCGCCACCCGCACCATCGCCCGGCGACTGCGCCTGGAAGTCCCGGATTGCCCGGCCCGGATCGGCCTGGCATCCGGGGAGGTGGTCGCCGGAAACGTCGGTGCGAAAGAGCGTTTCGAATACACGGTGATCGGCGAACCGGTCAACGAGGCCGCCCGGCTAGCCGAACTGGCACGTTCGGAACCGAGTCGCGCGCTGGCCTCAGCGGCCACTGTGGCGGCCGCCTCCGAACGCGAACAGCGCTTCTGGCGACTCGGCAAGCCGGTGAAGTTGCGCGGGTACGACGACCGCGTGCAGATCGCCAGCCTGATCGGCGGTCACTAACCGGGTCGGCCGGCCGCCAGCCATTCCTGGGCCGCGGCCACCGCAGCATCGATGGTGCCGAACACCACGTGGTCGAAACCTCGATCCGGACGGATCACCGCGGCATCGGGATCGACCACAAGACCCTTCTTGCCGGCTGCGTTCAACGTCTCGCTCATGCTGGCCAGCAGAGCGCGGGCCGGATCGTTGATGGTGTCGACGCGGGTGACATCCAGGATCGCCACGGCGAAGTCGTCGCTGTCGCGATCGACAGTGCGCAGCACCCTCTCCGCGCCGGCGAACATCAGATCACCGTGCATCTCGTAGACCCGCACTCCGTCGTACGCCTGGTAGACGGCGCGGATGGTGGCCCGCGACTCCCGGCTGACGGTCAGGAAGTGCAGACCCAACCGTTCGGACAACGCCCGGCACACCAGCACCCCGCGCACGCTGTTGCCGCGGGAGTCCAGTCTCGGTGAGTACACCCCGATGCCGAGTTGGCCGGGCAGCACCGCGGCTATCCCGCCGCCGACGCCACTCTTGGCCGGCATGCCAACCGCACTCACCCAGTCCCCGGCCCCGTTGTACATCCCGCAGGTCACCATCACACTCAGCGTGCGCCGCACCACGGCGGTGCTGGTGACCCGTCGCCCGGTCTGCGGGTTGATGCCCCCGCGGGCCAGGGTGGCCGCCATCCGGGCGAGGTCCACGCTGGTGACCTTCAGCGAGCACTGCCGGAAATAGACGTCGAGAACGTCATCGGGTTCGTCGAGCACCCCGAAACTGCTCAGCATGTAGGCGATCGCCCGGTTGCGGTCACCGGTGGCCTTCTCCGAGCGGTAGACGTCCTCGTCGAGTTCCAGCGGCCGGCCGGCACAGGCGGAGTAGAAGTCCCGGATCTTGGCGAACCGCTCATCGGGGCCGGCCCCGGGGACCAGCGATACCGCCGCGATGGCACCGGCGTTGATCATGGCGTTCTTCGGGGTTTTGGTGTGCGGGTCGACGCTGATCTCGTTGAAGGCGTCACCTGAGGGCTCCACACCGATCTTGGCGTCGACCACCTCCTGGCCGGCCACATCAAGCGCCAGGGCATAGGTGAACGGCTTCGAGATGGACTGGATGGTGAATTGGGTTCGAGCGTCGCCGGATTCGTAGAGAAACCCATCCGAGGACGACAACGTCAGACCGAAGCCGGTCGTGTCGACCCGGGTCAGTTCGGGGATGTAGTCGGCCAGTTCCCCGTCATCGACGACGGCGTACTCGGCCACCAGTTGGTCGAGGTAGCGCTGAACCAGGTCGGCCACCGTCGGATCTTAGCCCCGGGTAGCCCCCGCACAGCGTCAGCCGAGATCGACGTGGTTACCGGGGCGGCCCCTTTCATTGATGTCCGAGGACATGGACGCTAAGGCCGCAACGGGGTCAGTCAATACCACCGGTACCGGATACCTGCGGCGTCGGATGCCGAGCGGATCGGCTGGAAGGTCGCCGCTGTGCAACCATCGGAAGCATGACGTCGTTGCGGTATCGGATTGTGGACAGCTCGGTCGGGCTGTTGACGCTGGCCGGCGTCGGGTCGACGCTGATGCACCTGCGGATGACCGAGCAGAGCCACGAACCTGACCGTTCTCATTGGACGCCGGCCGATCCCGGCGCCTTCGCCGGGGCCGTCGAGCAACTCGACGCCTACTTCGCCGGCACCCTGACCGAATTCGATGTCGACCTCGACGTGGCGGGGACACCGTTCCAGCACCGAGTCTGGACGGCGTTACAGACCATTCCCTATGGCGAGACCCGCACGTACGGACAGATCGCCGACCAGATCGGATCACCTGGGGCCTCACGGGCAGTCGGCCTGGCCAACGGGCGCAACCCGGTGAGCATCATCGTGCCGTGCCACCGGGTGATCGGGTCGAATGGAGGACTCACCGGATACGGCGGCGGATTAGATCGCAAAAAGACGCTGCTGGCATTGGAAAAAACGACACTGGAAAAACAGCACTGGAGAAAACAGCATCCCCGGAGATGGGATCCAAAGCCGAGTCGACACTGTTCGCCTGAATTGTCTGAATTGGCTTGTTTTGGCTGAATTCGGCAGCGAGATACACGCATAAACAAAAATGCCTGAGCCCCCCATACGAATATGGGGGGCTCAGGACTTTAATGTGTGTTCGGCGGTGTCCTACTTTTCCACCCGGTTGGGTAGTATCATCGGCGCTGGCTGGCTTAGCTTCCGGGTTCGGGATGGGTCCGGGCGTTTCCCTGCCGCTATGGCCGCCGTAA
>Ga0164293_10001044_pt1 | contig 23176 bp, 18 predicted proteins | sample GEODES118metaG_FD_111487 | JGI IMG/M metagenome (GOLD analysis project Ga0164293, IMG submission 111487) | Eutrophic lake water microbial communities from Lake Mendota, Wisconsin, USA - GEODES118 metaG | ecosystem: Environmental > Aquatic > Freshwater > Lake | place: USA: Lake Mendota...
CATCGGAGTCGACATTAGGTCAAAGTGACCGCGCTTGCGACTGCTTTCAGTGTACATCGAACTAAGTTCAACCAAGGCATCGCCGAGCCAGAAGAAATCGTAGTCGTCTTCACCCGCGTAGACTACGTCGTAGGCGGTTTCTACGGTTGTTTTAAGTTTATAAATGTCTTTAACCTTCCAGTTTTCGTACTTAATGTAGCCCACCACGTCGGTGTTGGTTTCGAGGATGTAGTCTATGCGGACTTGAATACTGCCAATGCTGTCTGGCCCTATGCGGTAGGTGCGGTAGGATATAGAATCCGCTTCACTTAGGCCAGTGAGTTTAAAAAACTCCTCCGCAGGCATCATGGACCATTCATAGGGCTTCCAGTTAGGGCTAAGTTCGATGGTGCGCGGACTATTTTGGGCAGCGAGCGAGCTGAGAATGCCGATAAAAATGGCGAGAAGAGGGAGTTTGATGGTCATAATTGACTTTGGTTTTATTTCGGAGGACTTAATAGCGACCAGAGGCGGTTGGTGTTGGAATGTATAACTTAATTAGTACCAATTATTTATGAATACTGGCACTATTAGTTATTTACTTCATAGAGCTAAATACATGGTAATAGGGCACTTCCTCAATCCAAACTATAGATAGTTCAACAGATCGCTTTCCCTTGGTCGCCTTGATCAGCTGCGCATCCTCGCCCAAACTAATGTTTCGTTTGTGCTGTATTGCCAGGCTACCCTTTTGCGGTGCGAGGTATTCAATAGAGTCCCATTGCACGGAGTTAAAGAGACGCTGGGCCGTTTCTAGTTCTTGGGTGGGAGCTGAATTGTAGCGGTAGTTCGAGCATCGAATCATCACCAATGCGCTGCTGTCGTATTCGTCGTGCTTTTCGGGCAGCACATAGTAGGTATAGCTCGGGGATTCACCGTAAAAATATAAATAGGGGTCCTCGCTCGAGGTAATAGAATCCCACATTCGGTAGTCCGCGGGTGGTTCCACGAGCAATTGTACGGGCAGAGGCTTGTAGTTGGGCAAAGGTTGGTCCGTTGCCTTGGCCTCTTGGGCTTGAACAGTGCTTTCGGCTGCAAATGCGGCCAGTAAAAAGAAGATGGCTTTCATGCTAGTTCAGTTTTAAGGTTCCTTGTTCGAAGTTGATATTCAAGGCTCCGAATGAGGCAAGGATGTCCATGCCAAGCAGGTTGTCGCCGTCTGTTGAGCTTACCTTGAAGGGGCCGTACTCGATTCCGCCAAAGGAGATGACGTCAATCGTGTATTCTACAAACTCCATGGGGCCACATGCCGTTATAAAGGTTTGAGTCTCGCCAGGCACAAGGGTAACCCCCGAGTGACGCAGGTACTTAATGGTTTCTTGATTCAAGGAGGTTTGTGAACAGCCCGTATCTACTAAGAAGGGTACGGGTATTCCTTTGAAGTAAAGCGTGGTGTTAAGGCAATAGATGTCATCAGGTAACTGGTGTACGTCAACCAATACCTGGGCGCTGTAGTCTTTTTTAAGGATTTCGTTGCGCCGAACTTCGTAGCCGTCCCATTCAAACTGCCCGGGGAGCTCAAAGCGCGCACTTGGAGGTTTGATGCCCTCCATTAATTTGAAGTTATCGAGGTTGGGGCTGCGCTTGTACTGCACCGCCATACGTCGGTTGCCTGGGCGATCAAAGGTGCATAGGCCGTCAAGGTTTCCTTCGTTGAATCGAGCAATCAAGATGGTACCCTCGCCGAAGGCTTCGGTGCGGACTTCACTATTGAAGTAGATGCTGCCGAATCCGTGGGGCACTCCTTTGTACCAACGCCCGTGGTACAGGTCGCCCTGTGCATCACGGGCGGTTCCTACACCGTCCCAGCAGTTGCCGTAGGCGCAGGAATCGGCGATAAATAGTGCCGCTGTCTCGGCCGCGGGTTTGGCATGACGGAATCGTCGTGGAGTCTTGGCTTCGAGGGCCTGGCTGGCGATTAAGCTCGCGGCCAGGGTGATGAAAATCATGGAGTTTTTCATGCTAATTGGTTTTGGTTGATACCATTGGAACGCAAAAAGTTGTTATCTTAGTATAAGTTATCAAGAGCCCTTCAGTGGGCGCCAACCGACCCCTTCCTGTGGCACGGTGGCAAAACGATAAGGAACTGCAGTTCAAACCAAACAGGTGAATGCTTGCTCTTGATGGCTATTTGTTAAATCTAAATAGTACCTATCATGAAAAGCAAGAGAAGCAAAAACAGCAAACCACAGACTGCCCTTGAATTGGGCCAAGAGTTTTTAAACAGCTTTAAGGAGCTGCCCTACAGCGAAGACCGGCTTGGCCAGAGCGTGGTAATGAAGGCATCATCCGCAGGGTTTAAGGCCGATAACGCGGACCTTCCTGCGGACCCCATTGCCAGCGAAAATCCGAGTGAAACGGTTAAGCTTCAAAAGTACCGGGTGACGATTAAGCCAAGGCTGAGCGAGCCAAAGCCAAGTGAGCCCGCGACGAAGGAGCCCGAAACCGCTCAAGAAGACCTAAGCCTCTTTTTTGAATACATCAGGTTTCTTCGGGCTATTGACCGGGACTAATTTTTTGAATTCCTAGTATGTCCGATACCGCGGGGTGAAGTGTCATCTACCGTTAATAATTTTTTAAACCTAAATAGTATTTATCATGAACAACGAGCAAAGTAAAGACCCCAAAACAATGACTGACCGCGAGCGCGGCCAAGCGTTTCTCGATGGATTTAAGAAGCTGCCCTACAACAGAGATCGCATCGGGCAGAGTTTCATAATGAAGGGCAGTCCGCGGCCTCCGAGCAAGGGTTAGGACGGCATGGCTGCTGCTTGGCAAAATGGAGCCTTAGAATTAGAAATCAACGGTGTAGATCAGGTCACCCTTGGTGATACTGGGAGTCTGCCAATTTATTAAAACAACAAACTTTAGAATTATGAAAAAGAAAAAAATTGAAGAGAACGAGCCATTTAGTACCGAAGGCATTATTGCCCCGATTCAAAGCGAAAGGGAAATAATGGCTGAATTTTATCGTAAGCTTGGGATTCCAAACCGCACGCACGAGATGATCGGTAAAATGAAAATATCATTTACCACGTTTTCAACTCCCAAGGAGGATACCGAACCATTAGGTGAGCAGCCTCCGAAAAAGGGTTAGGGTGGTGATTGTCCTAAACTAGGTTTTCAAAACCTCCGCTCGTTGCCATCGCACAAATTCTAGGTGCGGATTGACAAAGTCGATGGGGTGCCGATGAATTTCGGCCCCCTGGTACTTTGCGATTTCACTAACCGATGATCCATTGATTTTACGGCTTACGACGACCGAAAGTTCGTCCGAAAGGCCAAAGGCCCCGTAATCAAAAAGTTTGTGATGAAGCGAGCATAGTGCCAAGCCGTTGTCTACGGTATCTGGGCCGTCAAATGCGTGCCATTGAATGTGGGCGGCCTCAAGACCAACGACTTGTTGGTCTAATTGGAGGTGAAATCCGCAAAGAGCGCAGCGGGATCCGTAGTTTCGAAGCACCTCTGCGGCAAAGCTAGGATTGCGCTTGCGTTTGGTTAGCATAACGGTGTCGTAGGTGGATATCCCGCAGGAGGTAAGTATGTCGTTATGCTGGCTCGGCGGAAACTGGTCTTCTAGAATTTCGTAAGCCCATTTAACAAGATCTTCGGGTCGTTCTAGAAGGTGATTTTGCACCGCTTGCGACAATTGCCCAATAGAATTGGTTTCAATCAGCATGCGCGAAGAATAATTGCCATTAATCTTTTGGGGTTCGGGATTAAGTTGCCAAAGTCCGTCGGTTAATAGCCTTGCCCAGGGGTTTTCTGGAGTTTGTTTTTTGGTGGGAACGCCGAATCGATTCAACAAACCAGTTAGAACGGGTTGTGCCTTGCTCCACGCCACTTCTTTAATCCCTTGTTGCCACAGCCCTAAGGCTAATAAAAAGAGAAGAGGCTTGTGAGGCGCGCGCTGATTTCCACGCTTCCATTGTCTGAATTGAACGTCTAGCATCTTGATAGGATTGGTTTCTGAAAGGTAATGCGCTCCACTTAAGGTCAGGTCGCTGCTGTTTTGAAGTATCCAATCCTTTAAGCAAATTTAGAGAGAAGGTCAAACTCATACTTGAATCCAATTGCGGGCGACCCTTCAAGTCTTGAGTCAAAATAACGGGGCAGACTTTAACAAATGCTGCTTGAGTCGCTGAAGAAAGCAAAAAATTTCCTTTTCATTGTTTTAATCTTTCGGGGGGAATTCACGCCTATTCCCGTAAATTAGGATTCCGCGAGCAACTAAATGGCGTGTATGCGAGAGTTGTATGCAAGCTGAATAGATGAACTATTTTTAAATAATGAAAAACAAGAAAATTCCAATCATAGATCTATTCGCAGGCCCTGGTGGCTTGGGCGAAGGCTTTTCTTCTTTGGTCAATAATTTTGACATCAAACTATCAATTGAAAAGGATGAAAATGCTCATCAGACTTTAGAACTAAGAAGTTTTATACGGCAATTTAAAAAAGGAAAACTACCGATAGACTATTACGAACTACTAAGAGAAACAAGCCTTGACAAAAGAGAAGAAAAGCGAATTGCGTTATTTGATAAATATCCAAAGCAGGCAAAAATTGCTAAAGAAGAGGCCTGGCTGTGCGAACTCGGAAACCCCAACTTCCCAGCAAACCTAATCGACACAAGAATATCAAAAGCCTTAAACCAATCCAAAGATTGGCTACTAATTGGAGGGCCGCCTTGTCAGGCATATTCATTAGTTGGCAGGTCAAGAGTTGGTGGAATAGACAAAGAAGATCATCGAGTTTACTTATACAAAGAATATCTAAGAATAATAGCCAAACATCATCCCTCAGTTTTTGTGATGGAGAACGTGAAAGGCTTACTCTCAGCCAAGGTTGGAGAAGAAAAAGTGTTCGATTGGATCTTAAGAGATTTAAGAAAACCGGGTTCTGTTTTTAAAGAGCACAATTCGCCTGAATACAAAATCTATTCATTAACCAAGAAGCCTGATTCGTTTGATGCAAAAGGAAACCCCCTTTATAAAGGCAATACTGATTATCTCTTAAAGTCTGAAGAATATGGAGTTCCTCAAAGAAGACATAGAGTCATCCTGCTCGGTATTAAAAATGATATAGATATCAATCCATGCATTTTAAACAAGGTCATTAAAGAGGTTACTTTAGAATCAATCATTGATGATTTACCCAAAATTAGAAGCGGTATAAGTAAGAGACTTGTATCATCAATTATTATCAAAGGCAGAAAGAAACATTTTTATGAAAAGGTAGAAAACACCTCTGAAAATTGGAGAAAGATGACCGAGCAATTCAAGCAAGAAATTGTAAGCTGGAATGGGTTTGCGAAGAACACTAAGAAAGCGAAAGAACCATCATCTTTTGGTTCTGAATTCATTAAGTGCGATACCCCATCGGAAACAAACCCTCTCAGGGATTGGTACAAGGATGAAAGGCTCGGTGGCGTTTGTAATCACGAATCGCGATCTCATTTAGTTCAAGATTTGAAGAGATACTTGTTTGCGGCAATCTACACGGAGCATTTTGAACGCTTCCCCAGAATGCATGACTTTGCCGAGCATCAAAAAGAGTTATTACCAGATCACGCATCAGCTGAAAGTGGAAAGTTCAATGACAGATTTAGAGTTCAACTGCCCGGTGAAGCAGCCACAACAGTTACAAGTCACATTTCAAAAGATGGCCACTACTTCATCCACTATGATCCTAATCAATGCAGAAGCTTAACAGTGCGCGAAGCCGCGCGCATTCAAACATTTCCAGACAACTATCTATTCTGCGGGCCTAGAACTGCTCAATTCCATCAGGTTGGAAATGCGGTACCACCTTATTTAGCGAAGCAGATTGCCCAAATAGTCAAGATAATCTACGAAGCGAAATGATTGATCTAATAGATAAATATTCTTCAAAATATTACTTGCAACTTGGTGACTATAAGTTTAGTCCGATTCTCCAGTTAACAGCGGGATTTTCGCTTGAATATTGTAAATTCATTGCAGAAGCAAGTTCCTCTAAAGAACCATTTGTTTTTTGTTTTCCGGAAAAGAAGGCTGCTGCTTTGTGGACAGCAATTTCAATATTGACGAATTATTACTTAGTCGACTATGTCGATGTTGGAGATGAAGGAATCCCTGTGTCACAAGGGGATAAAGTTTTCATATTTGGTTGTGTCGCCCAAATTGAACGTATCCAAAATGGTTCGGTCATTTTAAAGTTTTTAGATCAAGGTGGATTAACTCTAAACGACAAGCTTAGAACCCAATTGAGCATCGCACCAGCGCGTAGAGCGCTAAACATTCTAAGTAGATATAGGACAGCACGCGCTGAAGCTCGCAGAAACCGAAACCCTATATCCAAGATTCTTTACCCCAATAAGGAGGTTTTCATTAACCAGCGAAATCTAAGATCCAAGGTTTTGCTTGTAGCTGGTAGAGGTCATGTTAATAAATTTCATCAGTTTTTAGAAACCGTAGAAATTTATGGAGAGAAGCTTGGTAGGGTATTTCCAGAAGGTGAAAATTTAATTATTACACCCGACCTTAAGAAGTACAGAGGCTCCGCCAAGATCGGTGATGAAATAAACGAATCGGACTTTATTCAATTGCTTAACAAGGTGTTGGGGCTTGCCAAATTCGAGGGAATATATGAATCAGTTCATGTTTTGTTAGAAATGTACAAAGAAAAGGGAGAGATTACGGAAGAGTTTGATGATCAGTTTAATGAATTGATCACTGATGCATTAGGGGAGATTCCGCAACTAAAACTCCTAAGAGACAAATACCCTGGAATCACTCCATCAACAAATGATGAATTTAGAGCCGTTATAATCAATGACATCCAACAACTATCGGATTACCCGGATACTATCAAAGCGTTCTTAAATGCCAATATTCCAGTAATTGTATTTGCAGATAGAAAAGTGATCAGTGTTGATGATGTCAGTATTTTTGAAAGATTGTTTAATCAGGATACAGGCGCTTATCGACTTAATTGGAATAAGAAAAAATTAGCGTCACTACTTTGTATAGCGGAAGAAAGAGATGAGCTTGAACCGCTAGCCAATGAGGATGGAACGTTGTACTATATCGATCCTGATTCAGGGAATATGATACCTTGGACGGAAGACTTATACATTGATCAAGTACTTTGGAACCAAGCGATGCGATACGAGGAGCAATCAATTCACATTATCACTTATCCGGGAAATCAATTAGACGGTTTAATTCCGAAAATCTTAAACCATATCAAAGATTTAGATGAGTTTGAAATTCTACAAAAGTCCTTTCGTCAAAACTTCTACCCGGCAGTCTTTGCGCTAAAAAACTCTCCAAGCACTTCCGAGATTGTTAAAGGACTAATTCAAAAATTCAAAATGGACTTTATGGAGATAAGAAGTCAGTTGACCGAAAATGTAGCCAACGACTTTATAAAAGCGATTGAAATAGCGAATTCATTCCAACAAAATTCGAAGCATATAAATTATACGGAAGAAACGTTTTCCGATAAGGTTCCAATGGAATCAGATAGCTCATTCACTATACCTGTTGATTTCGGGGGTGCTAATCTCCCGAATAGTCTTGCAGAAAAAATTGTCTTCACTGGCTACCCATTCGATGAATACAGAGGTAAGTATTTGATTAACAGTGTACTTGAAAGCTTTATTCCTGAAATTGAAATTAAATGTTGGCCATATGAAGCCGACCTGACTTTCAATTATTTAAAGAGAAGAATACAAGGCGGCTACTTCTACGATAAACTCCCTCCAAACGTGGAAATTGACGTTTCTTTAATCATAAAAAATGAACTAGAAATTCAATCTGAAATTGACTCATTTCTCCACTGTGATGAACTTGAAGGTGGAAATTATGAATCAGAAAAGGATTTGGAAACTGTACATAGATTTAAGTATAAAGGATATCATTCAAGTTCAGAAAACTCAGCTAGTTGGAAGGTTAACTGTGATGTGTTGAGTTTTGATGATGGTAGTTTTATGTTCCTGAAAAAAGGGAGCAGTATTTTATGTCTTTCTGAAGATTTGAAAGGTGGGTCTAAAGTTTTGAAAAAAAACTCAGATCAATTTTTCACTGGCGATATCATTTTTAGATACATAAAGGATAGAGCTGCGTTGGTTGAAATTTCAAAAAGAGATTCGATTGTAAGTCAGAGCTATGAAGAACTTGAATATTGGAGAGGAGTGCTGCAAGAATTATTCTTAGCGAATAATCAAGATGCGAAGACCTTAGAAATCTTTCTTAGACAAACAAAAGAGAATTTAAACCTAAAAGGTAACCCAGCGAATTATAATTTAAATCGATGGCTTTTTGATGACGAAATTATTTCGCCAGACGAAGATAATTTAGAACTAATACTCAGAGCTGCTGAGGTGCCTAACATTGAAGATCGCTTTGCAACACTCAGGACTGCTTACAAAATTGCAACAGCTCATAGAATAAGTCTTAGCACACAAATAATGAAGGAGATAGCTAAAAAAATAGCAAAAATTAGTGATTTAAATGATGGCTTTCATATCAACTTAGATGGCGAATATATCTATTTTGAGGCAAGAACTATTTCTGCCGTTGATACAAATGGTGTTATCGTTGACTATCATAATACTCGGAAAATTCTATGTTGATTCCAGATAACATAATAGATTTTAATTCCGTTGGAGAGAAGGTTTTATATCTGAAGTTCAAGAATGATGGATCTACGAACTCTATGTTTATTCTTCACTCTTTATTCACTAACTATCACATCAAGAACCTGTCAGGAGAGCTAGATTTTCTAGTTCTAGCACCCGGCCATGGCTTTTTCTCAATTGAAGTTAAACATGGTGGTATTTCTAGAAATAATGGTGACTGGTGTTTTACAAATAGGGAGGGGATAACTACTTGTAAAAAGACTGGTCCATTTGTTCAACAGAGTGCTACGATTTATTCAATAAGACAATTTGTCTTGAGTAGATTAGAGCACAATAAAGAACTTCAAAGTCGCTTTTCAAAAATTCTTTGGGGTGCTGGCGTAGCATTTACAAGTATGACTGAGTTCGTTGACTTTGGTCCTGAAGGCCACTCATGGCAAGTTTTAACAAAACAAGGATTAAACTTACCTATTGGCTCTTATATTTCTTCACTTAGCAATGGTGCCCATAAAGAATGTGAGGGCAAATATTGGTACGATACTCATAACTCTAAACCAACCAAAAGCGATTGTGAACTATTGGTGAAAATTCTAAGAGGAGACTTTGAGATTGACTATTCGGAGATCAATAAAATCAATGAAACTGAAAAGGCGATTGAAGAATACACAAGAGAACAATTTTCATTACTTGAATTTGCACGATATAATAATCGTATTTTAATTCAGGGATCTGCAGGCACAGGTAAAACAATAATGGCCATAGAACTGCTAAGACGACAGACAAATGCAGGTATGCGAGTAGGTATATTTTGTTTTAACAACCAACTTGGCAAAAGAATATCTTCTATTTCAAAGAATATCTCTGAAAGTAAAATCATTTACAGCGGAACGTTACACAGTTACATGGCAAAAAATACTGATTGTAAGATACTAGGTAATACTGATGAATTGGCAAAGTATTATGACGAGGATTTACCTATTAAGTTTCTAGTCTCAAACGAAAACTTGGATGAAAGTCAAAAGCTCGATTTTCTAATAGTTGATGAAGCTCAAGACTTGATTTCACCGTATTATCTCGAAGTATTTGATTTGATATTAAAAGGTGGCCTAAGAAATGGAAATTGGGCTTTATTTGGAGATTTTTCTAATCAAGCTATTTATTTAAACAACCCAAAAGAGTCATTAGAACTATTATCTGATCGGGCCTCTTACACTTCGTTTCCTCCTCTCAGAATTAACTGCAGAAACACAAGAGAAATAGCTACTCAAAACACACTTTTAACAGGTTCTGAAGTGCCAGAATTTGCCTCAATAAATTATTCAGGCAATGTTGTTTGTAAGTATCCGACAAAGGCCAATCGCAGTAAGGTTTTACATGAAATTCTTCAAAATATCTTGGACAGAGAAATTCCTCTTAACAAAGTCACATTACTGTCTTCTAAACGATTTGAGAACTCCTTTGTCTGTGATGACACTTTTGTAAATCAAGCTACCTCAAAAGGGTTGAAGTTCAGCACGATTCAAGCTTACAAGGGCTTGGAGAACACAATTGTCATACTTCTTGACTTAGATGAAGTAAGCTCTGATCAAATGCAAAGACTTCTTTACGTTGGGATCTCTAGGGCCCAGCAGGAGTTATTTCTTATTTTAGATAAAAATCTAGAGACGACTGTAGGCAAACTTGTTCAACAAAACTTTACAAAACTACAATAGATGAATATTAGAGACGAAATTGTCGGTGCTATTAAAAGAGAAATTATTGGACCATCACCCAATCCTAATTATTTGGATGAAGCAACTAGAGAAGAGATTTTACTAGCTAGCGTACACGGATCTCCGAAGTCTAGGTATGGCGCTGGTATGTTGTACCCCCAACAAGAACTTAATCAAATAGAAGTTGACGGGGCACAAAATGATAATCTTGACACCAATAATATCGAAGAAAACCAAACTTCAGAAGATATTCAAAGTAAAAAAAGCTCTATTGATTTTTCAGGAGATGGACAAGATGAAGAGCCGGTCGGTATGGCTAATCAGTACCTGCCATCAGCGATGGGATTTACAATTCGTTTTAATTCGCAAGAACAGGATGATAAAATAGAGCTTAGCATACTGTCAGCATATTATGAGAAAGGAAATGATAAAAAGCCAAAGCATCAAGTTAATAAAGAAGGGAAGGTTGAGACATATGTTAATAATGAAGGTAAGACTTTCGATTCTGATTATTGGATTAGAAGACCTTTGCAAATTGAACCCCTAGTTTTTAATACGAACGCTCTTTTTGCAGGTAAGAATAAATCTTTTAATCGGGTATTAAGGCAAAATGACAAAGGAAAGGATTGGCTTGTGCTAAGAATCTTTAATAGGACAACCAAAGAGGATGAAACAGAAGGGATATTAACATACACATTCGTCATCTTAAACGCACTTAATTCCACCACTGATGATTCAAGTAACGGGGACAAAGTATTATTTCAAAATGAACTTTCTATAAGTGCAGAAAACGTTAAACTGATTGTTCCTTACAAGGAGCGAGTTTTGGCATCGGATACAGATGAAGAAAAGGAACTGAAACTTCTCTATCGTAAAAAAAGAGTGTTTTCTATTGGGCATGGAACTTCTGTTCAATGGGAAACGCAAAATGATGATTCAACGGGTTATGAGACTGTTTCAAAAGTCTGGACCTCGGTGCTTCCTGAATATGATTTGCGCCAAGTAGCACCTACTTCGCATGTCACATTAAGTATGCTCGAGTTGTCTGATCTTGGTAACTGGATAGCGGCCAGGAATAGTTTAATAGAGCTTAAGGATGAATATCAAAGTTGGATTTTGAAAACGGAATCTTCGCTTAATTCTCAGGAGCTCAAAGACTATCATGAAGCAGCAAAACTAAATATTGAGAAGTGCAAACTTTCATTGGACAGGATCAGCAAAGGAATTGATCTTTTGCTCAATGCTGATGAAGATTCTGATTTAGTGAAATGCTTTAGATGGATGAATAGAGCAATGATTTGGCAGCAGCAGCGATCTAAAGCGAAGATAAGAAAGTGGCAAAAAACAGGCTCTGGCAGAAATCAAAGTTTGATTTTGGAATACTTAAATGAAGAATCGAAAAGTCAAGTTTTTGAGTCCCTTGAGAAATTTCATGAAGGCGAATACAATGGAAAGTGGAGGCCATTCCAACTCGCTTTTGTGTTAATGAATATTGAATCGATAATTACCCCAAAGTCTAAGGAACGAGAAATTGTCGATCTAATTTGGTTCCCGACAGGTGGCGGTAAAACAGAAGCATATCTAGGCTTAACGGCATTCAATATTTTTTATCGAAGAATAAAAGGAAAGAGTAACACAAACTGGGAACACTTTGGAGGTACAAGTGTCATTATGCGCTACACTTTGAGGCTCTTGACAACGCAACAATATGAGCGCGCAGCATCATTAATTTGTGCTTGTGATCTAATTCGTTTGGAAAATAAGAAAGATAGAGAAAAAGAATTCGAACTAGGAGAGCTTGGGGATGAACCAATAACTATAGGCCTATGGGTAGGAGGGACATCTACGCCAAACACTGTATCAGACGCAAAGGCACAATTAAACAAGCTCCGCGATAACCCAAAAGAGGAATACAGCTTTGTTGTGATGAAATGTTCTTGTTGCGGAAGTCAAATTGGTAAGATCGACGGAATAACTAATTATGATACAGTACCAAAGTTCAAAGGATTGTATAAAGAAGATGGGGCTGCTGGTAAAGTTTATTTCAAATGTGAGAATTCTGTATGTGAATACTCGGAGATTCCCCTACCTCTTCAGGTAGTGGATGAGTCTATTTACAAGAATCCACCTACATTGTTATTAGGTACAGTGGATAAGTTTGCAATGATCCCTTGGAAGGAGGAGGCGGGTAACTTATTCGGATTTAGAAAAGAAGGCCCAGATGCTGTTCATAGAATCTTGCCACCAGAACTCATAATACAGGATGAGCTGCATCTTATCGCTGGACCGCTAGGCACTATGGTCGGATTGTATGAAACCATGGTTCAAACGCTGTGTAATAATTACCAAAAGACACGCCCGCCTTTTATTGCAGAAGGGAATGATGAATCTATTCCGCCTAAAATTGTCGCCTCTTCAGCCACAATAAGCCGAGCCTATGAACAGGTTCAAAATTTATATGCGATAGAGTCGCGAAGTCAGATCAACATATTTCCAGCTCAAGGCCTCGAGTTTGGAGATACTTGGTTTTCTGAAGAGAAGCCTATCAGCGATAAATATCCCAGTAGGAGATATGCAGGCATATTGGCCTCGGGCTATCCCTCAGGGCAAACTGCTATCGTGAGGACATATGCATCTGTACTCCAAAGGATTAAAGAGCTGTCAATGTCGACCGAAAATGAATCAACAATAAATTACTATTGGACACTGCTAGGTTATTTTAATAGTATAAGGGAATTAGGAGGAGCTTCTTCCCTTGTTTATGGAGATATTGTTGAGCGACTTGCTCAAATTCAAAATCGTGAATTAATACCTTACAAAAGCCGAAAGGGATTTCTAAGAGTAGAAGAGCTAACTAGTAGGATTAGTTCTGCAGAAATCCCGGTTATTCTGAAAAAACTGGAAACCAACTATAATTCTGGTAAAACTCAAGCATTAGATATATGTCTTGCCACAAATATGGTAGCGACTGGAGTCGATATTTCAAGGTTGGGCTTTATGTTCATTCATGGTCAGCCAAAAACAACTGCAGAATATATTCAGGCAAGTTCTAGAGTTGGTAGAGCTGTCCCATCTGGACCGGGATTGATTTTCACTCTTTTCAGCCCATCAAAACCCAGAGATAAATCTCATTATGAGCAATTCCAAGGATATCATAGTCGCATATACTCAAATGTTGAGCCTACTTCAGTAACGCCATTCTCAATAAATGCGAGGCAAAAAGGGTTGCATGCGATATTTATTGGATTAATGAGACATTTTTCCGTTGGAGATTTATCACATTCACCAGTCCTATCGAATGAGTTTGATCAGTTAAAACCAATCATTGAGAAAATAATTAAAGATAGATGTAGTATAATTGACCTAGACGAAGTCGCCAATACAACTCGTCTTTTATCAAAAAGAATAAGATCATGGCGTGCTGAAGCGCCTGATAATTATGGCGATGCCGGGAATTATGGAATTCTTTTTAATGAAGGGTATTTTCCATTAATGTACGCCACCAGTTCGGAGGTTAAACAAGAAGTTAAAGAAAGAGCTGTTCCATTTGCAACTTCCACATCAATGAGAGGTGTAGATACAGAATCAGTCATTAGTATTTATTCAGATATACAAGGAGATGAGCAAACACAATAATTTAAGAAGTAGCCAATTACTATCACCATTTGGTATAGGTCAAATAGTTAATTTCCCTGGGGAGTTATCCGTAATGGTTTGTGGTTTGAATTTGTGGGATAATTCTATAGCCCTAGGTAAAATCAATAGAGGTGCTAATAGCATTGATGAGACTGAATTGCGCTTCAATGAGACTCGTTTACAAAAAGTACTCGGTGTCAACTATTTTGTGAAGCCATTTGAGTTTAAAACGTCAGGGGCAAAGAATAACTGGCTATCTATTCCCGCAGTTCGGTTTCCAGGTTGGCATTACTGCACAAGCTGCGGTAGAATGCGAGAAGAGCCTCTCCAAAAAGCAAATACCAAGATTGAATGCACAGCTTGTTGGGACGGTGTAAGTAGGTTTAAGTCAAAAATGATCCCTGTTAGGTTTGTGGCTGCTTGTCCGTCAGGTCACATTCAAGATGTTCCATTTAAAGAGTGGGTTCATAAAGGTCCAGTGCCAAGTGAAGGAGAACATGAGCTTTCATATCATACTGGGGGTGGTTCAGGGGACCTTGGTAGTATTCACCTAAAATGCACATGTGGTGAACGCAGATCATTAGCAGGTCTAATGAATATTAGAAAGGTAGGAGAAGATGTATTTGATAGCGCACTAGCACGAATCGGCTTGAGTGATGAGGATGATCATAAATTTGATAAAGATCATCAACCCAACAATTCAAATCCTCTGGGTCATTATTGCAAAGGTCATCGGCCTTGGCTTGGGCTTGAGGGTATTAAAGATTCAGTTGGATGTCAAAATCATCTTCAAGTGTTGGTGAGAGGCGCTTCAAATGTTCATTTCTCAGAAATTCAATCAGCCATTTATTTGCCAGAGGGTTCATTAGAAACTAATGAGTACGTTTTGAAGGTTATTGAAGAAATTGGAATAAAAAGTCTCAAAACTTATTACGGAATAGATAAAGGCAGTGTTACGCTTCCTGCGATTTTATCGACAAATCAATCAGTATTAAAGGGCTTTATTAACAAGGATGAATTATTAGCAGGTGTGCTAGATGAACTTTTAAATGGTGAAACCAAGGAGGAAGACTTAAAAACACCTAGTGAACTCAAATTGAGATTTGAAGAATATGAATATATCCTCAAGGGACGAGATTCTGAAAACTCCGACTTCAAGGCAATTGTCAAATCCTTTAACGACTATACAGAAAAAGATTTTTTAGAAAAGTTCTTTGAGAGAGTGGTTCTAGTGGAAAGGCTGAAAGAAACACGAGTTTTTAAAGGCTTTTCAAGAATTAACCCTAACAATAATAAGATTAAAAAAGAAGAATTATCGAATGAACCAGTGACTTGGCTGCCGGCCGTTGAGGTATATGGAGAAGGGATATTTTTAAAATTCAAAGATGATGTAGTCGATAAGTGGCTAGAGAAACATGGTACAGATTTTAAAGGAATCGTGAAAAGATATCATAGTGCTATGCTAAAAAGAAGACCACAAGATGAATCTAGAGCCATCAATCCTTTTTTTGTCGCGATGCACACATTTGCACATCTCTTAATTAAAAGACTTTGTTTTGACTGTGGCTATGGCTCATCATCATTAAGAGAACGCTTGTATTTTAGCGCGGACCCCCAAGCAAGAATGAATGGAATACTTATTTACACATCTTCTGGCGACTCTGAAGGTTCATTGGGGGGACTTGTAAGACAAGGTAAGTCCAAAAACTTGGGTCGTTTGGTCAAACATGCCCTTGAGGAAGCACGATGGTGTTCAGCGGATCCTGTTTGTTCAGATATCGGTAATTCAATTGGCCAAGGCCCGGATAATGTAAATGGTTCAGCTTGCCACAATTGCTGTATAGTTCCAGAGACAAGTTGTGAAGAGTTTAATGTTTTACTTGATCGAACGACAATCGTGGGAACGTTAGCGAACAACGAAATGGGATTTTTCAGCTAACTTAAATTAGTATTTAAAATTAAAAAGCCAGCATATAATAACACCTATATGTAATCCCCCAGGTTGTTGTAACACCAAGTTAGGGATTTTCTCCTTTTGAGGACATTGGCATTCGTGAGTTGAAACTTAAATTAGAGTCATGACATCACTAGAACTAGATTTCAATGTCCCATCTCAAAGTTTGGCTGACTTTGTTGCCGACAAGTGCTTAACTCAAACTTATTATTACTGGCAAGTCACTAATATTCTGAACTACCGAGACATCCGGGGTAACATCTTCTATGACAAGAGCGTATTGCTTCAAGACATTGAAAAACCGTCTAAAGAGGGTCAAATCATTGGAGAATTACTTGGCTACCTTGGTTCGGAGCGGCATCACACTGTTAAATTGAATTCAGTAGACTTCGTCATCTGTCGGTCATTTGATTTTCCAGTAACTGAGGGTTACGAAGATATTTGGAAGAGCTTCCATAAACCGTCTTATGTCCCCCCAATCTTACTCACCTATGCTGACTTCCTAAATCAGCTGGAATATCTTTTCAAGCGTGGTGGTGGTAATAATTATGCCCTATCTAGACTTAGTGATCTGAAAGAACTACTTGGTCTGTGAAATGATCTCAAGGAAGCTTTGCTCATCTATTGTTTCAATCAGATGACCGTGGCTCTGTAGTTCCGATATCTTTTCTAACTTCTTAGGACCTGCACCTCTGCCAAGAATTACAATTCGGGTGTGCTTAGAAATTGAGGTGTTCACATCTGCACCAAGTGATTGTGCTGCCTGTGCTGCCTCATTTCTACTCAGTGATTGTAAATCACCAGTGAAAACAAGTTTCTTGCCTTTGAGGTAGTTGTCGGGTGCATCAGATATTGGTTTTAACAAATCTGATTCAACTCGCTTATAAGCGAAGAGTGAACTAGAGCCGCCTATATCCTCAAGACCGTCGAGCATTGGCTTGTGACCCAATATGTGCTTGTAGTAGATACTAAGACTGGCAAGTGCATCTGATGCAGCATTGTGATGTTGTGACAGTTCAACACCATATGCTCGACAAGCCAAGGGTAATTTTAAGCCAGTAAGCTCATAGGTGCAGACATAATCCAGTTTCGGTAAATCAAGACCGTAGTACTCTAGGGTTCCTATGAGCTTAGTAATATCAAAAGGTGCATTGTGTGCAACAACCAACCCTTCGAAGTATGATTGAATTTCAGGCCAGACCTGGACAAACGTCGCTGATAACTCTGTATCCTCTGGGTAAATGCCATGAATACCTGACAATTCTATGGCGAACTCATTCTTCGGTGGCCGAATTAATGACTCAAACACTATTGTCGGAACCCCATTGTGAATTTCAGCTATGGCAATCTGACAGATGCTGTGGTTATCTTTAGTTGAGGTTTCAACATCGAAACTTATAAAATTAATTGCTCCCATTTTTCGTATCTGGTAAATCGTTGTATTCTAATTTGACCGAGTCAAAGAACTCATGTTTGTCACCTTCCCTCAGCCAGAAAAAACCATATGCTAGTTTTTTCTTGTTCAGTGCAGGTCTTATCCCTTCTGGTTTAAACGTAGCCGACTCAAAGCGTTTTACCGCTTCAAGATTTGAAAACACATTGAGGACCTTCAATGAATTAGGATCTACTTGGTAAACCTTGCCCTTGGATTTACTTTGAATATTCTGCTTCGTTCTGTCTTGTGGACTAGAATTGTTGTGAATTGAATGGGATAGTAATTTGCGGTAGTAGGTTCCAACACTAATTCCTAGTTTCTTCGCCTTTTCCTCTGAAGATAAGGAAATGTCATTTGCAAGTTCAACTAACTCACGAACAGGGATATACTTTGTTTTATTTATTTTTTGACATTGCTTGCACCAGTTACCGGCAAAAATATAATACCCTTTTGTCTGATTTATATGCCCGCTTTCACATATCCAATTATAATTTTCAGCCAAACCAAGCGGTTTTAACTTAGTATCAATCAATTTTCCATTGCGACTTTGGATTTTATTTACTAATGTCTCGAATGTTATTTCTTCTTTGCAAAAAGGACACGTAGGCCCACTTTTAATGACAACAGAAAGAAGTTTTGAGAATTTATGTCCTTGGTTACATACGATTTCATGCTCACTTTCTGAACCAATGTAGTCTTGAATTTTAAAGCCTAGATCCAATAATATTTTACGTGCATCCTCGTACAATGTACTATCTCTACCTTGATATAGCCGTTCTAAATCCACCTCAAATGGATGTTCGCGATATTCAATATTTAAAGAATTCAGTTTATTCAATATTTGATCAACAAATTTTGGCACACGAGACTTCTTGATTGACTTAAACTCAGGTATCTCAATAAGCGTAATGCCGTTTTGAGAACAAAGTTCTTTTTTTTCTTTATCTCGTTTAACTTGTGACTCGTATAGACCCTCCTCTTTGTGAAAATGACTGTTTTTGATAACGTGTTGATACCCTTGGTATTCAAATGCAATTTTCAGTTCGGATGAATAACCATCTAACTGTAGTCCATTCATTTCGGGAAGGTAAACTGAGGGTAGTTTAGTTCTAAAATAGTGCTCTAGAATCATCCGGCTTAGGGTCTCTCCTATGTATCTATTCGGCGAACATTCTTTACACCATCTCATTGAGAATTGAACGTCTGACCATGATTCTTGAAATTCGTGGCCGTTCTTACATTTAAATTCTAATGGTGCCTCATTATTAGTGTACTTTTTACTGACACATCTCCCTCCAAGTTTTTTAACAAAAGAATTAATTTCCTTAAGTTTTTCTTTACCACGGATGAGACTTGTTTTCTGAGTAAAGCAGGTGTTACACCCTATGCCAATTAGTATTGAATGTGGCTCTGAAGTCTTGTACTCGCCACACTCTTTGCAGCGAATTGTTATTTTAGTTCTGGCGTTGACATATTTCGAAGTGCTTAAATCAAAAGTGTCACCAAATCTTTTTATCAGCTTTGCTTGAAAGCCAATTAGCCCATCTGAATGCATATTATTTCGTGCTGCTGAAAGACAGTGCTTACAAGGGTATTTAGATTTAAAATGATCATTAGACTTTTGCTCGAAGGAATGATCATGTATCTTACAGCGGATTGAAATTTTTGATTGAGCGTCAATATACTCCGCATTAGAGTAATCAAATAAATCGCCGTGTATTTGAGATGCCTTGGATATAAACCAAGTTGTATCGTGACGGTGCATTCAACTAATTTATAATTCAGGTTGGACATAAAAGTCCTTGTCAGCTTCAAATAGTCACATTTCTTTCGTTAATACAAAGTGTGATTCTATTCTGCCTAAACGCTTAATCCGTTTGCAAGTGGTGTTAATATATTAAAATGCCTATTATCAGCATCATAAGACCACAAACATTTAACGTGCTTTTGTAACCGACTAATCTGCTTGAAGCGTTGTTTGTTTGTGCCCGTTAACCTTTAAAACACAAAATCATGGAAACACAAATGAATGAACGTCAAGCTGGCTACTACAAGATCATCAACGCTGAGAGGCAATGCCAGGACGGAGTAGCTACTGGTATGTACTGGATCACTGATGCCTCAAGGGTACTTTTCTCAAAGGAGGAGTACTTAGAGCATCTGCGGATGCAGCACTAAATGAAGAAGGGCTCGCCACTGAGGGTCTTTCTTTTCTATTTTTTGTCTATCAAACGAGCGCTAGCTACCTTACTTCTTCAATGACGCACCCATCATCAAGACTAGGAAACCAATAGCCCCTAATATTATTGCTTCTACGCCGTCATAGGGTTTAGAAGTGGGCATTATTACTGCCTGATGCTCCTCTTCACGTCGAACTTCTAGATCGGGTTCTTCAATGGCCTCCCGGTCTGCGAGCATGTTTTGAAGTAGAGTCAGTTCAGCGTGAAGTTTTCGGTTCTCAAACTCTAAGGCGGTGCTTTGCTCGGTATGTCGCAGAGCTATACCCTGCTCGATAACCACACGCTCGTCGGCATTCTTCAAGTAGAGCTCAAGCTGTCTCTTACCCCGTTCAAGCTGTTTGATCTGCTCCTTGCATTCTCGGACCTCTCTCAACTCTCCAGAGAACTTCTCTACGGGTTGCGCATACCTAGAACATAGGTGCAGGAGGTACTCTGATGTCGACAGCTTAGAGGCCTCTGCGAGGCGGCTTAACTGCAGTTTGTGCTGGGAGGTGGTTCTAAAACTCACCGTACAGTTTCGGAATTGTTCGTTTTCGATGTCCATAATATCTTGTTTACATGCTGTAAACCAGGGTGTTTACTTCGCGTCTACATGAGGTAGACGCAATAGGGTTAATACTTACGCCTTATTAAGGGCTTATTTTTTTGACAAAAGATGAAAGTTCATCTCCGTCAATAGAAATGGCGCTTGGTAAACTCCTTTTCATGATATAAATTTACAGTCAGTGTATTAATATTTATACTAAATTTACACTTATGAGATTATCTAACCTAGAAAAAAGAAACCAAAGTACCAAGGCTCATATCAGTTGGGGCATCACACCCAAAGACATGGGAGTACCATCGCGTAAGGTGAATTACTGGAAGAGTCAAAACCTCTTGCCGTACATAATCGACGGCAAGCATCTAAAAATGAATATTTATCAAGCCATGTGGTTTAGGGTCGTAGATAAACTCTCGGAGTTTGGGGTCTCGAGTGAATCCATCTTTAAGTTGGGTATAGCGGTTTGGTCGGAACAAAGCACCTTCGACAGCAACGTCCGAAGAGAATTTGAGAACCCCCATTCAAAGCTTCTACCTGAGCAAAAGGCACAACTACTATCCTTAACTAGTGACCCTGTCGGTAGAATCGCCCTAGACCAAGAGCAGAACACTTTTACTGACGGTCTTGCCAGTTTTGTTGGCTCCAAGCCCAGGTGCATGGACTTTAACTACTTCCCCAAGAGCAATACATGGGCCTTTACTGGCAAAGTGCTCCCTACTGCAGCCGACCAGTACGAGCTCTTTGAAGACGAGCCGCGAATAGTCATACCCCTTGCCAACAAGTTTAATGAACTTATTGCTAAAGAACTAATGGAAACGGGCACTTGCAACTCGCTTATTGAGGAGAACCTAAGCGAGATGCTTGATATCGTGTACCGTAAGAAGCCGCAGTACGTCGATGTAGTGATCCATGGCGAGACCAAAGAATTTGTTTGTGTTTATGAGACTACCAAGAGTATTGAAGAGATAATACGGTACGTTTCAGAAAACGACATTGCGCGTGGCTCAAGCATGGTTATGACCAAAAGAAATACTTCGCACTATAAGTTTCAAATCATAACGAAAACTAAATAATGGTATCATCCTCTCAGCCTCGTTGGCGATTCCCTGGGTTAATTCACCTCAGGGATGGACCATCATTCAAAAACGCCTTTGCTTCTTGCAAAGGATAAATTAGAGCAACACCTCAATCAAGAGCTTACAGAATCAGAGTACCAAGAAATAGCAATGGCACTTTATGAGCTCGCACTAATACTTATCGAATCAAATTAAATAAAAAACGTATGCCTTCACTAAGCATTAAGGACTTTCAGGATACCAAGGTTTGGTCCTACTCAAGGGTTAGCTCCAAGGAGCAATTTGAGAAGAACTCCAGTATTGAGACTCAGGTCATGGCCATCAAAGATTTTGCTAAGTCAAATCGGTTAATCATCACTCGAGAGTTCGACGCAACCTATGAAAGTTCAAAATCCCTGAGTAGGCAGAAGACCCTGCTCAACCTGGTAAAGACTCTAGAGGATACGCCCGTAAAGGACCGTCCTAAGTTGATTCTATTATGGTCTCCGAGTCGATTTGGTCGATCGGGAGTTGGCCATATTAGTTTGCTTTCAACACTCCGTGTGAGTTTCGACGTGCGGATTTATGCGGTGAGTAATGGGAAGTGCACGTTCGACGAGCGCCACGAACATGAATTTGCGAAGGACTTACTCTTGGCCCAGCAGGAGAACTTCAATCGTCAGGATGTAATTATACCTGGGATGCAAAATTTTGTTAGAAAGGGGTTTCATTTAGGTGTTGCCCCACGGGGGTACGACCAGTACGGCCCGCGGGTGAAAGTCGCGAGTAGGGTACAAGGAGTGCAGGAGATCAAGATTAACGAAGAAGGTCGTTGGCTTAAAAAAGCATTTAAAATGAAGATTTACGACGACGCCACCGACCGAGAGATTATCGTTTTCATGGCGTCAAAGGGTTTTCACATTCCCAAGCAAACCTTAAGCAGTATTTGGCTTAATCCGTTTTATGCGGGTATAAGCAGAAACAAACTACTAAATGGAGCGGAGGTCAAGGGTAATTGGGAGGCATTGATTTCAAAATCAGATTGGCTGTTGCTCCAAGCGAAGAGGAGTGGATCCTTTATGATGGGCATTTCAAAATTGTCTGGCAAGCTGGAGACTCCACTCATTCCAAAGTTTCTAAAGTGTAAGGAATGCGGGTTGAACATGACCTCGTACAGGCACAAAAGGGTAGGCAACTACTACTACAAATGCAATACATGCAGCCATGCAGCAAATGCGGATTCCACCAAACGGTCTTGGCATGCAGGAATGCACGAGATGTTCGGTGAACTGCTCGATAGATTTAAATTGAATCCCCAACTGATTCCCATCCTAAGGGAACAGATCACTTTAGTTCTCAAAAAATCACTGGATACGTTTGAGGAACAGCGAAGGGACATTGACTCTCAAATCAAGGTCAAAGAACAGCAGCTAGAACGGATGGAGCATCGCTATGTAATTGGCGAGTTAAACGAATCCATATGGCTAAAGCACTCGTCCATCGTCAAGGAAGAGGTGGATCAATTAGTGGAAAAAGCTAAAGCACTGCCTTCAAAAAAATCAAACCTAGCAATATTGGATGATCGAATAATCGAGTTTCTCCAAAACCCGCGCCAGTGTTGGGAATCGTTGGGCACTAAGCACAAGAGAAGACTTCAAGAGGTCCTGTTCCCAGAAGGGTTATGGTACGCCCCAAAAACAAGAGAATATCTAACCTCAAACATCCATCTGCTACTAGAGATAACTGGCTGTTTTATAGAGACTTGGACTAGCGAAAAAAACAAAACCCGAAGACAAAATGTCTTCGGGTCTCGAGTAGTAGCGGGGGCAGGACTCGAACCTACGACCTTCGGGTTATGAGCCCGACGAGCTACCAACTGCTCCACCCCGCGATATGAACGGCAAAGGTAGTCTATTGTAGAAAAACCTGCAAGCCTGC
>Ga0164293_10001046_pt1 | contig 23165 bp, 24 predicted proteins | sample GEODES118metaG_FD_111487 | JGI IMG/M metagenome (GOLD analysis project Ga0164293, IMG submission 111487) | Eutrophic lake water microbial communities from Lake Mendota, Wisconsin, USA - GEODES118 metaG | ecosystem: Environmental > Aquatic > Freshwater > Lake | place: USA: Lake Mendota...
CCAGCAACTCAGACAGCCAGCAACTCAGGCAGTCAGCACTCAGGCAGCTAGCAAGGGGGAGCTCACCCGGGCCCTGAACTCCGCTGATTCCAGTGTGGCGATCGCGGCCTGAGGATTGTCGACACAGAACTGACTGCCCAGTCGCACGAAGCGGGTCTGCCCGCCGTGGCGGACCAGGGCAACCACAGGCACCCGACCGCCGGCCTCGTCCTGGGCCGGGCGGTGCCGGTGCAGGCATTCCCGCAGACGATGCTGAATGGCGATGTCGGCGGCCTGCTCGGCCGGCAGTTCCACCATCAGCAGCTGCAGGTCGTCGATCGAGCGGCAGTCGTCCACGATCAGCTGTACCCGGTCGTCACGGCGATCCACCGACGCCCACACCAGCAGCCGCGCATCCACCATCAGGTGGTCGGCAAGGCGGGCGTAACTCTTGGGGAAGACCACCGCCTCGCAGCTGCCGGTGAGATCCTCCAGCTGCAGCACCGCCATGCGATCGCCCTTGCGGGTGGTGACCTGGCGCAGTTCCGGCACCATCACCACCGCACTCACCTTGGCCTTGTCGGCCAGCTCCTCCAGGCTGCCGAGCGCCACAGGCGAGAGCAGCTTCACCTTCGGGGCCAGCTGCTTGAGCGGGTGATCGGAGAGGTAGAAGCCCACCAGCTCCTTCTCCAGCCGCAGCTTCTCGGTGGGTGGGTAATCGGGCACGGGGGCCGCCTTGGGCGCAGTGGCCAGGGATCCGGCGCCAGCAGAAGCTCCGTCATCACCGGACTCGGGGGCCGCGCCAAGACCACTCAGCAGATCGAGCAGGTTGCCCTGGCCACTGGCCCGGTCCTTGGCGCGGGAGCTGGCCCAGTCGAGCACCAGATCCAGATCGGCCATCAGCTGGGCTCGGTTGGCCTTCGGCTCCAGGGCATCGAGGGCACCGGAGTGGATCAACGCCTCCAGGGCGCGACGGTTGAGCTGCTGGCCGGGGATGCGATCGCAGAGATCGGCCAGAGAGGCGAAGGGGCCATCGGCCTGGCGCACTTCGATCAGCTGGCGGATGGCGCCCTCGCCGAGATTGCGCACCGCCGAGAGTCCGAAGAGGATGCGATCGCCCACGGGCGTGAAATCGATGCCCGAAGCATTCACATCCGGCGGCATCACCTCAATGCCCATGGCATTGCAGTTGGCGATGTAGCGCTGCACCTTGGCGGAATCACCAGCGTTCACGGTGAGCAGCGCCGCCATGTAGGCCACCGGGTAGTGGGCCTTGAGATAGGCGGTCTGATACGTCACCGCGCCATAGGCGGTGGAATGGCTCTTGTTGAAACAGTATTCGGCAAACAGCACCATCTGCTCAAACAGGCCCTCGGCCAGCTTCGAGTCAACACCCCGCTCAATGGCGCCCTTCACGAAGATGCTCTGGTGTTTCTCCATCTCGCTCTTCTTCTTCTTGCCCATCGCCCGCCGCAGCAGGTCGGCCTCACCGAGCGAATAGCCGGCCAGATCCTGGGCGATCTTCATGATCTGCTCCTGATACACCATGATCCCGTAGGTCTCCTTCAGGATCGGCTGGAGCTTCTCGTGGGCGAAGTCGATCGCCTCGCGGCCGTGCTTGCGGTTGATGAACTTGGGAATCAGCCCGGCATCCAGAGGACCTGGTCGATAGAGCGCCAAGATCGAGGAGATGTCCTCCAGGGATGAGGGCTTGAGGTCGCGCACGATCTGACGCATCCCACTCGATTCCAGCTGGAAGATGCCCTCGAGATCGCCGCGGGCCAGCAGGCCATAGGTGCCGGGATCATTCAGCGGCAGGGCATCGGGATCCACCGTTTCGCCGGTGCTCAGCTTCACCAGATCGATGGTTTTATCGATCATGGTGAGGTTCTTCAGGCCCAGGAAGTCCATCTTCAGCAGGCCCATCGACTCCACGTCTTCCATGAAGTACTGGGTGATCACCTGGCCGTCGTTGTTGCGCTGAAGCGGCACCACTTCATCCAGGGGATCAGCGGCGATCACCACGCCAGCCGCATGCACACCAAATGTTTTGTTGGTGCCCTCGATCCGCATCGCCATGTCCACCCAGCGCTTCACCTGGGGGTCGTTCTGGTATTTCTCGCGGAATTCGGGGGCTGGCGACTCCTCGCCGATCATCTCCTTCAGCTTGGCGGGCTTACCGCGCACCACCGGGATCAACTTGGCGAGCCGGTCGGCGTCGCCATAGGGAATATCGAGCACGCGGGCCACATCCTTGAGCACCGCCTTCGAGGTCATGCGGTTGAAGGTGATGATCTGGGCCACCTTGTCCTCGCCGTAGCGGCGGGTCACGTAGTCGATCACCTCGCCGCGACGCTCGATGCAGAAGTCGGTGTCAATATCCGGCATCGACTTGCGCTCAGGGTTGAGGAAGCGCTCAAACAGCAACCCGTTGGTGACCGGATCGATGTTGGTGATCCCCAGGGCATAGGCCACCAGCGAACCCGCAGCTGAACCGCGCCCCGGTCCCACCGGGATGCCGTTGTCGCGGGCGAAGCGGATGTAGTCCCACACCACCAGGAAGTAGGTGGGAAAGCCCATCTGCTCCATCACCTGCAGCTCGAAATCCAGCCGCTCGCCATAGGTGGCATCAAACGCCGCACCCTCGGCCAGACCCAGCCGGGCCCTGAGCCCCTGCTCGCTGACTTCGCGCAGGTAGCTCACCGGCGTATGCCCGTCGGGGATGGGGAAACGCGGCATCTGGTAGCGGCCGAGGATGTCGTAGTCCTCCACCTTCTCGGCCACCCTGGCGGTGTTGGCCACCGCCCGCTCGATCACGTCGCGCTCCAGGTGGTCGCCAAAGAGCTGCAGCATCTCCGCCTCGCTCTTGATGTATTCGGTGCCCGTGTAGCGCAGGCGCTTCTCATCGGTGATCAGCTTGCCGGTGAGCACGCACAGCAGCGCGTCGTGGGCCTCCACATCACCCACGCTGAGGTAATGCGCATCGTTAGTGGCGATCAGCTCGATGCCCAGCTCGGCGCCGATCTCAGCGATGCCGGTGTTCACAATGCGGTCCTCGATACCGCCGTGGTCCTGGATCTCCAGGTAGAAGTCGTCGCCGAACACGCCCTGATACCAGCGGGCCACGTCGCGGGCCACATCGGGCCGGCCGCGCAGGATCGCCTGGGGAATCTCGCCGCCCAGGCAGGCGGTGGCCACGATCAGCCCCTCGCTGTGTTTCTCCAGGGTGGCCTTGTCGATGCAGGCCCGGGCGAAGATGCCGCGCCCGCGCATGCCGCGCAGATGGCTGATGCTGGTGAGCTTCACCAGGTTGCGGTAGCCGACCGCATTCTTGGCCAGCACCACCAGGTGATAGCGGCGCTCCTTCTTGGGGGGATTGGGGTCATCCAGCGAGCCGTTGATGACGTACATCTCATTGCCGATGATCGGCTTGATGCCCGCCTTGCTGCACAGCTTCAGCAGCTCGATCGCCCCGTACATCACACCGTGATCGGTGAGGGCCACCGCCGGCATCCCCAGCTCCTTGGCCCGCTCCACCATCGCCGGCAACTGACTGGCCCCATCCAGGAGGCTGTAGTCGCTGTGGTTGTGGAGCGGAACGAAAGCCACAGGTAGCGGCGAGGAGCGCTTTACCTTAGGCGCAGCACTCCAGATCTGGTGTTAGGGCACCAGGGCTGCCTCGGGACGCTGGGCCATCACCTGGGCCGCCTGCTCGTAGTGGTGGGCCACCTGAAGCAGCCGCTCCTCCTGCAACACGCCGGTGATCAGCTGCACCCCGATCGGCAGGCCCGCCTGGTCGAAGCCACAGGGCACGGAGATCGCCGGCAGGCCGGCCATGTTGGCCGGAATCGTGAGCAGGTCGGCCAGATACATGGCCAGGGGATCTTCCGTGTGGGCGCCGAAGCGGAAGGCGGTGGTGGGCGAGGTGGGCGTCAGCAGCACATCCACCCGGTCAAATGCCCGGTCGAAGTCGCGGCGGATCAGGGTGCGCACCTGCTGGGCCTTCTTGTAATAGGCATCCACGTAGCCGGCCGAAAGGGCATAGGTGCCGATCAGGATGCGGCGCTGCACCTCATCACCGAAGCCCTCGGCACGGCTGCGGGCGGTCATCTCCGCCAGGCTGGCGGTGCCCTCGGCCCGATGGCCGTACTTCACCCCGTCGTAGCGGGCCAGGTTGGCACTCGCCTCCGAGGGGGCAATCACGTAGTAGGTGGCAATGCCGTCGTTGAAGCGGGGGCAGCTCACCTCCACCAGCTCACAGCCCAGGGCCTGGAGCTGCTCGGCGGCGGCCATCACCGAGGCCTTCACAGCTGGATCCAGCCCCTCGGCCTCAAAGCATTCGCGCACGATGCCCACCCGCAGGCCAGCCACCGGGCGCTGCAGGGCGGCGCGATAGTCGGGCACGGGGGCCTTGAGGCAGGTGGAATCGCGGGGATCTTCTCCGGCAATCACCTGCAGCAGCTCAGCCGCGTCGGCCACCGAGGTGGTGAACGGGCCCACCTGGTCGAGCGAGCTGGCGAAGGCCACCAGCCCCCAGCGGCTCACCCGGCCGTAAGTGGGTTTGAGGCCCACCACGCCGCAGAAGCTGGCGGGCTGGCGGATCGAACCGCCGGTGTCGGAGCCGAGCGAGCCGATGCACTCGCCTGCCGCCACCGCCGCGGCGCTGCCACCGGAGCTGCCGCCCGGCACCCGCTCGGGGTTCCAGGGGTTGCGGCTGGGACCGAAATAGGAGGTCTCGGTGGAGCTGCCCATGGCGAACTCATCGAGATTGGTCTTGCCCAGGAGCACCGCGCCAGCCTGCCAGAGCCGCTCGGTGACGGTGCTCTCGTAGGGCGGCACGAAGCTCTCCAGCATGCGGCTGGAGCAGGTGGTGCGGATGCCCTGGGTGCAGAGGTTGTCCTTGATCGAGAGGGGAATGCCGGCCAGGGGGGGCAAGGCCTCACCGGCTGCCCGGGCGGCATCGATGCGATCGGCATCGGCCCTGGCCCGCTCGGCCGTCACCTCCAGAAAGGCATGGACCGTGGAGTCCACGGCTTCGATGCGGGCGAGGTGGTGGTCGGTAAGTTCCCGGGCCGACACGTCGCCGCGCTCGAGTTGACCACGCCATTCGGCGATCCCCATCCACCTGGTTGCCAGCTGAACTGGACGCTATCAGCCGGGCTCGGTGAGAGGTTCACCGCGGCGGGTGCGCAGCAGCTGGTGATCGAGTGAACCTGGCGATTCACTCTGGAGATCAGCCATAAAGGCCGGGAGTTGGGCCTCCAGGCTCCCCCTGCGGGTGAACGGGCCGAACCAGTAGACACATTCGGGTGAGTGGGATTCCACCCGGGCCCACCAGGCCACACCGAGGGCGTTGGCGGCGCTGCGCACGAGCCACGGCAAGGGATTCATGGGGTGGAATCTGGCGTCGAGTCCATTGTGCCCGGATTGGCGGCGCTGGCCGGTTCTGCAACAGGGAACGCTGAGAACGGCAAGGTGCTGCCCGACTCGGCCTGGGGCACCGAACCACCCTCCGGTGCGGGCTCCTGCTCGCACGCCAGGGGCAGTTCGTCCAGCGGGAACGCCGCAGGAAGCGCCTCTCCAGGCGTGGCCGGTTCCGCCGCCGCCGCCGCCTGTGGCGCGGGGGCGCCAGTGCCGACCTGGGGTCGCTGGATCCGGGGGGCCGGCTGGCCACCCTTGAGATCCTTCATCCAGCCGCGGCGGGCCACCTCGTAGAGCACCATCGCCGTGGCCACCGAGGCATTGAGGCTGGGGGTGGCGCCACGCAGCGGAATGCTCACCAGTTGGTCGCAATGCTTGCGGGTGAGCATGGAGAGCCCATCACCCTCCGATCCGGTCACGATCACCAGCGGACCGTCGAGATCGGCTTCGGCCAGACTCACGCTCCCCTCGGCCGCCAGGCCCACCACCCGGTAGCCCTCCTCCTTGAGGGCATCGAGGGCACGGTTGAGGTTCACGACCCGAGCCACGGGCAGGTGCTCAAGGGCACCGGCCGCCACCTTGGCCACCGAGCCGGTGAGACCGGCACTGCGGCGCTGGGGCAGCACCAGACCATGGGCCCCCAGCGCCTCGGCGCTGCGGGCGATGGCGCCCAGATTGTGGGGGTCGGTGATGCCGTCAAGGGCCATCAGCAGCGGCGGCTCATCGAGCCCACGGCAACCGTCGATCAGGCTGGCCAGATCGAGGGTGTCGGCGGCGGCGGGCTGCAGCACGATGCCCTGGTGCACCGCTCCGCCGGTGAGCTGGCCGAGGCGGGCCCAGGTGACCTCCTCCACCAGCACGCCTGAAGCCTTGGCTTCCCGCAGGGCCTGCAGAAACTTTGGACTGAAGCGCAGCTCTGGCGTGCACCAGATGCGGTGAACGGGCCGGCCGCTCTCTATGGCCGCCAGGGCTGCATGGCGACCCCAGATCAGGTCGGCGGGCTGGTCATCGCCCTGGGGCTCTCCATGGCGCTCAGCCCCGTCCCGTGCCATGGGGGTGCCGGGCTCAGCGCGGTCGCGGTCCACCACGATGGGCGGAAAGGAGCGCGGCCGCGACTCGGAGAAACGTGAGGGGCCGGGGCGCGCATCACGCCAGCGGCCACGCTCGCCGCCTCCGTAGGAACCACGCCCGGGGCGAGAGTCGTCGCTCCAGCTGCTGCGGCCCTCACTGGGGCGACGGCTGGCCCCTGCCCGAAAGGGGGCACGGGGACGTTCGCCATCGGAGCGACGGGGCTTGAAGCGGGGGGAATCACTGCGGTCGGATGACGTCCAACGCTCTCCACCCCGATCGTTGCTGCGGTCGTTGCCCCGAAACTGGCTGCCACGCTGGCCCCGGTCGCCACGGGGCTCGAATGCACGCTCCCCCCGCTCCGGGAAACGACCTCTGGCTTGGTCGCCCCGGCTGTCAAAACTGCGACGCTCAGCGCGGTCGCCCCGGTCGGATCCGCGATCAGGCAGGCGATCACCGCCGCGCGGGCCATCGGAACCGAACTGGCGACCGCGGGGGGCAGGGCGAGCTGGTCCCCTGCCCCCTGTGCCCGTCCGTTTGCTGGGACGGCGTTCAAATCGAGGGCTCATCGGGATGCTGCTTATGGATCGATCTCCTCCAAGTGATCTAGCAGCTCGACCAACCGCTGGGGATCGTGCAGGAACAACCAGCCCAGCAATGACTCGAAGCCTGTGGCCTGGCCATAGGTGGCGGCGTCACCGCGCCGTGGCCCGCGACCGGCCCGGTTGCGCCCCCTACGCACCCAGTCGAGCTCCTCCTCCTTCAGCAGCGGCTCCAGGCGCTGCAGGGCTAGTGCCTGGGCATCGGCACGCACCTCGGCCACCACCTGGCGGTGCAGGGTCTGGGAACGACCGGGCACTCGGCACAGGCGCAGTCGCTGGTGCAGCTCCCACACCCCATCGCCCAGCCAGGCCAGCTGAAGGGGCCCGAGCTCACCGCTGGGGGGATCGGCCCGAAGGGCCGCCAGCCAGCCGGTGGAACGGCTCAGGGAGCGCTGGCTGGCGGCGCTCCCGTCGCCTGATGGCGGCGGAGCGGTGGGCTCAGGCCGCGAGGCTGCCAAGGGCTGATTCCAGATCCGGTTGAAGGTGCAGAAACTCCTCCAGACGCACCAACTTCACGGTCTGGATCACACGGGCATTGCCCACCACCACGAACTGCTGCTGGTCGGCCGTGCAGAGCTTGGCCAGCTGCACCAGGGCACCCAGGCCGGAAGAGTCGATGAAATCGATGTGGGTGAGATCCACCACCAGCGGCTGGGAGGCGCTGCGGTGACTGGAAATGAATTCACCGAATTGCTTGTCGGAAAACGCGTCAAGCTGGCCGGTGAAGTGGAACACCTGGCAGTGGGGCTTCTGTTCGAAGCCCCCCCTGAGCGACACCGTCAAACGCTGCAGGTCGGTAATGGCTCTGCTCCCGGATCACCTCAGGCGCGCAGTGTAGAGATCGCGGTGGGCTTTGCAGCACTCGCAACAAAAGTGCCACATGAAAACCCCGAAGAGCCTGATCTCAGGCGGCGCGACGGTCCGCCATCAGCGCCGCAAACCGGGCGAAGTGGTGATCGGCGTCGTGGGGACCGGGGCTGGCTTCCGGGTGGTATTGCACGCCGAACACCGGCTGCTGGCGCATGGCCAGCGCCGCCACCGTGCGGTCGTTGAGATTCAGGTGGGTGACCGCCACCCGATCGGCCGGCAGGGAGTCGGGATCGATGGCAAAACCGTGGTTCTGGCTGGTGATCTCCACCTCGCCGGGGCTGCCGCAGGGGTGATTGAGGCCACGGTGGCCATAGCCGAGCTTGAAGGTGCGGCCGCCCATGGCCAGGCCCAGGATCTGGTGCCCCAGGCAGATGCCGAACACGGGCAGATCGGGCTGTTGCAGCAGGCCCTGGGCCAGGCGGATGCCGCCTGTCACAGCGGCCGGATCGCCGGGGCCGTTGGAGAGAAACACGCCTTCGGGCTGGTGGCTGAGCACCTGCTCGAGGGTGGCGTCGGCGGGCAGCACGGTGACGCTGCAGCCATGGGCCACCAGGCGCTCGAGGATCGCCCTCTTGATGCCGAAATCGATCGCCACCACCCGATAGGGCGCGTCGGGCCGGGTCTGCAGCCGGGCGTCGAACGCCTCACCGCAGGGCTGCTGCCACTGGTAAGGCTCGGCAGTGCTCACCTGAGCAGCCAGGTTGAGCCCCTCCATGGACGGGGCCGAGCGCACCTGCTCCAGCAGCTGCCGGGGACTGGTGCCATCGGTGCTGATGGCCCCATTGATGGCGCCGCCCTCCCGCAGGTGACGCACCAGGGCCCGGGTGTCGATGCCACGGATGCCCACCACGCCGTGCTGACGGAGCCAGTCGTCCAGCTCCCCCTCTGAGCGCCAGTTGCTGGCGCAGGGGGTTAACTGGCGGGCGATCACCCCGCGGACATGGGGGCGGTCGGCCTCCTGGTCGTGGTGATTCACGCCGGTATTGCCCAGCTCCGGGTAGGTGAAGGTCACCAGCTGACCGGCGTAGCTGGGATCGGTCATCACCTCCTGATATCCGGTCATGCCGGTGTTGAACACCACCTCGCCCAGTGCCGTGCCGGTGGCCCCGAAGGGCAGGCCACGCAGCACGGTGCCATCGGCCAGCACCAGGACGGCCTGAGGCACCACAGCCGGGGAGGAGGGCTCAGTCAAGGAACGTTGCAAGCTGTCTCGATCATCCCGCAGCGGGTTGCGGCAGGGCCTGGCGCAGCTGCTCCAGCTTCTGCCAGCCGAGCCCGCCGGCAAGGGCGTCACGGGCCGCTTCCAGGCCCTCGCCCACGCTGGCGGCCTGGCCTGCGGCCCAGAGCACGAGGGCGGTATTGAGGGCCACCACATCGCGCTGAGCGGGGGTACCGCCGCCCTGAAGCACCGCCTCGAGGATGGCCTGGTTCGTGGCCAGGTCGCCCCCGGCCAGGGCGCTGATCGGCGCCTCAGTAAGCCCCAGCGGGGCGAGCTCAAGCCGATCGACACGGACCTCGCCGTGTTCCACCAGACGCAATTCGCTCGGGCCGGCCAGGGAGGCCTCATCCAGGCCACCGGCGCCATGCACCACCAGGGCACGCTGCAGGCCGAGACGAGCCAGGGCGTCGGCCATCGGATCGAGCAGCTCGGCTCGGGCCACCCCCAGCACCTGGGCCTCGGGCCGCAGTGGATTCACCAGTGGCCCCAGCAGGTTGAACACGGTGCGCACCCCCAGGCTGCGGCGCAGGGGCGCCAGTCCCCCCAGGGCCGGATGCCAGCCCGGCGCGAACAGAAAGGTGAGCCCGGCCTGGGGCAGGGCCGCCACCACCCGCTCCAGCGGCGCCTGCAGATGCACGCCGAGGGCCTCGAGCACATCGGCGGACCCCACCTTGCCACTGGCGCTGCGATTGCCGTGCTTGGCCACCGCCGCACCGCAGGCGGAGGCCACGAAGGCCACGGCGGTTGAAATATTGAAACTGTCGGCGCCGTCACCGCCGGTGCCGCAGGTATCCACCAGGGCCATGGCCGGTCGCTCGCCGGGGAGGGCGGAGGCCTGGCGCAGCACGGTTGCCATCGCTGCCAGCTCCTCACCGCTCACACCCTTGGCCCGCAGAGCCGCCAGCAGTCCACCGGTGAGCACGGGCTCAATCGCCCCAGCCAGCCAGCCACGCATGAGCTCTTCGGCCTGCTCGGTGCTGAGGGATCGACCGGCAAGCAGCTGCTCAAGCAGGGCAGGCCAGGAGGCAGAAGGGGCCATGGAGAAATCGGCTGGGAATCAGCGAATGACCAGAAAAAAGCCCGGGTGCAGAGCACGCCGGGCCGGGTGATGGGGACCTTTCCACTATCACCCGAGGAGGGTGATCTTGGCGATGCCCCAGGCCTGAAGCGTCAGATCAGTTGTCTTGATCAGCGGTGTCAAAGCCGGAACCCACCGCCTCGGCAGCAGCTGCGGCAGCTGGTGCCGGGCGATAACCAGCCGCCCAGATCGCACGGGTGCGGGCGTGCAACTGGTCGCAGTCGAGACCCCAGAGCCGAAGCAGCTTGGCCAGATCGTCCTGGAGATCGGAGGCCCCCGGAAACCCCTGGTAACGCATCAGCAGGCGGGCCAGATCCACCAGGTGCTCGTCGGCCGGGGTGACCACAGCCAGCAGTCGATCCACCACATCCCGATCGAGGGCGTGGAGGGGGTGGGCCTGCTGCTGCTCGCTCATCAATGCTGCGGTATGGGCGCAGTTCAGCTTGGCCGAGCCCCCTGGCCGCTGCCTAGGTTGGGCCGATCCCTTGGGCCGGTGTGTGGCTGTTTTCAGAGTTGATCTGATCCGCCGCTACCTGCGGCCCCACCGCAAGGTTGTGCTCCAGGGCGCTGCCGCGCTCGTGGTGGTGAATCTGTTGAGCGTGACCATCCCGCTGCTGGTGCGGCGGGTGATCGACGACCTCCAGGACGGCTTTGCCCTGAGCGACGTGCTCAACCAGGCCGGCCTGATCGTGGTGCTGGCCACGGTGATGGGTGGTGTGCGGCTGCTCTCGCGCCTGTTGGTGTTCGGCGTGGGCCGGCAGGTGGAAGCCGATCTCAAGCAACAGATCTTCGACCATCTGCTGCGCCAGGAACCGGGCTGGGTGCAGACCACGGGCAGCGGCGAGGTGATCAGCCGCGCCACCAGCGACGTGGAGAACGTGCGGCGACTGCTCGGCTTCGCCGTGCTCAGCCTCACCAACACCGTCCTGGCCTATGCCCTCACCCTGCCGGCCATGCTGGCGATCGACCCCTGGCTGAGCCTGGCGGCGATCGGGCTCTATCCCCTGATGCTGTCGGTGGTGCGCCTGTTCGGCGGGCGGATGATGCGCCAGCAGCGGCGCCAGCAGGAAGCTCTGGCCTCCCTCTCCGACCTGATCCAGGAGGATCTCTCGGGCATCGGCGCCATCAAGATCTACGGCCAGGAGGCCACGGAACAACAGGCTTTCTCTGGCCGCAACCGCATCTATCGGGATGCGGCTCTGGGGCTGGCCCGCACCCGCAGCACCCTGTTCCCCCTGCTGGAGGGCATCTCCTCGGTGAGTCTGCTGCTGCTGCTGGCCCTGGGCAGCGGCCAGCTGGAGAGCGGCCGGCTCAGCATCGGCGATCTGGTGGCACTCATCCTCTACGTGGAGCGGCTGGTGTTCCCCACCGCCTTGCTCGGCTTCACCCTCAACACCTTCCAGACGGGCCAGGTGAGCCTGGAGCGGATCGAGGAGCTCCTCAAGCGCCAGCCCCGGGTCGAATCACCCGCCCACCCGGCGGCTCCCGCGAGTCCCGGCCGCGGCGCGATCGAGGCCCGTGGACTCACCATCCGCTATCCGGATGCCCCAAGGCCGGCCCTGGTGGATGTGAGCTTTCGCATTGCCCCGGGCGAACTGGTGGCCGTGGTGGGGCCGGTGGGCTGCGGCAAGACCACCCTGGCCCGGGCCCTCGGCCGGATGGTCGACGTGGAGCCCGGCCAGCTGTGGCTCGATGGTGTCGACATCACCCAGCTGGCGCTGGGTGACCTGCGCCAGCGCGTGGCCCTGGTGCCCCAGGAGGGCTTTCTGTTCACCGCCACCCTGGCCGACAACCTGCGCTACGGCGATCCAGCGGCATCGCGGGAGCGGGTGGAGGCGAGCGCACGCGAGGCACGGCTTGAGGCCGATGTGAAGGGCTTCCCCGATGGCTACCAGACCCTGGTGGGTGAGCGGGGCATCACCCTCAGCGGCGGCCAGCGCCAGCGCACCGCCCTGGGTCGGGCCCTGCTGGTGGAGGCTCCCCTGCTGGTGCTCGACGATGCCCTGGCCAGCGTTGACAACACCACCGCCGCTGAGATCCTGCGCAACGTGCGCGGGCAGCAGAACCGCACCATCCTGATGATCAGCCACCAGCTCTCGGCGGCGGCCGCCTGCGATCGGGTGCTGGTGCTGGAGGACGGGCGACTCGTGCAGGAGGGTCACCACAGCGCCCTGCTGGCCCAGCCGGGCACCTACCGAAGGCTGTGGGAGCGCCAGCAGGCCGCCGAACAGTTGCAGGCCGCAGGCAGCGCCTGAACTGGGTGGCGGGTCAACAGATGTTGAGCGAGGCAGCCACAACGGTGGGCAACCGCTTACCTGGACGGAGGCCACCGCCCCCGCGCCATGGACCCCTCCAACGTGACCTACCGGTTGCGCTGCACCCTCAGCTTCGGTGACATCTACGGCCAGATCCTGATCTGGATGGTGGTGATTTTCGTGAGCCTGGCCGCCGGTCTGGCGCTCATGGGGGCCAGCAAGCCGATCTTCGCCCTGGTGGGCGTCGGGCTGATCCTGGTGCTGTCGCTGCCGTTCCTGCTGTTCGCGTTCACCACCACCCTGTTCAACCACCTCGCCCTGGAACCCGATCGGGGCAGCTGATGCCCTGCCTAGGCTCGGCATCACCTCGTTTCGAGACCGCCGTGTTCCAGGCCCTGTTCCCGCAGGCCAAGACCGATCCCAGCCTGCATGCGGTGCTGGGCACCCCGATCGCTGCTGCCCCAACGGCTGATCAGGCCGAGGCGCTGTTTGGTTGCGGCTGCTTCTGGGGGGCCGAGAAGGGGTTCTGGCGCCTGCCCGGCGTGATCACCACGGCAGTGGGCTACGCCGGCGGCCAGCTCGCCGATCCCTCGTATCAGCAGGTGTGCTCCGGCCGCACCGGCCATGCCGAGGTGGTGCGGGTGGTGTGGGACAAGACCCAGATTGATTTCAGTGATCTGCTCAAGCTGTTCTGGGAGTGCCACGACCCCACCCAGGGCGACCGCCAGGGCAACGACAGTGGCAGCCAGTACCGCTCCGCCATCTATGTAAACGACTCGGCGCTGCTGGAGCTGGCCAAGGCCAGCTGTGATGCCTATCAGCAGTTGCTGCACCAGGCGGGCTACGGACCGATCACCACCGAGATCCGCAGCGATCAACGGTTCTGGCCGGCCGAGCCCTACCACCAGCAATATCTGGCCAAACCCGGCAGTCGCCCCTACTGCTCGGCCCAGCCCAGCGGCCAGCGCCTGGGGGCCTTCCCCGGTGCGGCCTACCGCCTGGATCCCCGGGTGTGGGACTTCTACGACTGGTCGATCAGCCATTGCGTGCTGCGGGGCGACAACGCTCCGATCCGTCTGACGAGCTCGCCGGCGACTACCCCCTGAACCCGATGTCCCCTCTGCTGTCGCTGCTGGCCGGTGCGGCGCTGGCCGCCGGCTCTCCCTGGTGGGAGGACTACACCACCAGGGAAATCTTTCTCTGCCCCAACGAGGGCAGGGTGGTGCTGGAGCGCAACGACGCCCAGGCCTCGCTGGTCACCGGCCGCTACCGATCCACCCTGTTTCGCGACGCCAGCGTGACCGGCGCCCTGCGCTATCGCAATGAGCTGATCAGCGTGAGCCTGCGCGGCGATGTGCTCACCATGGAGCGCCTGCCAACCCGGGTGGAATGCCTGCGCACGGAGCAGGTGTGATGAACCCCTTGCCCGATCGCGTAGTGATCACGGTGCTGGCAGCCACGGTGGGGATCTGTTTCGCCCTGGTGTTCTGGTTCGTGCGCTTGCAACCCAGCCAGGAGCTGCCGATGCAGTGGCGAGAGGGTCCATCTGCAACGGTTCCCTCAGCCACTGGCCACGCTGTGATGGGAGTGCTCCTGTGAACCAGCCCCCGCAGGCGAACAGCCCCGAACCTGAACCCGGCGATCTGCCGCCTCGCCAACTCCACCCACTGCCGCGGGGATTGGTCGAGCTCTATGGCCTGCTGGCGGTGCTGGTGGTGCTGGTACCGGAGTGGATGGCGGAGGGAGCGCTCTGGGGCTGGTCCCCACCGCGACGGAACACCAGCCTCCCTGTCGCATCCAGCGCCTGGCAGAAAGTGCCGGAGCTTCGGCTGGCCAGCATGAGCCTCTCAGAACTGCGCCTGCTGGCGGCCGAGCTGCGCCTCAGCCACTACGGCAGCCTGCGGAGGGAGCGCCTCAGCGCCAGGCTCCTGAGGCAGCTCAAACGCCGCAAAGCGCTGTGATAGCTTTGCTTCTGCCGGGGCGTAGCGCAGCTTGGTAGCGCACCACTTTGGGGTAGTGGGGGTCGTGGGTTCAAATCCCGCCGCTCCGATTCAACCGGCACCGCCTGAAGGTTGATTCCATCAGGCGTTCCATCTGTTCAGGGTCTGCTTCAGCAGCCAGACCATCAGCCGGCTACCCAAGCCGGCTTTTTTGTTGTCAGCGCAGCCGCGTTCTCCCGCCCATCCGCATCAGCCAGCGGTTGACCCTGGGGCGCAAAGGGGGAGGAACTTCCCCATGCAGTTCCTCCAGTTCGTGGGCGGCCAGGCGGTGCATCTCGCGCACATCCACGCGCCAGAGGGCCTCAGCCTCGCGGATCAGGCGGGCCCAGGTGCGAACCACCTGCCAGCGCATCAGCTGCAGACGGGGGGAGGCCATTTCACGGCTCTGGATGCTCTCAGGCTGACGAGCCAGCCAGCCCAGGGCAGGTGATCACCTGCAGGGCTTCAGGAACCTGAAGCAAATCCGTACAGTCCTGAGACGCTCAGGCCGCCTCCACCGGCTGCACGGGGAAGCTGAGCGCCCGAGCCTCCCGCTGGCTCAGACGCCGGGTCCAGGCACCCGGCACCGGATCATTCCAGCGGAAGCCGGCCTCCTTGGCACGGTGGCGCTCGGCATAGCTCAGCTGGGCGCGGAACAGCTGACGCGGCTCAAGAGCTGTCTGCAGCAGGTGCTCCAGGTTGGCGCAGCGCTCAAACACCTGAGCCAGATAAATGCAGTCGGTGAGCGCTCGGTGGGCAGCCCACACCGGCACGCCAAAGGCGAGTGCCAGATCCCGCACGGAGGGGTTGGCGCGCAGCTGACGCTCAGCAGGCCAGCGGATGTCATCCATCGAGCAGATCCACGACTTGCTGATCGCCGGCAGCTCCCCGGTGCCGAACCACTGGCGGTCAAAGGCTGCGTTGTGGGCCACCACCGCATCGGCAGCAGCCAGCATCGCCTCAAAACAGCTCAGCCCGGCCTGCCAGGGCTGGGGCAGCTGGGAGATGGCGGCGGGAATCCCGTTGATCGGCTCAGCTGGATTGCTCTCCACCGGCAACAGGAACGAGACCTGAGCCAGCACCACCCGCTCCGGCACCCTGAACAGCACCGCCCCAACCTCGACACAGGCCCCGGAGCTGGGGTCGAGCCCAGTGGTTTCGGTGTCGAGGATCAGCAGCTGCTGGGGGCAGCGCGTGCGGGTGGATTCGCTCTGAGCCAGCGGCGGCAACTCCACGCTCGGGGGCCGGGTGGCCGGCGACGCGCTTGCGGAAGCTTCAGGGGCCTGCAGCAGATCCGATCGTGCCGGTGGTGCGGGCTCAGCCGCCGGTGCCAGCTCCAGCTCGGGCCAGAGGCTGGGTTGCTCGGGCAGGGCAGCCGACACGGCGGACAGACAAACCATGGGCCTCCATGGTCCCAGGTGAGGCAATAGGGTTTCGCCATTGCCCTCCTGAGCCATGGGACTCTCCGCTGGCGATCGCGCCCCCCTGATCGACCTGCCTGACCAGCAGGGCACCCAGCGCCGCAGCGATCAGCTCAATGGCCAGCCCCTGGTCCTGTTCTTCTATCCCAAGGACGACACCCCGGGCTGCACGATGGAGGCCTGCGCCTTCCGCGACAGCTATGCCGACATCCAGGCTCTCGGGGCCATGGTGTGGGGGGTGAGCGGCGACAACGCAGACAGCCACCAACGCTTTGCAGCGCGTCACAACCTGCCCTTCCCGCTGCTCGTGGATCAGGGGGACCGGCTGCGTCGGGCCTTCGGCGTGCCCTCGGTGCTGGGGCTGCTGCCGGGCCGCGTCACCTATGTGATCGATGGCGAGGGGGTGATCCGCCACGTGTTCAACAACCTGCTGGATGGCCCAGCGCACCGGCGCGAGGCCCTTGAGGCCCTGCACAGGCTGCAGTCAACCTGATGCCCCGCTGGCGGCAACGAGGATCACTGTGGCTGCTGGATCCGGCCGGCTCGCCAGCGGGGCGGCCATTGGGCACCATCGCCTTCATTGGCGGCAGCTACCTGGCGGCCACGCCCCAGCTCAGCTACCGGCGGCTGCTGGAGGCGCTGGCCCAGCGCGGCTGGAGCATCCAGGCCTGGAGCTACGTGCCGGGCTTCGATCACCAGGCCCAGGCCAATGAGGCCTGGCGGGCCTTTCGGGACGCCGCGGCGGCGACAGGTCCAACCACCTGCACCCTGCGGCTTGGCCACAGCCTCGGCTGCAAGCTGCACCTGCTTGCCCCCGATGACGGCCGTGGCTGCGACGGCCTGGTGGCCCTGAGCTTCAACAACTTCTCGGCCGAGCGCTCGGTGCCGTTGCTGGCCGAACTCGGCCAGCAACTCAACTTCCGCAGCGAATTCAGCCCCTCACCCCAGGAGACCCTGGAGTTGGTGGGGCGCAATTACCGCCAGCAGCGCAACCTGCTGGTGCGCTTCAAGCGCGACAGCATCGACCAGAGCTCCAGGTTGCTGGGGGTGCTCCAGGCGCGGCCAGGCGACTCCACCAGCCTGCTTGAGCTGCCCGGGGATCACCTGGCCCCAGCCAGCGGCGGGCTGCGCCGGCAGCTGCTGGGGGCCTGGGCCGATGACCCCCAGCGCATCCGGGTGATCGAGCAGCTGGCCGAGGCGATCAGCCGCTGGGCCCCTCAGACCCGCAGCTGATCCAGCACCGAGCGATCCTCCAGGGTCGACGTGTCGCCGCTCACCTCCTGGCCGGCCGCCAGGGAGCGCAGGATGCGGCGCATGATCTTGCCGCTGCGGGTCTTGGGCAGGGCATCGGAGAAGCGGATCTCATCGGGCCTGGCGATCGGGCCGATCTCCTTGCCCACGTGGGTGCGCAGCTCGGCCACCAGGGCGTCATCACCGCTGCGGCCGGCCTCCAGGGTCACAAAGGCCACGATCCCTTCGCCCTTGAGCTCATCGGGCCGGCCCACCACGGCGGCCTCGGCCACCGCCGGATGGCTCACCAGGGCACTCTCGATCTCCATCGTGCCGAGGCGGTGGCCGCTCACGTTGATCACGTCGTCAACGCGGCCCATCACCCAGAAGTAGCCGTCGCCGTCGCGGCGGGCGCCATCGCCGGCGAAGTAGAGCCAGGAGCCGTCGGCCGGGCGGATCTCCTCCCAGTAGCTCTTGCGGAAACGCTCCGGATCGCCGTGCACCGTGCGCATCATCCCCGGCCAGGGGCGCCGCACCGCCAGGTAGCCGCCGGCATCAGCGGGTTGCGAGACGCCCTGGTGGTCAACGATGTCGGCGGCGATGCCGGGCAGGGGCAGGGTGGCCGAACCCGGCTTGGTGGGAGTGGCGCCCGGCAGGGGGCTGATCATCACGCCGCCGGTCTCGGTCTGCCACCAGGTGTCCACCACCGGGCAGCGGTCGCCGCCGATCACATCGCGATACCACATCCAGGCCTCGGGATTGATCGGCTCGCCCACAGTGCCGAGGATGCGCAGCGAACGCATGTCGTATTGGTCGGGCACCTCGCGGCCGCTCTTCATGAAGGCGCGGATCGCCGTGGGCGCCGTGTAGAAGATCGTGCAGCGGTGCTTCTGGATCACCTCCCAGAAGGCACCGGGCTTGCTCGGGCGCGGCGCGCCCTCATACATCACCGTGGTGGCGCCGTTGGAGAGCGGGCCATAGACGATGTAGCTGTGGCCGGTGATCCAGCCCACATCGGCGGTGCACCAGTGGATGTCGTCGTCGCGGATGTCGAAGATCCACTGGAAGGTGAGGTGGGCCCAGAGGTTGTAGCCGGCGGTGGTGTGCACCACCCCCTTGGGCTTGCCGGTGGAGCCGGAGGTGTAGAGCACGAACAGGCGGTCTTCGCTGGCCATGGGTTCGGCCGGGCAGTCGGTGCTCTGGCCCTCCACCAGCTCGTGCCACCACTGGTCGCGGCCCTCGGTCATGGCGCAGGCGCCACCGGCGCCATCCAGCCGCCGCGCCACCAACACGTGCTCCACGCTCGGGGCACCACCATTCGTGCCCAAGGCCTCGTCCACCGCCGGCTTGAGCGGCACCGGCTTGTCCTTGCGGAAGCCGCCGTCGGCGGTGATCACCGCCTTGGCCTGGCCATCGATCAGCCGGTCGCGCAGGGCATCGGCGGAGAAGCCGCCGAACACCACCGAATGGGGCGCACCGATGCGGGCGCAGGCCAGCATGGCGATCGCCGCCTCTGGGATCATCGGCATGTAGAGGGCCACCAGATCGCCCTTGCCGATGCCCAACGCCTTGAGCGCATTGGCGGCCTTGCACACCTCGGCGTGCAGCTGGCGGTAGGTGAAGGTGCGGGTGTCGCCCGGTTCGCCCTCCCAGATCAGGGCCGTCTTGTCGGCGCGGGGACCATCGAGGTGGCGATCGAGGCAGTTGAAGCTGAGGTTGGTGGTGCCGCCCTCAAACCACCTGGCGAAGGGCGGGTTGCTCCAGTCGAGCACCGTGTGGAACGGCTCGAACCAGTGCAGCTCGCTGCGGGCCAGATCCCCCCAGAAGCCGTCGGGATCGGCCTCAGCCTGGGCGCAGAGGGCCTGATAAGCCTCGAGGGAGCCGATGCGGGCACTCGCGGCCAGCTCCGCCGGCGGCGTGAACAGCCGCTGCTCCTGCAGCACCGACTCAATCGTGGGGGCCTGACCCATGGCGACGCCAACAACAAGAGGAGATGGGGGCCATTCAAGCGGGCAGCACCGGGCTGGCGCCGCGGCGGATCAGCGCTGTAACAGGCTCCGCCCGGGCCGCGATCGCCCACAATCAGGCCATGGTGCTTCCCGCCGCCTGCCTGTTCGATCTCGATGGCCTGCTGCTCGACACCGAGCCGCTGCATGCCCAGGCCTGGCGGGAAGCCGCTGCCCACTTCGGCTGCCCCCTTTCGGCGGAGCAACTGCTGGCGTTGCGGGGCCGCCGCAGGCTCGATTGCGCTGCCCAGGTGATCCACTGGATTCAGCAGAGCGGCGGCCAGCCCCCCAGCAGTGATGCCCTGCTGGCGGTGCGTCAGCCAATCGCCGAAGCCCTGCTTGGGCATGCGCGGCCCACCCCCGGAGCTGTGCACCTGGTGCGGCGCTGCCAGGAGTTGATGATCCCCATGGCCCTGGCCACCAGCAGCTCCCGCGCCGCGGTGGAGCTCAAGGCCCGCCCTCACCCCTGGCTCGCCGCCATCGCCACCCGCGTGCATGGCGATGATCCCGAACTGGAGGCCGGCAAGCCCGCGCCGGATGTCTTCGTGCTGGCCGCCAGCAGACTCAGCGTGCCGGCGGCCGCATGCTGGGCCTTCGAGGATTCACCGGCGGGGGCCCAATCGGCCCTCGCCGCGGGCTGCCAGGTGCATGTGGTGCCGGCGCCCGACCTCAGCGGCGACGACCGAGCCCGGCTCTATCCCGGCATTGAAATCTTCCTCAAGAGCCTGGAGCAGGTGCGTCTGGAGTGAAGGGTCAGTAGAGCCGACTCAGCACAAAGTCGGGCAGAGCGCGCAGGGCACGGCTCGAATCGGAGGTGGGCAGCCAGGCCAGGGCCTGGGCGGCCTCGCGGGCGAAACTCTCAGCGAGCGCTCGGGAACGCTGAATCGCCTCACAGCCCCGCACCAGCTCCAGTGCCTGCTCCAGATCACCCTCCTGGCTGAATTCCCGGTCGATCAGGCCGGCGAGGGCCGGCCGCTCCTCAAGCGCATAGAGCACGGGAGCGGTGAGATAGCCACTGGCCAGGTCACTGGCGGCCGGCTTGCCCAGTTGCTGATCGCTGCCGGTGAAGTCGAGGATGTCGTCGACCACCTGGAAGGCCAGGCCGAGCTGGCGGCCGAATCGGTAGAGCTCATCGAGCCGAACCTCGGGCAGACCACTCAGAACACCGGCGGCCCGGGCGCTGTTGGCGATCAGGGAGGCTGTTTTGCAGTAACTCTTCTCGAGGTAGGTCTCGAAGCTCTGGCCGGTGTCGTAGCGGAACAGGCCCTGCTTCACCTCGCCATCGGCCAGGTCCATGATCACGCGGCTGAGCAGTTTCACCACCTCGAGGTCGTCGAGGTTGGCCAGGTGCCAGCTGGCCTGGGCAAACAGAAAATCACCGGCCAGCACCGCCACCCGGTGGTTGAAACGGCTGTGCACGGTGGCCACGCCGCGGCGGGTGGCGGCCTCATCCACCACGTCGTCGTGAACCAGCGAGGCGGTGTGGATCATCTCGGTGATCTCCGCCAGGCGGCGATGCCGGGGCGTGAGGACACCATCAGGGGCAATCGCCCGCGAGAGCAGCAGCACGATGCCGGGTCGGATGCGCTTGCCCCCGGCGGCGAACAGGTGCTCTGCCGCTGCCTGCAGGATCGGATGGCCGGCCCCGATCAGGTTGCGCAGATCAGCCAGCAGGGCATCGAGATCGGCCTCGACGGGCTGGAGGAGCTCTGCAACCGTTGCCACAACACCTCCGTCGTGCCGGGATCCTAGAAGGCTCAGTGGTCCGTCCGCAGGTCGACGGCCAGGTCCACCTGTTCCACAGCGGGGCAGTGGCCGAGCCAGCCGGCCGCCCCCCTGGCGAAGGCTTCGGCACACCCGGTGACGCACAGACGCACCCGTTGATCGTGCGGCGGCACCGGCGCAGCCCGCAGCTCCCCCTCCGGCTGGTCGCCCAGGCTGCCCAGAAGCGGGCCCAGACGCTGTACCGCCGCCACGGCCGGATCCACCAGCTGCACGTGGGGCGGCAGCAGGCAGGCCAGCAGCGGACGCAGCATCGGGTAGTGGGTACAGGCCATCAGCACCGTGTCGACCCCAGCCTCCAGCAACGGTTTGAGGTAGGCCTCAGCAGCACGCCTGAGCTCCGGTGCCTGCAGATCACCGGCCTCGATCAGTGGCACGAAGGCCGGGCAGCCCACCTCAATCACCTCGGCGCCGGGGCGGGTGGCATGGATGGCGCGGCGGTAGGCACCGCTGGCGGCGGTGGCGGGGGTGGCCAGCACACCAACGCGATCGCTGCTGATATCGGCCGCCACGCTGTCGATCAGGCCGATCACCGGCACCCCCGCTTCCGCCACCGCCACATCCAGGGCCAGGGCATTGGAGGTGTTGCAGGCCATCACCAGCACCCCCACCCCCTGGTGACGCAGCCAGCGCACCACCTCGGCCGCGATGGCGCGGATCTCTTCGGCACTGCGCTGGCCATAGGGCACCCGTGCCGTATCGCCGAGATACAGACAGGGCGAGTGCGGGTAGCGCTCCAGCACGTGGCGGAGCACGGTGAGGCCACCCAGACCGCTGTCAAACAGGCCAACGAGATGGGTCATGACTGGCCCTGCAGATAGTCGAGGACGCCGGCGGCGAGGGCCAGGGCCATGCGACGCCGGTAGCTGGCATCGACCAGCCGGGACGCATCCAATGAGCCGGTGACGAAGCCCATCTCCACCAGCGCCGATGGCATCACGGTGCGTCGGATCACGAAGAAGCGCCCGGTGCGCACCCCACGGTCGGGCGTGCCGGGGGAAATCGCCAGCATCTGCTGCTGCAGGGCGGCCGCCAGGGCGCGGGAGCGGCTGCCGGCCCCTTCGAAATAGAAGGTCTCGATGCCATTCACATCGGGGCGCGCCATGCTCAGGGCGTTGGCGTGAACGCTCACGAAGGCATCGGCACCGGTGCTGTTGGCCAGCGACACCCGGGGCGGCAGGTCGACATCCACCTCACTGGTGCGCGTCATCACCACCTGCACGCCGCGCGCCTGCAGCAGGCGGGCCATCTGCAGCGACACATCCAGCACCACATCGGTCTCCCGCAGACCACCGATGCCCACCGCCCCGGGATCGGGGCCACCGTGGCCGGGGTCGATCACCACCTTGAAGCGGCCACGGGGCACCACCGGCAGACCATCGGCCGAGAGCGGGGCGGTGGCGGTGGGAAACGGACTGAAGTTGCCAGGCGCGGCAGCCACGGTGGGGCGATCCAGATCGCCCTCTCCGAGGGCCAGCAGGCCGCGCACCGGCAGCCCCCGGAACACCATTTCCCAGCGGTCGCGAGCCGTGCCCACGAGCCTCAGCTGGGCAGGATCCAGCTCCGTGCCGGGAGCGAACTCCACCACCAGACGGGTGGTGCCGCCGTCGGGGCGACCAACCCGCACCTCCCGGATCACACCACTGCCTCGCACGGTGCGACTGCGGGCAGGAGCACCCGGCAGATCCACCCACACCCGCGGCCCCCGCACACCGGACCCGGCCTCATAGAAGGCCTGCAGCTGCACGTTGGGACTGGTGCGCAGCTGGAGCACCCCCTCCCGGTTGATACGCCAGGCAGCCAGGCTGGAGGCCAGGGCGGGAAGATCCGCCAGCAGCAGGGCCAGGAGCAGCAACCCCTTCCCCCAGGTGGAGAGCCAACGGCGAGGCATCAGCTCAGAACAGGGCAGGACGCCGGTGCCGGAGGCTGGGCATCTGGGCCCGCACCCGCTGGCCATGGCCGCCATCGATCGGCGCAACGGCCAGCCCGGGGGCAACCCCCGCATCGGCAAGCACCGTGCCCCAGGGATCGATCACCAGCGCATGGCCATGGCTCTGGCGCCGGCCGTAGTGCAGACCGGTCTGGGCAGGGGCGAGCACGTAGGCGGTGTTCTCGATGGCCCGTGCCTGGAGCAACACCTGCCAGTGGTCCTTACCGGTGAAGGCGGTGAACGCCGCCGGCACCATCAGCACGTCGGCCCCTGTGCTGGCCAGGTGGCGATAGAGCTCGGGGAAGCGCACGTCGTAGCAGATCGA
>Ga0164293_10001047_pt1 | contig 23153 bp, 22 predicted proteins | sample GEODES118metaG_FD_111487 | JGI IMG/M metagenome (GOLD analysis project Ga0164293, IMG submission 111487) | Eutrophic lake water microbial communities from Lake Mendota, Wisconsin, USA - GEODES118 metaG | ecosystem: Environmental > Aquatic > Freshwater > Lake | place: USA: Lake Mendota...
AACAAATGGTAAATGCAAACTTCTGCGACATTGGGTTTTGTTTATTGAAAATGCAAAAATAAGTGTTTTTTTAATGTGATAAACCGTTAATGTGATAATTTACTGTGTTAATTTGGCAATGTGATAATTTGGCAAATAATCGCCTGAGGGCCTAGGTTTAACGTAAATGCTATCAATTTTTTGTTTGTGACTTACCGCTAGGTCGCAAAGACGCTAAGAAATAACCACTTCTCCTTATTTCTGAAACCTTAGTCATGAATGTTCCATTAACCAAATATAAAATTATTCATTTCCGATTCTTATCTTCCATTCTGCTGGTAAATAATTATTTATTCGGTCGCCTATTTTTTTGACCCAACCTAAGGCATTTCCACCGAAAGTAATCAATAACCACCCGTCTTTTCCGGTTGAAAACTCAAAGTTTTCTTTCCTTAAAAATTTCATGGCCTCCACGGCAGGCACTTCTAAACGCTCAATACTGTCAGCTATCAAATCCGATAAGGCAAACGCATGCGAAGGAACAAAATCCTTCCCTTTGAAAATACCGATTTCTATGCCCGATGACCTTTTGGCCAATGCTCTTAAAACAGAGCCATAGTCGGCCAATAAAGCAGTTCGTATGGCCACAATATTTCCATCGTTTTTGTATAAAAACTCTAATTCTTCAAATACCTCTGGACGGAACCAATCTTTCAAAATCGCTCTTTGTTCTCTTCTCAATCTGTTTAAGTCAGGCTTGCCTTTTACAAACTTGGCATCCCGACTAAGGTTTTTCATGGCTGCAATGAAGAAGCCATGACCTTTGGTTTTATGTGGAAAAAACTGGAAGCAACGCTCGTTTTTAGTAATTCCCCAGTCTTCAGGAACATCCAAATCTATCGTTTCGAAGTCTAGCGTTCTGTTGAGCCAATTGACATTTTCCTGATTTTCGGTGGCATTGTAGGTGTTGGTAGAGTAAATTAACACTCCTTTGGGAGCCACCAACATGGCCGCAGCACTCAAAATTCGTTTTTGACGCGTCGCATGCATTTGTACGTTTGCCTCCGACCACTCGCTTATGGCTCCACTGTTATTGGCAAAAACTCCCTCTGCCGAACTCTGGGGATTCACCAATACCACATCAAAAAAACCTTCTAAATCGGCGAAAGTTTCAGGGTCCTGATTACTCACAATGACATTACTAAAGCCCCATTTTAGTATATTCTCTTTCAAAATAGACAATCGACTTTTCACTATTTCGTTGGCTACCAAAAGGTCTTTTTCACCCAAAACAGATGCCACTAAGGTGGCTTGCTGACCCGTAGAAGCACATAAATCCAAAACCCGTATTGGTCGGCTGCGATCTACTATTTTCTCCAAAACATATTCCAAAAACATTGCGGAGGCATCTTGTACACCATAAGCTCCGCTATGAAAAGTAGGATCTTCCTCAAAAACAGGCTTTTCTGACAAGTACCGCCCATCTTTTGCCCAGCTTACGTTGCCATTAAAATTAAGCGTCAACAAGTCAGTTTTCTTTTTTGGATTTAATCGCACACTTGCCGGAGCTGGATTTTCCAATGCCTTTAAAAAAGCTGGAAATTCTGCTCCTAAAATCTGAGAGAGCTTGGTTTTAAATACTTCTGGAAGATTCATAAATGGTGTTTTATTGTCAATTTTGGCAAACAAGTTTAGGAGGTCAAACCTATTCCTATTTTAAGTGTTTTATCGGTTTTTGAATAGCGATATTGTTTGGATATGAAACAATGTCTCCCTCCTCGGTCTGTATTTGGATTGAGAAAAGTGTAATATCAAGGACTGTCCCCGTCACAGAGTCGTCCTTATCCATGATTTGGATCTTGGTGCCGATTTTATAAGGCGAATTAAAAAACATAATGATGGCTGAGGTGATATTGCTCAGAATAGACCAGTTGGCAAACAAAGCCACCCCAACAATGGTAAAAACAGAGGCAAAATAGATAGAAAGTCCTTTGACCGAAACATCCCAAATAATACCCAAGCAAACAAAAAGCAAAATGGCCAAAACGAAATTAAAGAACTTGTTGGCATATTTCTTTTGACCGGCGTCTAAGTCATATTTGTGTGCATGTTTACGGATGATTGACCTAAATATTGCCCGAACAATCATCAGCAAAATGAATACCACTATACTCGCACCAATTTCAAAATATTTCGACTCCAACATTATTTCCATCTAAACTTTTTTACAAAAGTACCGAAAATACCTTGCAAAATGATACATTTGATTATTCAAACATTCAATATATGGCCCTTACACCTTCCAATATGATTAATCTGGGAACTGTGGCACCCGATTTTAATTTACCGGATGCAGTTTCTAAAAAAAATCTATCGCTGCACGACATCAAAGGAGAAAAAGTAACGGTCATGATGTTTATTTGCAATCATTGCCCATACGTAATACACGTTATGCCCGAAATCGTGCGAATAATTGGGAAATATCGCTCGAAAGGGGTAGCTTTTATAGCCATTAGCTCCAATGACACCGAAAAATATCCGCAAGATGGCCCAGAAAAAATGAAAGAATTTATGGCCGAATGGAAATTAGACATTCCCTATCTTTTTGATGAAAGTCAGGCTGTTGCCAAGGCCTATGATGCTGCTTGTACACCAGATTTTTATATATTCTCGGAAGATAAAAAACTCAAATACAGGGGCCGATTGGATGAATCTAGACCAAGGGTAGAACACCCGCAACCTCTGACAGGCAAAGACTTGAGAGGGGCATTGAATGCCATTTTGGCCAATCAATTGGTTTCTGAGATACAATTTCCGAGCATGGGCTGTAACATAAAATGGAAAGAAGACGTTATTTATTGAATCAAAAATATTCTTTCAGATTAATAATAAAGTATATTTATAAAATATTTCTCAAATTCAAAAATGAAACAAATAACCGTTAATATACCTGACCATCAATTCGGTTTTTTTATGAACCTTATTGAAAATCTGAATTTTGTACAAATTGCCGAACCTTCGAAGTTGGAGAAATCACTGAGTAAAGAACAACAGGAAATTTGGAAAAACATAAAGAATGGTTTCTATGAAATGGAAATGGCAGAAAAAGGAAAAATTAAATCTCGTCCAGTTGGTGACTTGTTAAAAGAGTTATCCCTTTCGGCATGAGTTTTAGCATAAGAACCATTCCCAATTTTGACAAAGAATTCAAAAAACTTTATAAAAAATACCCTTCGCTAATAGGCGACTTTGAAAAAGTATTACAAGAACCGACCTTAAACCCGCAGTTCGGAAATTCTATAGGTAAAAGCTGCTTCAAAATACGATTGGCAATTTCTTCAAAGAATAAGGGAAAATCCGGTGGTGCAAGGATTATTACATGTGTTAAAATACATGATGAGGTTATCACTTTGATTTCTGTTGATGACAAATCTGAGCAAGCAGATATTCCTTCTACGATTTTACTTCAGTTATTGGAAGAACCTCAATTAATATAACCTAAAATGAAACATTCATGACTTAGACTTTAGACAGACAGAGAAATAATTATTTCTTAGCGTCTTTTGGCCTTAGCGGTAAATTATAAACATATGAAACACCTAACCTTCTACCAAGAGGCCTTTGATGGTCGCAAAATGTTTTTCAATCAATGGTTGGCCGATGGTGAGCCTGTAGCAAATATCGCTTTGGTGCATGGCCTCGGCGAACACGCTGGCAGGTATCACCACTTTGCGGAGTTCTTTACATCTAGAAACTTCAATGTTTTGGCTGTGGATACCTTTGGACATGGCCAAACCGAAGGCCCAAAAGGCCACACACCCAAAATGGAAGATTATTTGTGGCAAATAGACTATCTTTTAAAAACCGCCAAAGACTTTGCTCCCGATTTACCCACTTTTCTTTATGGACACAGCATGGGTGGCTGTTTGGTCTTGAATTACCTTTACAAAAACAAACCAAAGCTTGCTGGAGTAATTGCCTCGGCACCAGCTTTAAAGCCGGGATTTCCGATACCGCAACTAAAACTTCTTTTGGGTAAATTTGGAAGAAAATTTATGCCCGATTTTACTCAGCCTAATGGCTTGGAGGTGAATAACCTATCGCACGACAAAGCAATAATAGACGCTTATCTAGCCGACCCCTTGGTACACAATCTGGTTTCAGGCGTGGTAGGCATTGGCATAATTGAATGGGGCGAGTGGCTGCTACAGAATAGTAAATCGAGCCCAATACCCTTGTTAGTGATGCACGGAGAAGAAGATATTCTGACCAACTTTGAGGCAAGCAAAACTTTCTGCGTTAAAAATAATATTTTGTTCAAAAGTTGGCCAAAACTCTACCACGAAATACACAATGAATTTGAAAAAGAGCAGGTTTTAGAATACGCTCTGCATTGGATGAAGAAAATATAGGTTCCAAAAAAAAATTCAATCACTCTTATTCTAATACCTTTTTATCGCTAAGCTCGTCAAAGGCACATGCAATAGCTCATAAATTGCCAATTGAAGCGTGGCTTCGACAAGCCTAGCCTGACCTCCTTTGTCTCCTTAAGGTAATCAAAGTAACATGTAGTATTACGATTCCATTCGGAGCATGCTTCGCTAAGCTATGAGCTGCCTTGGTAACCAAAGCACTAATAACTAAGCGACCCTCAAGGAAAATACCTCCCAATTTTCTCAACAATGGCCGTTCTGAGTTCAACAATATTGATAATCCCACTTTGACGAAAAACGATTTTGCCTTCAGGAGAAACTAAAATCGTGTAGGGCAATGCCCCTTGCCATTTAGGATCTACCGCTTCTATGAGGTCATATTTCTTTTCGCTACCGAAAATATAATTTTTGTTGGAGGCGTATTTTTTCTTTAAAAAATTCAATGCCTTGTCTTGAACTTTAAAGTCATCCATCGAAACGGTTACAAAGTCAAATTCTCTATTTCTATACATCTTATCGGTTTCTACCAAAGCCGAAAACTCCGCCACACATGGCCCACACCAAGTGGCCCAAAAATTAATTAGCCTATATTTACCCTCTGTATTTGCTATCAAGTTCTGTATTAACTGCACATCAATTTTATCCAAACTTACTGGTTCTTCCTTCCAAGACTCCACTTCTTTGAGTTTCCAGTCCGACTTGGACTTCCATTTTACCGAGCAACCAAATGTCTTTGTCACTGGTGAAGCCACTGGTCTTTTGTTCAACAAATCTTCCGTAGCATTTTCCAAGTCAAAAACCTTGGCTTTACCAATGTGCTCTTCGTCGTCGATTCTTCCTACATATTGTAAGATTCTGCCCTTGTCAAACACAAAAGCATGAGGCGTGGTAGTGGGGCCGTAAGCCTGTGAGGTGGATTGCGTGGCTCCATCGTATAAATAAGGAAAATTGTACTTTTTCTGTTTGGCTCTAAGCACCATCTCGGGGTAACTGTCGCTCAGGTCCGAATAGCCCAGCTCATCAAAACGTACTGCCTTGTCGTCATTGGGGCTAATTACTACTAATCGCACTTTTTTGGAAGCATATTTTTCTTGAAAAGCAATCATTCTATCCTCATAAGCCTGGGCTGTAGGACAATGATTACAGCTAAAAATAATCACCAGCAATTCGTAAGACTTAAAACTGGCCAAATTATAGATTTTGCCATCTGTAGCTTTCAAAGAAAAGTCGGGAGCCTTTGACCCTATTTCCAAAGTTTTAAAATCTTCGGCTTGAGCGGTCAAAAACATGGCGACGAACAAAAAAAGGTAAAATATTTTTTTCATGTCATTAAGGTTGAATTGAGGTTAAAGTTACAATTTATTTAGATAATTATTTAAAAAACGGTAATTTTGATAAAAAAACTACTTTGATTAAAAAAGCTCTCGCCAACGAAGACAAAACGCTCATTTCCTGGATTCTACTTCTCTTTCTAGCATTTGTGTGGGGATTATCATTTATTCTAGTTAAAAAAGTTGTGGTTAATTTTTCGGCTGTCGAACTTGGAGCCGGGAGGATATTTATTGCTGGGCTTTCTCTCTCTCCTTGGGCTTTTTTGAACTTTCGGAAGTTCCCAAAAGACAAAACCCTTCCACTATTGATTTCTGGTTTATTGGGCTATCTGATACCTGCGGTTATATTTGGTTTGGCAGGCAGCAAACTCAATAGCTCATTAGCAGGCACGCTTAACGCCACCACACCCCTGTTTGTTTTGATTATGGGGGCCTTGTTTTTTTCAAAGAAAATAGAGAAGTTTCAGTTTACGGGTATCATCATCGGCTTTATCGGGAGTCTTATTCTTATCTTGAGCGGTGGTAGTCATACTTTAGATTTCAACAATCCTTATGCCCTACTGATTATAGCAGCCACCATCATGTATGGTACCAATGCCAATCTTGTAGGCACCCACCTGAGTACGGTCAAGCCTATCATTATCAGTTCTTATTCCTTACTTTTCGTTGGAATCATCGCTTTCTTCATCTTACTCGGCACCGATTTTTTTCAAAAAATATTTCTACCCGAAAACCACCTTTTGCTTCTATATTTCGTGCTTTTAGGTGCTATCAATTCGGGTTTGGCTGCCGTATTGTATAACTATGTTTTACAAATTTCCAGCCCAGTTTTTGCCTCATCCGTTACTTACCTCATACCTGTAGTGGCCACAATGGCCGGATTGTTTGACGGCGAATCTATAAGTATTTGGTTATATGTGGGTATGGCCATTATCATGGTGGGCATTTATCTTCTGAATAAAAAGAAATAGACCTTCGCAATTTTATAATTCATAATTTAGAAATTATATTTGCATAAAATCAATATTCATGGCTCTGAAATACAAACGAATTCTCCTTAAATTAAGCGGCGAAGCCCTCAACGGTGGAGATAAAAGTCAAATCATCAATCCAGACATTCTAGAACAATATGCAAAAGCAGTAAAAACAGTAGTAGCAACAGGCTGTGAGGTAGCCATCGTTATTGGAGGTGGTAACATTTTCAGAGGTGCCGCACAGAAATCAGGCATTGACCGTTCGCAAGGCGACTACATGGGCATGTTGGCCACAGTTATTAATGGTATGGCCATCCAAAGTGCTTTGGAAAGCGAAGGCGTAAAAACCCGTTTGTTGTCTGCCATCAAAATGGAGCAAATAGCTGAGCCATTTATACGCAGAAGAGCTATTCGTCACTTGGAAAAAGGCCGAGTGGTGATTTTTGGAGCCGGCACGGGTAATCCTTATTTCTCTACTGACTCAGGCGGTGCATTGCGGGCAGTTGAAATAGGAGCCGACGTATTGCTAAAGGGAACAAGCGTAGATGGTGTTTACTCTGACGATCCCCGCAAAAACCCAGACGCAACAAAATATGACGAAATATCGTTTGACGAAGTGATAGGAAAAGGACTTAAAGTGATGGACATGACGGCCTTTACACTTTGCAAAGAAAACAAACTACCCATCATCGTTTTTGACATGAACCAAGAAAGCAACCTTTTGAGATTGGTAGAAGGCGAAAAAATAGGAACATTGGTGAAATAAGAAAAATATACTTTTACAAAATGGAAGAAATAGATTTATTGTTGGATATGGCTCAGGATGCTATGGAGCGAGCCATGAAACACACCCAAATAGAATTATCGAAAATAAGGGCGGGTAAGGCAAGCACGACCATGCTTGACGGCATACAAGTTGAGTATTATGGTATCATGACACCCATCGCTCAGGTGTCTTCTATCACTACCCCCGATGCCCGCACCATTCAGTTAAAACCTTTCGAGAGAAAAACAATCGGTGATATAGAAAGGGCCATTATCAACTCCAACGTAGGCCTAAACCCAGCGAACGACGGAGAAACTATCAGACTAAATGTACCGCCTCTAACAGAAGAACGTCGTAGAGACTTGGTAAAAAAAGTAAAACAAGAAATAGAAGTGGCCAAAGTCAACATCAGAAAGGTACGCCAAGAAACCAATGACGACCTCAAAAAACTCAAAAATGATGGGGTGTCTGAAGACGCCATAAAAATAGGTGAAGAGAAAGTGCAAAAACTCACCAATCAGTTTATAGACAAAACCGAACAGATGTTTGCAGCCAAAGAAACCGATATCATGCAGGTATAGGTCTCTTCAAAATATTGAACCATGGAAAGCTCGATTTTTTATCGGGCTTTTTTTGTGTGGTAAATCTAAAATTAAAAAAAAGCTTACCTCAAAGACGTCTGCATTCGAAATTTCATCTTCAATCGAAACCTTAACATTTGAGGTTTGGGCAAATCCGCTCTTTGACATATTCTAGTGAAATGCAGAAGCTAGATAGTGAGGGTTTCCAATCCGAATCAAAACTTTTGAATTATCAACAATCCAATTCTCCTTCGCTAATAATCAACACAAAGCTACTTAAATGTACTTTTTCAATTTGAACAATTAGATGTATTAAACGCAAAGATTGCAAAGAAAAATGCCCGCAAAGACCGCAAAGGTTATTTAAAGTACTCATAAACAACTTTTTGTGTGACTTTGTGTCTCCTTTGTGCAACTTTGTGTTACAATTCGCAGTGTTATTTTAACCGCAAAGGTCGTAATGAAAATGCTCGCAAAGATCGCAAAGCTTTTTTTTAAAGCACTTATAAGCAGAACTTTGTGTAACCATTCGCAGTGTTGTTTTAACCGCGAAGAATTGCTCGCAAAGGTGGAAAAGAGAACTTAAAACACTTATAAAGAACTCTTTGTGTGCCTTTGTGTCTCCTTAGTGGAACTTTGTGTTATAACCCAACACCCTAAAGAATACACGATTTAACAATTTAATAACCACTTGAAATTGCCATTACAAACTGATTTGCAGAAATTTGTAGCATGAAAAATAAAAAATACGCTTACAAAGGAATTATGCAGAGCCAACCAAAATACACTTTTAATGCAGAATTGAAAGACGACTTTCAAGACGAAATGCTCAGCCCTGAAGATTTCGATTTCTCAGATTACGAAGATTCAGAATACGACTCTTTAGAAGACAAGTAATCAAAAGATACTTTCAGCCACTCTAAAAGTATTGGCGTGGGCTTCCACAATATCTGCAATTTTCGGCGAATAACCACCGCCCATTACGACCACCACTGGAATATTATTGCTTTTACAAATCTCAAAAACTACCTCATCTCGCTTTTTACACCCACCCAAAGTTATTTTAAGTTTTCCAAGTTTATCGGTTTCTAAAATATCAACACCAGAAACGTAATAAATAAAATCTGGGCGGATTTCAGTAATAATTTTGGGCAAATATTGGTGTAAAAGACCCAAATATATGGCGTCTGAACATCCTGTTTGAAGTGGTATATCAAGGTCGGATGTTTCTTTCTGCAAGGGATAATTATCTTTTCCATGCATAGAAAAAGTAAAAACTTCTGGGGTGTCTTCAAAAATTTTGGCGGTGCCGTTGCCTTGGTGTACGTCCAAATCCACTACCAATATTTGCTTCGCTTTTTTTTCATATAACATTTTCCTGGCCGCCACAGCAACATCATTGAGCAAGCAAAAACCCTCACCTGCGGCCGCATAGGCGTGGTGAGTACCACCGGCTATGTTAAACGAAACACCATTTTGCAGTGCAAAATAACTACAATCTATAGTTCCTTGGGTGATAATCAATTCTCTCTCTACCAGTTCGGCTGATAATGGAAAGCCAATCTTCCTTATCATTTTTGGAGATAAACTCAACGAAAGGAGATCGTTGTAATAATCAAGCGAATGTGCCCTCAAAACATCCTCTGCCGCGACGCTTTGGGGTTTGAAAAAATTCTCTGGTTTAAAAGTACCTTCATAGAGAAGTTGTTCTGGCAGCAGCTCATACTTCAGCATCGGAAATCTATGTCCTTCTGGCAAAGGATGAGAATAAATGGGATCAAACGCTATTTTTATCAAAGTTCTTTCGATTTCACTTCACCAACATTCTACGCAGTTCGTTCAGTTTCAACAAGGCCTCAATCGGCGACATGGTGTCCACATCCAGTTCGGTCAACTTGGTTTTTAACTCCTCACCTACTAGATCAACCGGGTCAAAAAAGCTCAACTGGAAATTATTCTTTGGGGCTTCTTTTATCTTTTCTTTGTTCTTTTCTTTGATATGGTCTTTTTCGAGGTGATGCAGGATTTCGTTGGCTCTTAATACCACCGACTGTGGCATACCCGCTATTTGAGCCACGTGAATACCAAAACTGTGCTCACTTCCACCCTCTTTGAGTTTTCTAAGAAAAACCACCTTCCCATTCAGTTCTTTTACCGAAACATTGAAATTCTTGATGCGTTTGAAGTCTTCGGTCAGTTGGTTAAGTTCATGATAATGGGTGGCGAAGAGCGTCCAAGGCTTAAACTTGGCATGATTGTGCAGATATTCGGCTATGCTCCAAGCAATACTTACACCGTCGTAGGTACTCGTTCCACGGCCTATTTCGTCCATAATGACCAAACTTCTATCACTCAAATTATTCAAAATAGAGGAAGTTTCAATCATCTCCACCATAAAGGTACTTTCGCCACGAGAAAGATTATCGCTTGCTCCTACTCGGGTAAAAATTTTATCCACAAGGCCGATTTCGGCAGCTGAGGCAGGTACATAACAGCCTATTTGAGTCATTAAAACTATCAGAGCGGTCTGACGCAAAAGTGCAGACTTACCCGCCATATTGGGTCCTGTTATAATGATAATTTGCTGGTCTTCATCATCCAAGAAAATATCATTTGGCACATAACTCTCCCCCAGTGGAAGTTGTTGTTCTATCACAGGGTGTCGGCCATCCTTTATATCAATAGCCTTATCCTCAGTTACTTTTGGTTTACAATATCTATTTTTCTTGGCCACATGGGCAAAAGACAGCAGGGCATCTATGGTAGAAATCACCCGTGCATTTTGCTGAATCTGAGCCACAAACTCAGAAGCCGTAATGACCAAATCATTGAAAATCTTGAACTCAATCTCAAAGATTTTGCTCTCGGCAGTCAGTATTTTTTCTTCATAAATCTTGAGTTCTTCAGTGATATATCTTTCGGCATTGACCAAAGTTTGCTTCCGAATCCACTCCACCGGAACCTTGTTTTTGTGGGCATTTGAAACTTCTAGATAATAACCAAAGACCTTGTTAAAAGCAATTTTGAGAGAAGGAATACCCGTCCGTTCTGCTTCCCGATTCTGCAAATCCACCAGATAATCTTTTCCAGAAAAAGCAATTTTGTGCAATTCGTCGAGGTCGGCATCCACTCCCGTGCAGATCATACCGCCCTGATTGCTCAAATTGGGTGCATCGTCCCGTAGTTCCTTGGTTATTTTTTCTATCAAAAACTTACAATCGCTCAGTTGATTGATATACTTTTCAAGAACCTTATTTTCGTGTGTTTTTTTACCCAAAAGCTCCTTGATGGGCTCAATTTGCAGCAATGCTCTTTTGAGTTGAACCAATTCTCTAGGACTGATTCTTCTCACGGCTACCTTAGAAACCAACCGTTCCAAATCACCGATGGGTTTAAGCACTTGGCTCAAATCCGTCAAAACGTCCTCGTCTTTCAGAAACATTTCTACGGTATCCAGTCGCTCTTCTATGGGTTTCTTTTCTTTGAGCGGCAACACCATCCATTTACGGAGCAGCCTGGCTCCCATGGGTGTGTAAGTATAATCCAAAATATCAATCAAAGGCACGCCACCTTCAAACTGAGCATAAATAAGTTCTAAGTTTCTGATGGTGAACCTATCTAACCAAACATACTTTTCCTCGTCCAGTCGAGTCAGACTACTCACATGATTGATGTCACGGTGTTCGGTATCGGCCAAATATTGCAAAATAACCCCAGCAGCGGTGACACCTTCCTTTAGGTTTTCTATTCCAAACCCTTTCAAAGAGTTCGTCTTAAAATGACCCGTCAGGAGATTGTATGCAAAATCATAAGAATAGGCCCAATCGTCGAAAGTATAGGTATTGTATTTATCGCCAAACAAGGCTTCAAACCTTTGTTTGTGTTTTTTGCAATACAAAATCTCGGCGGGACTAAAACCCTGAATAAGCTTATCAATGTAAGCCACGGAGCCTTCAGTTGTAAAAAACTCTCCTGTTGAAATATCCAAAAATGCCACACCCATGTAGTCATCTGCCGCAAAATGCACCGAGGCTAGATAATTATTGTGTTTAAGATCTAGTACATTGTCGTTGTAAGAAACCCCAGGCGTTACCAATTCCGTCACCCCTCTTTTCACAATTCCCTTGGCTTGGCTTGGGTCTTCGAGCTGATCACAAATAGCAACGCGTTGCCCAGCTCTTACGAGTTTTGGGAGATAATTATCTAAGGAATGATGCGGAAAACCGGCCAATTCCTCATGGGCTCCACCATTATTTCTGCGGGTGAGTACAATACCCAAAATCTTCGAAGCCTTAATGGCATCCTCACCAAAAGTCTCATAAAAATCACCCACCCTGAAGAGTAGCATAGCCCCAGGGTACTTTACTTTTATTTGATTATACTGTTTCGAGAGTGGGGTTTCTTTTGGGGCGGCGGGTTTGGCCATGTTTATTTACAAAATATAATACTTCTAGATAGATTTACTCACCTCAAAATTATATAAATTTGTTCGGAAATAGACCTCAAACCTCGAAAATAATACTCTTTATGCTAAAAATAGAACACATTGGTATTGCTGTCAAAAGCCTCGAAACATCTAATGAAATATTTAGCAAACTTTTTAATAAGGTACATTACAAGGAGGAAGAAGTCGCATCAGAAGGCGTAAAAACTTCCTTCTTCCAACTGTCAGACTCCAAAATAGAGCTTCTCGAGGCCACCAATGCAGAAAGTCCAATAGCTAAATTCATCGAAAAAAAAGGCGAGGGCATTCACCATATTGCTTTTGAGGTAGCCGATATTTGGGCAGAAATGAAAAGATTAGAGGACGAAGGTTTTACGCTACTTAATACAGAGCCTAAAAACGGGGCAGACAATAAACTGGTCTGTTTTTTACATCCAAAAACCACCAATAGCGTGCTGATAGAACTTTGCCAAGAAAAAAATAAATCCTAAATCTACCAAATCAAAAGGTTATAAGGCTATTTGTCTTAAATTTGTATTTTGATATTGATAGCATAACCCATTTCGTGTGTCAGCAAAGAAAAAATTAAGAGCCCTAGCCGTAGTTTTACCCCAGTTTCATCCTTTTCCTGAAAACGACAAATGGTGGGGAAAAGGATTTACAGAGTGGACCAATGTAACCAAAGCTCGCCCAAGTTTCAAAGGACATTATCAGCCACATTTGCCTGCAGATTTGGGTTTTTACGACATGCGTTTGCTGCAAACTTTGATTGACCAAGCCAATCTAGCAGAGGAACACAACATTGCTGGATTTTGTTTTTACCACTATTGGTTCAATGGCAAAAGACTCTTAGAAACCCCAATAAACAAGATACTCGCAAGTAAGAAACCGGACTTTCCGTTTATGTTGGCATGGGCCAACGAAAACTGGTCGAGACGCTGGGATGGCCAAGACCAAGAGGTTTTGATGGAGCAAAAATACAATAGTGAAGATCATATAGCCCACGCAAAATTTCTTTGCGAAAACGAGTTCAAGGATCATCGTTATATTAAAATTGATGGAAAACCATTTTTCCTTTTTTACAATGCCCACATCATTCCTGACTTGAAGGAAACGATTCAAATCTGGCGAAATGTAGCCAAAGAGCATGGTTTCAAGGATATTTATTTGGGTGGTATAAAAACCTCTTCGCACTATATACCCGATGCCGAAGAATTGGGTTTTGATGTGGTCATAGAATGGCAGCCGGATTGGAAAAACTTGGAGATAGTTCCAAATCTTTGGGATAGAATCAAAAATAAATTTTCGTTGGGAAAAACCTATAGAAAGATTGATTTTAGGGAAGTTACCCAACGCATGATGGCAAAACCTTGCCCGCCGAACAAACACTTTCATTGCATAGTACCGGGCTGGGACAACAGTGCCAGAAGAAAAAACAATGCATTTATCATGACCGATGCCACTCCAGAATTATATGCTGACTGGCTGAAAAATACTTGTGAAAAAGCAGAGGTTTACTCTGACGAAGAAAACTTTGTGTTTATCAACGCTTGGAACGAATGGGCGGAAGGAAATCACCTAGAGCCTGACAGAAAATGGAAACGGGCATTTTTAGAAAAAACTAAAGACATTTTAAGCATTTATAAATGATTGCAAAAAAAATAAAAGACTTTGTGCAAAGCTTGGCACATCGGTTTGGCTACCATGTATTGAGCAAAAATAGCATCTCGGGCGATATGATTTTGTTTCTGAAAGGAATCAAAAATAGAGGTTCGGTGGTCAAAAACATACTAGACATAGGAGCTCACAAGGCCGATTGGAGTCAGATGACTGCTAATATTTTCCCCGAAGCGGCCTACTACATGATAGAACCGCAGGACGAAATGAAACCATACCTTGAAGCATTCCTCAAAAACCACAAGGGGGCTTGGTTTCAAGGAGGTGCTGGTGCTGAAAATGGAGAATTGACGCTAAGTGTTTGGGACGATTTTGCGGGTTCATCGTTTTTGCTTCCTGAGGGTAAAGAAAGTGGCAAAAAACAAAGAAAAGTCCCCATCTATGCGGTAGATTCGCTTATAGAAAGCAAGCAAATGCCGATTCCAGATATATGCAAAATTGACGTTCAAGGCTTTGAGATTGAAGTACTTAAAGGAGCAAAAAGCATCCTAGGCAAAACCAATATTTTCATATTGGAAGCGTCCTTATTTAGATTTTCTCCTAATCAGCCATTGTTACACGAAATCATAGATTTTATGGTAAAACATGGTTATGTTATATACGACTTTGCGGGCTTTGCAAACCGTCCAACAGACAAGGCATTGGGTCAGCTCGACATCTGTTTTGTACTAGAAAACAGTCCATTAAGAAGTAGTCAAGGTTGGTAAAATACTTATTTAGCTGCCAGTATTTCATTTTTTAACCAAACTTTATTGTATATTTATTGTAAATAATTAAAAATCGGAAATTGCTATTTCATGATTTTTTATAAAAACAAGGAGTGTAAAATCAGAATTAATGCCAAAGGTAACCGTCATACTTCCAAACTACAACCACCAAGACTACATAGAAGAAAGGATTGAAAGTATTCTAAATCAAGACTTTGACGATTTTGAACTCATCATTCTTGACGATGCGTCGACGGATAAAAGCCCGGAAAAAATTCGTAAATTCTTGAATGACACTCGTGTAAAAGAATTTGTAGTAAATGACCAAAACTCTGGCTCCACATTTATACAATGGGAAAAAGGCCTACAGAAGGCCCAAGGTGAATATATTTGGATTGCCGAAAGTGATGACGTTGCAGACAAACGATTTTTATCCGAACTTATCGCAATACTTGACAACCATCCAAAAATTGGCGTAGCTTTTTGTCCGTCCACTTGGATTGACGAACAAGGAACCAAGATATTGGAACCCGACCACGAGGCAAATGAAGACCTTTGGCAAGGAAACTACCTCATACAAAACGATTTTTTGGCAGGAAATCTTATTTACAATGCCAGCTCTGCGGTTTTCAGGAAAAACTTGGTCAATAAAATTAGTTTCTCACAAATCAATGAATTCAAATATACAGGTGACTGGCTATTCTGGGTACAATTGGTGAGTGACGTACAAGTCAAACGAATTGGCAAACGTTTGAATTACTTCCGTAGGCACGCCAACAATGTGTCATTTAAATCTGAACGCAGTGGTTTACAGTTCATAGAGGGTATCAAAATTGCCCTAGACATATTCAAAACCAACCCAATACCTTGGTTGAAAAAGAGAAGAACGATATTGTATTGGACTAAAAAACTGTCCTCAACCGAAGGCATTGACCACACCGAAGTGCTTAAAAAAATGCCTTTTGAAGTAAGAATATACTTTGCTTTTTTCAATTTTTTTGGCAAATAACATGAATGGTATATCAGTAATTATAGCCTGTTTCAATAGCGAAAACGTAATTTCAACTACACTTAAGCATCTTCAAAATCAAAAAAACACCGAGAGGATAGCCTGGGAGGTAATACTTGTAGATAACAACTCCACAGACCATACTTCGGCTACTGCAAAAGCCATTTGGGATCAAAATCCTATAGTACCCTTAAATGTTTTGACAGAAGAAACTATTGGAGAAGCACATGCCCGAAAAAAAGGTATTCTGGCCGCAAAATATAACATTCTGAGTATTGTGGATGATGACAACTTGGTGGCAGAAGATTGGATATTTAAGATTAATAGCTATTTCCAAAATCCGGAGATTGGACTAGTCGGTTGTGCCGGAACAGGTGAATTTGAAGAAAACCCACCGGCTTGGTTCTCAGAAAATCAACATGCTTTTGCGATTGGAAAGCTATATGATGGTGACTTTACTGACATTACAGACTACGCCATTGTGCCAGGTGCTGGCCTAAGTTTGCGAAAAAATGTGTACGACACTTTGTTTAAACTTAACTGGAAGCCTTTTTTGGAGGGCCGAGTAGGAAATAAACAATCGGCAGGAGCCGATAGCGAAATGTGCTACGTTACACGTTTGCTAGATTACAAAATATACTACTCTAACCTACTCCATTTCAAGCACTTTACCGCCGCACATCGCATATCGTGGGATCGCCTGACCCGCATGACCGAAGGCTTTGGGCAAGCAGATGTTTTCACCTTGCCATACAAGATAATGTATGAAGAGTCGCAAGGAAAGCGTAGTCTGATGAATACTTTTCGCAAAAAATGGTGGTTTAACTTTTTAGGCAAAAAGATAGCACTTCTGCTAAAAGATCCTTTTCAGTTTATAGCTGCTCCTCCGCATACTCAAAAAGAACTGAACAGAATCAGAAACAAAGCTTTTTGTGAAACTATTTGGCTGGAAAGAAAGAAATTCGAGGGTAGTTTTGCTTATTTAGAGAATGTTTCCAAAGGAAATACACTGCTCTAGCACGATTTTAAGTCAAGACAAAAAACGTCCGATTTGAAAATATTTAGCAAATTTATAATTATCCTCTTCATAATTTACCTCAAAACAACATTCGGACAAGTAATTTATGTATAAGAAGTTATAACATCACAAAGTACCACTGGACCGCTAGCTTAAATATCCAAGACGAGAGAAACCTGAAAGGATCATCTCTGATTCGAGTGGAAACTTTATATGGCCTATTTATTCGAAAAATACCTTGCTCCACATCAGTTGTGTAGGTGTTGAAAACACCCAAATCAGGGGGCATGGATTTAAAATTGGCGTAGGTACTCACTTGGCTTACTACTATTCTTTAATAACTTTCGACCAAAAAAGGTTGGGTTTCAGGCCGTTTATTTTACTTGTTTTTTCTTAAAAAACCTTCATCTCTTATTTTTCCTCAGGTTATATTTCTCTAAAAACTCCAAAATCATTCTGTCGTATGCATTGGCTCCGATAGACTTTTTCTTTGACAAAATAACAGGTACTTGTTCAGCGGTGGAGTCTATAAAAGCCATATCGCGGGGGATATAAGTATCAAAAACCTGGTCTTTGAAGTTTTCACGCATTAAACCCAAAATATGATTTGAAAGGTCATTGTCTTCGTCGTGCATGGTGAGCAATATACCTTCCACGTAGAGCTCAGGTTTTAGTCTTTTTTGAATAATCCTGAGCGTACCCAGTATCAGCTCCAAGCCCTCAATGCCAAAATACTCACACTGTAGCGGAATAATCACCGAGTCAGATGCCATAAGACTATTGATGGGCACAATACCTAATGACGGCGGACAGTCAATAAAAATAAAATCGTAAAGCGGCTTAATCGGCTCCAGTTTTTCGGTAAGAATATACTCTCTTTCAGTAAAATTGACCAACTCTATCTCTGCTCCCACCAAGTGTGGCGTAGAAGGAATTAGGTCTAGGTTGGGATAACCAGTACGTATAATGCAATCTTGAATAGGACTAAGACCCACCAAGGCCGCATAAATGCTCTTGTTGTCATACTCAGACTTCAACCCAAACGCCACCGTGCAGCTTGCCTGATGGTCGGTATCAATCAACAGCACCTTGTAGCCCCGCATAGCCAGTCCGGCAGAGATGTTCACGGCAGAGGTAGTTTTGCCCACTCCACCCTTTTGATTTGAAATAGCAATTACTTTAGGAAGCATCTATAATTTTATTGGACTACAAATTAAAAACTAATTTAAACAGCAAACAGAATAATAGCGGTTTTTAATTTTTCGATATAGATATTTCTCTCATTTATTTAAACGCTGCTACTTCACAAAATCCATTTTGTCCAACTAGATTTGAATGCCTATTTAGATAAATTAAAAGGCGTTTGGCACAGCTATACAACTGCTCTAACTATCTCATTTACAAAGGCTTTTACCTCCTCATAATCTTCTGACTATTACTGACTAAAACACAGTATGTAAAAATACACCCATTCAGTAATTTAAAAAAAATACAAATGCATGTACCAAAACAAACAACTCTAAGATCAAAGCTAAAAAAACTCAGGTGTGCCAATCTTGAATACTGTTAGAAACGGCCTTATAAACCTTGGCAAGGTCTTCATCGTCGGCCAAAAATGACAATTGTTCTTGCAGAACAGTGTCGTCTCTTCGTATGGCCGGACCGGTTTGTACATCAGCAGGATGATTGGCAGCCATGGCTTTTTTGAAAGTTTCGGCTATCAGCGGTTTGAGGAGCTCAAAATCCAAATCTTCGGCTTCGAGAATTTCCTTTGAAAGTGCCCAAAGGTGATTGGTAAAGTTGCAGGAAAACACAGCACCAAGATGCAAAACAGCTCGCTCAGGGGAGTTTAAAAGGTAAATTTCTTTTGATATAATATTGCCAAGTTCCACCAACTTTTTTTGTGTCTCTTCGTTTTCGGCTTCAATGCATATCGGTATTTCTTCAAAACTTATGTATTTGCCTTTAGAGAAAGTCATAATCGGATAAAAAACGCCTGCGAACACTTTCAAATCGTGATATATTTCGAGGGTTTTCACGATTACCTCCATTGGTCTAGAGCCCGAGGTATGCACCAAAATGGCGTTTTCAGGAAGTATAATCTTAGAGCAAACTTCTTCGATGGCGTCGTCACTAACACAAATAAAAAACACGTCGGATTCACTTTCTGAAAAATCAAGTTCGTCTGTGGCCTGGGTGTCGTACAAATCATCTGCCAAAAGAATGGCTTTGCTTATTTCACGTCCGTATATTTCGTTTACTCTGATTTCTTGTTTTTCAAAAACCCTGGCTAGGTGCCAAGCCATATTGCCTGTACCTAAGATAGAAATATTCATTAAGATCATAGTTTAAACCCCCAAAATACGCACAAAATCAGAAATACCCAACCTTTCAGATTTTTGCTATGAATTTTATAATCTTGTCAGTAGCACCTGACTGTGAATTTACATAATCTTCTGACGCCGTTTTTATTTCAGTTAGTCGTTTAGCGTCTATACTTTCAAAAACTTGGTTCAGTGATTCTGTATCTTTTAATGGGAAGGCCACTTTTCTGATAATCAAATCTTTAGCTTCTTCAAATTTATGAAAACGCTTATCTCCAAAAAATATGGGAACACCAAAAACGGCTGCCTCCAAGATATTATGGAGGCCTTTTCCGAAACTCCCGCCTACAAAAGCAAAATGGGCATATTGATATAAAGACGAAAGAAGTCCGATACTATCAATAATCAAAACCTGAACATCTGGGAGAGTTTTGCCTTTATAATCTGAAAACCTAAGGGCATTCAATTCTTTTGCCCAAGCGTTTATTTCGGTTTCATGCAACTCATGAGGTGCTATAATGAATTTCAAATTTGGATGCTCTAATGCAAACGGAATCAGCACTTGCATGTCTTCTGCCCAAGCACTGCCCACCACAAAAACCTGCTTATCTGAAACAAAATCTGCTATGACCAAGATAAGCTGAATTTTAGATAAAGTATCCAAAACCCTGTCGAATCTCGTATCTCCGGCCACGGTATAGCTTTTGTATTCTATAGATTCTAACAAATTCGCCGTAGTCTGATTTTGCACAAAAAGATGTTCGAATGAAAACAACACTTCCCTGAAGTACCTTCCCCAAGGCTTAAAGAAAGCTTGACTTTCTCTTAAAATCACCGATATACCGATAAGTTTGGTGCCATTTAATTGAAGAACTTTAATGATATTTGGCCAGAATTCATACTTTACAAAAACGGCGATTTTAGGATTTAAAAGCTCTACAAAACGCTTTGCATTGGCTTTTGTATCTATAGGCAAATAGCAAATAAAGTCAGCCAAAGGATAGTTTTTCCGTATCTCATAGCCCGATGGCGAAAAGAAAGTAATCAAAACCCCAAACTCAGGATATCGACTTTTACATGCCTCCAATACCGGCCTGCCTTGTTCAAACTCTCCCAAAGAGGCACAGTGGAACCATATAATTTCTTTGTTAGGATTCTGGGCTTTGAAAGTCTTTATTTCATCCAAAACAACAGGGATTTGCCTTTGACCTGCCACAAACAATTTGGCTTTGGGGCCAAAAAACTTTACCAAACCAAGAACTTTACTTACCAAAACGATAAATAAATTATATCCAAAACCAATTAAAGTGTCAATAATTTTCAAAAAGTTTGCTGTTTAAGTTTTCCAAAAATCAACCTTTGATATTTGGTAGTGAAATATTTAATCGGATAGCCAAAAATCTAATTAAGACGATGACCGAAAACACTAAAATTTCTGTGTAGTTTCTTAAAAAAACAAAATTTTCTAAGAAAAAATAAAAAAAACCGCCAAAAATACAAGCAGTGGCATAAATTTCTTTTCTGAAGAGCGTTGGTATTTCGTTTAAAATAATATCCCTTATTACCCCGCCAAAACAGGCCGTAATGGTTCCCAAAATTATACAAGAAGGCCAACTCAGCCCTGCACCTACCCCAACTTGAATGCCTTTAATGGTAAAAAAACCAAGACCAAGCGTGTCAAAAAAGACCAAAGTTTTGTCTAGTTTATTAATTCTATTTTTAAAAATCACCGTTAGGACGGACACGCTGACGATTAAAACCACTATTTTGGTATCTAGCAGCCATTTTACGGGAAATTGCCCCAAAAGAATATCTCGTAGTGTGCCTCCACCCACTGAAGTTACAAAGGCAATTACAGCTACCCCAAAGATATCCAGATTTTTTCGGATACCCGCCAAAGCACCAGAAGCCGCAAAAGCGATGGTTCCGCCAATGGTTATGAAGGAGAAAATTTCCAATGTTTGAGTAATTATTTCCCAAAATTAGAACAGTATTTTGAATAGATACCGAAGAATGCCATAAATATGCTTTTTTGAGCAAGATGCATTCTCTCCTTAAAAGTAATTTTCGTATCTTTGCACCCAATTTTTTAAACAGTAAAGTACAATTTTTAGGTGATGAGATATCCAGAGTATAAGGCGGTTAATTATGCTGAAATAGCGGACGAAATCTTAGATTTTTGGAAAGAAAATGATATTTTCGAAAAATCTATTGAAGTAAGAGAAGGGCATCCAGTGTTTAATTTTTACGAAGGCCCACCCTCAGCCAACGGCACGCCAGGTATTCACCACGTAATGGCCCGTACAATCAAAGATATTTTTTGTAGATATAAAACCCTCCGGGGCTTCCAAGTGAAGCGTAAAGGCGGCTGGGATACACACGGCCTACCCGTGGAGCTACAAGTGGAAAAAGAACTCGGAATTACCAAAGACGACATTGGCAAGAAAATATCCGTGGCCGAATACAACCAAAAATGCCGCGAAGCAGTGATGCGTTTCACGGATATTTGGCAAGATATGACCGACAAAATGGGCTATTGGGTGGACATGGAAGATCCGTACATTACCTATAAAAATGATTACATAGAGTCTGTTTGGCACTTGCTTAAGAAGCTTTACGACAAGGGTCTTCTATACAAAGGCTATACCATTCAGCCTTACTCACCGGCTGCCGGAACAGGCTTAAGCTCGCATGAACTTAACCAACCGGGCTGCTATAAAGACGTGAAAGACACCTCACTCACGGCACAATTCAAAGTTATAAAAAACACAAAATCCGAGTTTCTATTTGAATTAGCCGACAAAGGAGAAGTTTTCATATTGGCTTGGACGACCACGCCTTGGACTTTGCCTTCTAATTCCGCCCTGACTATTGGCAAAAACATTGAGTACGCATTGGTTAAGACCTTTAACCCGTACACATTTTTGCCCGTAAATGTAGTTTTAGCCAAAGACCTCATAGGTAAATACTTTTCAGAAAAAGGGAAAGACGGTGACTTTGCAGGATTTGCAGATTCAGACCACAAGACTTTGCCTTGGCAAATCTTGAACACTTTCAAAGGTACCGAAATTGATGGAGTAGAATACGAACAATTGATGCCCTATGTGCAACCAAAGAGTTCGGCTTTTAGGGTAATTATAGGTGACTTCGTGACTACCGAAGACGGCACAGGGGTAGTTCATACCGCACCCACTTTCGGTGCCGACGACTTTAGAGTAGCTCAGCAGCACGGTATTCCAGCCATTATGGTTTTGGATGAAAGTGGAAAAGAAATGCCCTTGGTGGACCGCAAGGGAAGATTTGTGGCTGAAGTAACAGACTTTGCTTTGGAATATGTAAAAGAAGCCTACTACACCGATCAAGAAATTGAAGCAGAAAAAGTAAAACAGAACAGAGATAAATATCTTTCAGTGGATGAAAGAATAGCGATAAAGTTAAAAACCGAAAACAAGGCCTTCAACGTTCAGAAGTTTGACCACCCCTACCCGCATTGCTGGAGAACGGACAAACCGATACTTTACTACCCGTTGGATTCGTGGTTTATCAGAACAACCGCCGCAAAAGAAAAATTGGTAGAACTCAACAAAACTATCAACTGGCAGCCAGAAAGTACGGGATCGGGTAGATTTGGCAATTGGCTAGAAAATTTGGTTGACTGGAACCTTTCAAGATCGAGATACTGGGGAACTCCATTGCCTATTTGGAGAAGTGAAGACGACGAGGAAGTGTGTATTGGTTCTGTAAAAGAGCTACTGGAGAGCGTAAGCATGGCCAACTCTTCTGGGAAATTGTCGGCAGAGCAGCTGGAAAAAAATAAGGCGTTTTTGGATGGGTATATGGAGTCTTTAAACCTCACCCCCGACCCCTCTCCTGAGGAGAGGGGGGAGAATAACTCCCATAAGGAGGGTCA
>Ga0164293_10001049_pt1 | contig 23106 bp, 24 predicted proteins | sample GEODES118metaG_FD_111487 | JGI IMG/M metagenome (GOLD analysis project Ga0164293, IMG submission 111487) | Eutrophic lake water microbial communities from Lake Mendota, Wisconsin, USA - GEODES118 metaG | ecosystem: Environmental > Aquatic > Freshwater > Lake | place: USA: Lake Mendota...
AAGCAGGCTTGTTCGAGATTTAGTTTGTTCGAGATCGAGAACTCAAGAATTAAAGGGCTGAGGAGAGGTACCCAAGTGGCCAACGGGGGCAGACTGTAAATCTGCTGGCTATGCCTTCGCAGGTTCGAATCCTGCCCTCTCCACCACTTGATCTCGTTCGGTGAGAAGTTCGTCAGAACAAGAGGTTCGTTGGGACGGTAAGTTCGATAGGTTGATATTGCCGCAAGTGGCGATACCTTGAGAGGGCCTTCCGGCTGGACGACAAGCGTGTTGGTAAGAGTGTCGAGGGAGTGGGCGGGAGTAGCTCAATTGGCTAGAGTATCAGCCTTCCAAGCTGAGGGTTGCGGGTTCGAGACCCGTCTCCCGCTCCAAATTTTGTTCATACCGGAACCCGGGTATACTGGTTAACTAGTATACACGGATCCCGGGATGTGAAAGACGCCCGTGTAGCTCAGTGGTAGAGTGCACCCTTGGTAAGGGTGAGGTCGTCGGTTCGGCTCCGATCACGGGCTCCACTTTTTAAGTGGGCTGGTGGTGCCTCAAAAAGGTTGCAGTTTTTCTGTTTCCTTGGAATGGTGACAAGCTACTGATTAGTTTGTATTTGTTATGGTTCGAAAAATTAAATATTAAGTTTAAAAAACTAAACACTCTCAGGAGGAACAATGTCGAAAGAAAAATTTAACCGCTCAAAGCCGCATGTGAATATCGGCACCATTGGTCACGTCGATCATGGAAAAACAACTTTAACTGCTGCTATCACAACGACTTTAGCCACTTTAGGTAAAGCGCAAGCGATGTCTTACGATCAAATCGATAAGTCTCCTGAAGAAAAAGAGCGTGGTATTACGATTTCTACAACTCACGTAGAATACGAAACAGACAAGCGTCACTACGCACACGTGGATTGCCCCGGACACGCGGATTACGTAAAAAACATGATCACTGGTGCCGCTCAAATGGATGGCGCTATCCTCGTAGTTTCTGCTGCTGACGGACCTATGCCTCAAACCCGTGAACACATCCTCTTGGCTCGCCAAGTGGGTGTTCCTGCTCTTGTTGTTTTCATGAACAAGTGCGACATGGTTGACGATAAAGATCTTCTCGAGCTCGTAGAAATGGAAATTCGTGAGCTTCTCTCTAAGTACGATTTCCCAGGTGACACAATTCCGATAGTTAAAGGCTCAGCAAAACTTGGTTTAGAAGGTGATACTTCCGAGCTTGGCCGACCTTCAATCATGAAGTTGATGGAAGCTTGTGATGCCTCTATCCCAGAACCAGTTCGTGCAACTGATAAGCCTTTCCTGATGCCTGTGGAAGACGTTTTTTCGATCTCTGGTCGTGGAACTGTTGTAACGGGTCGTATCGAGCGCGGAATCATCAAAGTGAACGAAGAGATCGAAATCGTGGGAATCCGACCTACAGTTAAAACAACTGTAACTGGTATCGAGATGTTCCGTAAGCTTCTTGACGAAGGCCGTGCTGGTGACAACTGTGGTTGCTTGCTGCGTGGTACTAAAAAAGAAGACGTCGAGCGCGGACAAGTTCTTGCTAAAGCTGGATCTGTTAAGCCTCATAAGAAATTCAAAGCTTCTGCTTACATCCTCACTAAAGAAGAGGGTGGTCGACACACTCCATTCTTCAACGGCTACCGCCCTCAGTTTTACTTCAGAACAACTGACGTAACTGGTGTTGTAACTTTGAAAACTGGAACAGAGATGATTATGCCTGGTGATAAGGTTGAAGAGATGGTTGTAGAACTGATCGCTCCAATCGCCATGGAGAAAGAGCTCCGATTCGCGATCCGTGAAGGCGGTCGTACAGTTGGTGCGGGTGTTGTGACTGAAATTGTTGAATAGTATTTTTAAACTGTTTTAGATCTTAAAAAGGGGACATCGAATAGATGTCCCCTTAACTCTTTAAAGTATTTGCAAAAACTGTAGGTACTGGGTAACAGGGGTGTAGCTCCAGCGGTAGAGCGAACGACTCCAAATCGTTAGGTCGTGGGTTCGAATCCCTCCGCCCCTGCCAACTTAAGAGTTTGAAAGGAATGTGAAGAATGGAAAATTCGAATTCAAAAATTATCACGGGCTGTTTAGGTTTGTTCGCTGCATTGATTGGTGTGACAACACACCTCTTGATTAAAGCTTTGTCTGGAGCGTTTGCTTTTATGGCACGGCTTTCTGATCAAGATATTTTCAAGCACGGATTGCCTATCACTGTCGGACTCGCAATTTTCTTTGTTTGTCAGTTCAATCCCAAATTTAATATCTGGGCGGAAGAAGTAATCGCTGAAGTCAAAAAAGTCGTATTTCCTTCTCGTAAGGATACGGTCGCAATGACCATTTCAGTTGTGATCATGGTTTTGATCTCATCTGTCATTATTACATTGATGGACTGGGCCTCTGGTCTTGGCATCAACTCACTCATGAAGTAGGGAGATCAAATTGGATAAGAAGTGGTACATCATTAATTGTCAAAGCGGTTCCGAAGGAACTGCAAAGTCTGCCATCGAAGAAAGAATCCGATCTCACAAGATGGAAAAGATGTTTGGCGAAATTTTAATTCCCGCCGAAAGCGTAGTTGAAATTGTAAAAGGGCAGAAAAAAGAAAAATCACGTAAATTTTTCCCGGGTTATATGTTTGTTCAGATGGTTTTAACTGAAGAAACTTGGCATTTGGTTAAAAATTCGTCTAAGGTCTCTGGTTTTGTAGGAGCAGGAAGTGGTGGCAAAACTCGCCCCCCTGAGGTTCCCGAGGCCGAAGTTTTTCGAGTCACCCAAGCGATGGCTGGTGTTGGCGAAAAACCTCGTCCCAAAGTTAAGTTTTCAATTGGTGAAAGTGTCACAGTGACAGACGGCCCTTTCAGCAACTTCAACGGTTCTGTTGAGGAAATTAACGAAGATAAGGGCAAAGTTAAAGTCCTTGTCAGTATCTTCGGACGTCCAACTCCAGTGGAATTGGATTTTGCACAAGTAGAAAAAACCTAAATCTGAATGGGTCAGATTTAGATAACATCAAAACCTCAGCTCAAAAGGAGTGGGAAAATGGCTAAAAAAGTCACTGGAATGATTAAGCTCCAGATCCCGGCAGGGAAGGCAAATCCAGCGCCTCCCGTTGGACCGGCACTCGGCCAGCATGGGGTGAATATTATGGAATTCTGTAAGCAGTTCAATGCTCGCACTCAAAAAGATGCGGACAATGTGATCCCTGTGATCATTACTGTTTACCAGGACCGTTCATTCACCTTCATCACGAAGACGCCGCCTGTATCTAATCTTATTAAAAAAGCATTAAAGCTCGAATCGGGCTCAAAAATGCCGCAAAAAGATAAGGTTGGAAAAATTAAACCAGATCAAATCAAGGCAATTGCTACATTGAAAATTCCTGATTTGAACTGTCTCAAAGTCGAGTCTGCTATGTCTCAAGTCGCAGGTACTGCGAAGAGCATGGGACTTGAAGTGATTGAATAGGGGTAGAAGATGTCTGGTAAAAAATTTGAAAAAGTAGCTAAGCTCGTCGATTCCTCTAAGAAGTATAAAGTTGAAGAAGCGTTCTCACTCGTTGTGCAAACAGCTCCAGCAAAATTTGACGAAACAATTGAAGTCGCTTTCCGCCTTGGTGTGGATCCTAAACAATCAGATCAGCAAGTTCGTGGTGCTGTTGCCCTTCCTCATGGTTTGGGTAAAACAGTCCGTGTCGTAGTTTTTGCTAAAGGTCCTAAAGAGATCGAAGCAAAAAATGCAGGCGCTGACTATGTTGGTGCGGATGACCTGGTTCAAAAAATTCAAGATGGATGGTTGGATTTTGATAAAGCTATTGCGACTCCGGATATGATGGCGACTGTGTCTAAAGTTGCTAAGGTTCTGGGGCCTCGAGGTCTTATGCCAAATCCTAAGGTTGGAACAGTCACAATGAATGTTGGTGACGCTGTTACTGCCGAGAAAAAAGGGAAGCTTGATTTCCGAGTTGATAAATCGGGAATCGTTCACGCTGGAATCGGTAAGAAGTCTATGGGCGATAAGAAGTTGCATGAAAACTTCAATGTTCTCATGTCTGCTATCATGAAAGCGAAACCACAAACTTCAAAAGGTATTTATCTTCGCTCAATCACATTGTCTTCGACAATGGGACCTGGTGTGAAAGTAGACACTTATGCTGCAAGTGGAGCAGACACTGAATAAATAATTCTCACGAAATTCGTGGGAAAGATAAAATTTAACTCATCGATCAAAGACAGTAGGTGAGAGTTTTTAGAAGCTCTCTTAAGTCGAAACGGGCCTACCGAGATTGTCAGAGGATCTTCCTCGCAAAAACTCAGTCGATGACAAACAAACCCGTAATAAGGTTTCAAATCTAACGAAAGGAGGTCCTCTTTATGATGACACGCGAAAAAAAAGAGCAAGATGTTAAAGCCATCAAAGATAAGTTCGCTAAGGCGAAGGGGGCTTTCATCATCGATTTCAAGGGCATGAAAGTTGAGCAAGTGACATCACTTCGCAAAAAACTGAATCAAGCTGATTCCGAGATGAAAGTCGTGCGTAATACTCTTGCGAAAATCGCTTTCAAAGATCATCCAACTGCTGAAAAGGCGTTTTCAACAAGCATGAAAGGTACGAATGCTATCGTATTTTCCTATGGCGAAGTGAACGCAACTGCAAAAACGTTGGCTGATATGGCGAAAGACGTGGAAGTTCTTCAAATCAAATCTGGTATGATGGACGGAAATGCTTTGGATGAAGGAAAAATTAAGTTTTTGGCGTCGTTGCCTGGCAAAGACCAGCTCCGTGCACAATTCTTAAGTGTTCTGAATGCCACTGGAAGCAAGCTCGCTCGTTGCTTAAACGAGTATGTGAAAAAATCGCAAGAGGGCGGCGCTGCAGCTGCACCTCAAGCTTAACAAATTTATTAATAATTAGGAGATTTTATGTCTTTAACAAATGATCAATTGGTAGAAGAGCTTTCTAAAAAAACAGTTTTGGAAATTGCTGAACTTGTAAAATTATTGGAAGAAAAATGGGGAGTTTCCGCTGCTGCTGCCGTCATGGTTGGTGGTGGTGCTGCGGCTGGTCCCGCTGCAGAAGAGAAAACTGCATTTGACGTTGTTTTAGTTGATGCTGGTCCTAACAAGATCAACGTAATTAAAGAAGTTCGCGCGATCACAGGTCTTGGACTTGCTGAAGCAAAAGGTCTTGTTGAAGCTGGTGGAAAAACAGTTAAAGAAGGCGCTTCTAAAGAAGAAGCTGAGAAGCTTAAAAAACAACTCGAAGCTGCTGGCGCAAAAGTCACAGTTAAGTAGTTTTTTTATGTCACGAAGCAAAGGGAAAGAGTCCAAAATACTCTTTCCCTTTTGTATTGTTCTATGTCATTCCTAGTACCTTCCTATTCGATTTAAATGTGGGCTTGTGCTTTTTCCCCGAATTAAAAGTGCCGCGTCGACACGCGATATAAGTCGCAAAAACCATCAGGAGAATGAATGGAAAAGATCCCGGTTACGGCTTCCAATCTTCGCATACGCAAATCCTTCGCAAAAAATAAACAAGTGATCGACATCCCAAATTTGATTGAGTTGCAGAAGCGTTCTTACGAAGCTTTTTTGCAAAAAGATATGGATCCAGATCGCAGACCTGAAACAGGTTTAAACGGAGTTTTTAAATCCGTATTTCCAATTTCAGATTTCAATAATACATCAAGCCTCGAGTACGTCAGCTACACTCTCGAGACTCCTAAATACGACGTTGAAGAATGTCGTCAACGTGGAATGACATTCGCAGCTCCCATAAAGGTGACTATGCGATTGATCGTTTTTGACGTTGATGAAGCCACTGAAGCTCGCAGCATCCGTGACGTGAAAGAGCAAGAAGTTTACATGGGTGAAATTCCACTCATGACTGCCAACGGTTCTTTTATTATCAATGGCACCGAGCGCGTTGTTGTTTCTCAGCTTCATAGATCTCCTGGTGTTTTCTTTGACCACGATGGTGGCAAGAACAATGCTTCTGGAAAGCTAATTTATTCTGCACGAGTGATTCCATATCGTGGATCTTGGCTCGATTTCGAATTCGACCAAAAAGATCTCATTCATGCCCGCATTGATAGACGTAGAAAATTTCCTGCTACAATTATCTTAAAAGCATTAGGTTTCAACACAGAGTATTTGTTGGAACAGTTTTATGACCTCGATCATGTTTACCTTAATGGTAAGCAGCTTTTCAGAAAACTCGACATTGAAAGAATGGCCGGTCAACGTGCTGTTTCTGATATCGTAGATCCAAAATCTGGAGAAGTTTTGGTCAAAGCGGGTCGACGAGTAACTCGTGCGATTGTCAAAAAGATGAAAGACATTAATCTTTCTGAAGTTGAAGTTCAGCCTGAAGATCTAGACGGAAAAGTGTTAGCTAAACCTTTGATCGACGAGACCACTGGTGAAATTATCGCTGATGCCAACGCAGAACTTTCTCCTTCTTTAATCAAAAAAGCGATTAGCCTGGGTATCACTGAATTCAAACTGATCTTTTTTGATGGTTTGTCAGTAGGTCCTTACCTAAGAAATACTTTGCTAGTTGATAAGATCAATAACAAAGAAGAAGCACTCATTGAAATTTACAAACGTCTTCGTCCTGGTGAGCCTCCAACTCTCGAGGCTGCAACTGCATTCTTCCAAAGATTATTCTTCGATCCAGAAGCTTATGATCTTTCTGAAGTTGGACGTATTAAAATCAATCACAAGTTTTCTATTTCAATGGAAGACTGCCCTCCAAGCTATAGAACGCTGACTGAGAAAGACATTATTTCGACAGTTAAGACTTTGATTGATCTTAAAAATGGTAAAGGTGTTGTGGATGATATCGATCACCTCGGAAATCGTCGTGTGCGATCTGTGGGTGAACTATTAGAAAATCAATACCGTATCGGTCTTGTTCGAATGGAGCGAGCAATACGAGAGCGCATGAGTCTTCAAGATGTTGAAACTATGATGCCTCATGACCTTGTGAATGCAAAACCTGTAAACGCAGTTGTTAAAGAATTCTTCGGATCTTCTCAGCTTTCTCAGTTTATGGATCAAACAAATCCACTTTCTGAAATTACTCATAAGCGTCGACTGTCAGCTCTTGGACCTGGTGGTTTGACTCGTGAGCGTGCAGGTTTCGAGGTTCGTGACGTACATCCAACGCACTACGGTCGTATTTGTCCGATTGAAACTCCAGAGGGACCAAATATCGGTTTGATCGCATCACTTGCGACTTACGCGCGTATTAATCACTATGGATTCATCGAAACACCTTACAGAAAAGTGGATGAGGGTAAGATTTCAAAAGAAATCACTTACATGTCTGCTTTAGAGGAACAAGGTCACTTCAAAGCCCAAGCTGATCGTGAGCAAGACACAGGAACAATCAATCAAAGCACAGTGACGATTCGTCGTGACGGTGAATACGAGCTTGTTGATAAAGACAAAGTCACTTTGATGGACGTATCTCCTTCTCAGCTTGTTTCAATTGCAGCTTCATTAATTCCGTTTCTTGAGCATGACGATGCCAACCGAGCCCTGATGGGTTCGAACATGCAACGTCAAGCTGTGCCGCTATTAAGATCTCGTGCTCCACTCGTTGGAACGGGCGTCGAGCGATTGGTTGCTCGTGACTCTGGAACTTCAGTTGTTGCGCAAAACGACGGTATCGTTGAGGAAGTAGATGCATCACGTGTTGTGATCCGACGTTTCGCTAAAGGTGGCGAACTTGGAGCGAACGTGGATATCTACAATTTAACTAAGTACCAACGTACAAACCAAAATACTTGTTTCAATCAAAAGCCGATTGTCAAAGTTGGTGATAAGGTTGCTAAAACTGACATCATTGCGGATGGACCTTCAACTGAGGTCGGAGAACTTGCGCTAGGACAAAACATCCTCGTCGCGTTCACGCCTTGGATGGGTTATAACTTCGAGGATTCCATTCTCGTGTCTGAGCGTCTTCTAAAGGAAGACACGTACACCTCTGTTCACATCGAAGAATTCGAATGTGTGGCTCGTGATACGAAGCTTGGTAAAGAAGAAATCACTCGAGACATTGCAAACGTTGGCGAAGAAGCTCTCAAGGATTTAGATAACTCAGGTATCGTGCGAATTGGTGCTGAAGTTAAACCTGGAACAATCCTAGTCGGAAAAGTAACTCCAAAGGGTGAAACTCAGCTTTCTCCTGAAGAAAAACTTTTGCGAGCGATCTTCGGCGAAAAAGCAGGCGATGTTCGTGATACTTCTCTTCGTGCACCGTCTGGTGTTTACGGAACAGTGATCGATGCGCAAGTTTATAGTCGTGAAGGTTCAGAGCGTGACGAACGACTCTCAGCCATCATCGAAGAAAAGAAGAAAAAATTAGAAAAAGATTACTCAGTCGAACAGAACGTAATCAGAAATAATTCCGTTTCTAAATTGCGTGAAATCTTAATTGGCAAGAAGACAACTGGCGTCCTTCTCAATGAGGATGGATCTCAAAAGCTTCTGAGCAAAGGGCAAGACATCACGATTGCTGATCTTGAAACAATTCCATTTGAACTCCTGTCATACATCCCTCTGGATCAAGAGCTTGAATTCCAAGTGAATAAAATTATTGATGGAGCTCGAAATCAATTGGATGCCGTGAAAATGGTTTTCCAGGAAAAAATCGAAAGGCTCAAAAAGGGTGACGAATTGCCTCCTGGAGTTATCAAAATGGTTAAAGTTTACGTTGCGATTAAACGTAAGCTCCAGATCGGTGATAAGTTTGCAGGACGTCACGGTAATAAAGGTGTGGTTTCAAAAGTTCTTCCGGCAGAAGACATGCCTTACTTAGCAGATGGAACTCCTGTCGATATGGTACTCAATCCATTGGGTGTTCCTTCTCGTATGAACATCGGTCAGATCTTAGAAGTTCACTTGGGTTGGGCAGCTCACAATTTAGGCAAGCAATTATCAGCTTACTTAGAAAACTGGAATGCTGAGGCGGCTCGAACTGATCTTAAAAACATTTTCTCCGATTCTGATATCACTAAAAAGGTGGAATCAGCTGATGAGGCTTCATTGAAAAAAATGATCACGACGATGAAAGACGGAGTTCACGTTGGAACACCTGTTTTCGAAGGTGCTCGTGAAAAAGACGTGAAAGACATGCTTGCTAAAGCAAATCTTCCCTCAACTGGACAAACAATTTTGTTTGACGGTCGAAGTGGAGAACCTTTCACAAATCCAGTCACGGTCGGAATTATGTACATGTTAAAGCTTCATCACCTTGTTGAAGAAAAAATTCATGCTCGATCGATTGGTCCTTATTCCCTTGTTTCCCAGCAGCCACTTGGCGGTAAAGCGCAGTTCGGTGGTCAGCGTCTCGGAGAAATGGAAGTTTGGGCGATTGAAGCTTACGGCGCTGCTTACTCGCTGCAAGAATTCTTAACTGTTAAGTCTGATGACGTAGCAGGAAGAACTCGAATGTATGAGAGCATTGTTAAGGGTGAAAACATTCTAGAGCCAGGATTGCCAGAGTCTTTCAACGTACTTGTGAAAGAACTTCAATCACTTGCATTAAATGTTGAGTTAATTGAATCAGACATTTTGACTGATTCTTCAGACGAAGAAACCGTTGAAAGCGACAGTCCATTAACTCTAAACCAATCCACTCACTAAAAAAAGTTAAGAGGTAGAACTTGAGAGATTTATTAAATTTTTTCGATAAGCCTAAAGATCCACTTTCGTTTGACGCGGTCAGAATTTCTTTGGCAAGTCCCGAGATGATTCGTGAGTGGTCTTTTGGTGAAGTAAAAAAGCCAGAAACAATTAACTACAGAACTTTCAAGCCCGAGCGTGATGGTCTGTTTTGTGCAAAGATTTTCGGTCCTATTAAGGATTACGAATGTCTTTGCGGCAAATACAAGCGAATGAAGTATCGTGGTGTGATCTGTGAAAAGTGCGGAGTAGAAGTCACTCAAAGCAAAGTTCGTCGTGAACGCTTGGGTAATATCGAACTCGCAACTCCCGTAGCTCACATTTGGTTTTTAAGATCACTTCCTTCTCGTATCGGTAATCTTTTGAATCTATCTTTGAAAGATGTCGAAAAGGTTCTTTACTGTGAAGCTTATGTTGTCATCGATCCAATGGAAACGGCACTTCTTGAAAGCCAAGTATTGTCTGAAGAGGCTTATCAAGCTGCATTGAACGAATACGGACCTAACTTTAAGTCAGGCATGGGCGGTGAAGCTGTTCGTGAATTACTTAGAAAAATTGATGTCGAGTATTTGTCTAAAAAGCTCCGCATGGAAATTAAAGAAACTAAATCAGAGGCTCAGATCAAGAAATTGTCAAAGCGCTTAAAAGTTGTTGAGGCATTCAAAAATTCAACAAACAAGCCTGAGTGGATGATGCTTGAAACTCTTCCTGTATTGCCGCCGGATTTGCGTCCGCTCGTGCCTTTGGATGGAGGCCGATTCGCGACCTCAGATTTGAATGATCTTTATCGCAGAGTTATCAACCGTAACAACCGGTTGAAACGTCTGCAGGAACTCAACGCACCCGACATCATCATTCGAAATGAAAAGCGAATGCTGCAAGAAGCTGTTGATGCTCTTCTTGATAATGGTCGCCGTGGTAAAACATTTACAGGTCCCAACAAGAGACCGCTTAGATCACTCAGTGACATGCTTAAAGGTAAGCAAGGTCGATTCAGACAAAACTTGCTCGGTAAGCGTGTGGATTACTCAGGTCGATCTGTTATTGTCGTGGGTCCAAATTTAAAGCTCCACCAGTGTGGTCTTCCTAAGAAGATGGCTCTCGAACTGTTTAAACCTTTTGTTTACAACAAATTAGAGGAAAAAGGTCTTGCGACAACAATTAAACAAGCCAAGCGCTTAGTTGACCAAGAAGTCACCGAAGTCTGGGATATTTTAGCTGATGTTGTAAAAGAGCACCCTGTTCTTTTGAATCGTGCACCAACTCTTCACAGACTTGGTATCCAAGCTTTTGAGCCTGTTCTTCACGAAGGTAAAGCCATCCAGCTTCACCCTCTTGTTTGTACAGCTTTCAATGCGGACTTTGACGGTGACCAGATGGCCGTTCACGTTCCTTTGTCAATCGAAGCACAAGTTGAAGCACGTGTTTTGATGATGTCGACAAATAACATTCTCTCACCTGCCAATGGAAAGCCAATCATCAATCCTTCTCAGGACGTCGTTTTGGGACTGTATTGGTTGACTCGTGTTCGACCAGCAGCAAAGGGCACTGGTAAGATTTTCGCAAACGTTCAAGAAGCTCTCTATGCTTTTGAAACGGGACTCGTTGATCTTCAGGCAGCTTGTAAAGTTCGAATTAACGGCAAGCTTCAAGAAACTTCAGTTGGTCGTTCTATCCTAGCGGATGTTGTTCCTAAAGAAGTCCCGTTCAACGATGTGAACGTCGTCATGAATAAGAAAACAATCGCAGGCTTGATCGATAAAACTTTCCGACTTGCAGGTGCAAAAGCGACTTGTATTTTGGCTGACTCGATCATGCAGTTGGGTTTCAAATACTCAACTTACGCTGGTATGTCGATTTGCATCGATGACATGATTATCCCTGAAAGCAAACCAAAATTGATTGGTGATGCTGACAAGCAAGTTCAAGAAATTCAGCAACAATACGACGAAGGTTTGATCACAGATGGTGAGCGATACAACAAAGTTGTCGATATCTGGGCACAAACTGCAGACAAGCTTGCTAAAGAAATGATGGGACAGATTGAAAAATCTAAGTTCATCATTGGTGGTAAGGAAGTTGTTGGACCTTCATTTAATCCAATTTTCATTATGGCTGACTCCGGAGCGCGGGGATCTGCGAACCAAATTCGTCAGCTGGGTGCGATGCGTGGATTGATGGCAAAACCTTCTGGTGAAATCATCGAAACTCCGATCACTGCGAATTTCCGTGAAGGCTTAACTGTTCTTCAGTACTTCATTTCAACTCACGGTGCTCGTAAGGGTCTTGCCGATACAGCTCTCAAAACGGCAAACTCTGGTTACTTGACTCGTCGATTAGTTGACGTGGCTCAAGACGTTGTTGTGACTGAAATCGATTGCGGAACCAGTGACGGTCTTGAAGTAACTCCTCTTTATGAAGGCGGAGAAATCATTCAAGGAATCGGTGAAAGAATTTTGGGTCGTACGGCACTGAAGGATATCGTCGATCCTGTTTCGCAAAAAGTATTAGTGAAAGAGGGCGATGAAATTACAGAAACTCAAATCAAAACAGTTGATGAAGCTGGAGTAGATAAAGTTCAAATCAGATCAGGCTTAACCTGTGAAGCAACTCGTGGAGTTTGTGTAAAATGTTATGGCCGTGATTTAGCTCGTGGTGCCACAGTTAACCTTGGTGAAACTGTCGGGATTATTGCGGCTCAATCAATTGGCGAGCCTGGAACACAATTAACGATGAGAACTTTCCATTTAGGTGGAGCAGCTTCTAAATCAGTTGAGCAATCAGTGCACACTTCTCGTCATGATGGCGTTTTAAAACTTCATGGAGTTCAGACAGTTGTAAATCGTCAAGGTAAGTTGACTGTCATGAATCGAAATAGTGAAGCAACTGTCATTGATGATTCTGGTCGAGAGCGTGAGCGATTTAAGCTTGTGTATGGTACAATCTTGAACTTTAAAGAAGGCGATAAAGTCACTAAAGGTTCAAATGTAGCTGAATGGGATCCTTATTCTAATCCGATCATCGCTGAGGTTACTGGCCTCATCACTTATCAGGATATCGAAGAAGGAACTACGATGCAGGAGCAAGTCGATTCTGTGACTGGTTTCGCAACAAAAGTAATTACTGAATCAAAATCAACTGACGTGAAACCAACAATTTATCTCGTTGATGGCGCAGGAAAACCTCTCAATCTTCCAGGTCGAGAGCTACCAGCTCGGTACTTGTTACCCGTTGGTGCTCAGTTACTTGTGACAGAGGCTCAGGACGTTCATGCTGGTGATATTATTGCCAAAATGTCTCGTGAAGCTTCAAAAACAAAGGACATTACGGGAGGTCTTCCTCGAGTAGCTGAACTTTTCGAAGCTCGTAAACCTAAAGAAGCTGCAATTATTTCTGAAATCGATGGTTATATCACTTTCGGTAAGGACGTGAAAGGGAAGCAACGTGTAATCGTGACTCCAGATATCGGGGAACAACGTGAGTATCTCATCCCTAAGGGTAAAGCTGTAACTGTTCGAGAGGGTGAGTACGTGCGAGCCGGAGATTCTTTGATGGATGGACCTACAAATCCACACGATATCTTAGCGGTTCTTGGCGAAAAACCACTCGCTGCTTACTTGGCTAACGAGATCCAGGAAGTTTATCGATTGCAAGGTGTTGCGATCAACGACAAGCACATCGAAGTGATCGTTCGTCAGATGTTAAGAAAAGTTGAAATTGAAGATCCAGGAGATTCTAAGTTTTTAACCGGTGAGCAAGTTGAGAAGTACTCTTTCATTGAAGAAAATGAAAAGGTTACAAAAGAGGGTGGACAAGTTGCAACTGCACGACCACTTCTTCTTGGAATCACAAAAGTCAGCTTAAGCACTGACAGTTGGATTTCAGCAGCTTCTTTCCAAGAAACAACGAAAGTTTTAACTGAAGCGGCAATCAACAGTCGAACGGACGGATTACGTGGATTAAAGGAAAACATTATTATGGGTCGGTTGATTCCTGCAGGAACGGGACTGACAACGTATAAGCGTTGGAAAGTAATCGTGAAAGAGGATGATGACGAACCTTCAATGGCTCTTCCGGGAATTTCAGCTCAATCTCAAGGATAGAAATAGAAAAACTTGACCGGATGCGAGAACAGGATTAAGTTCCACTCGCTTCTGGTCTTTTTAAGACTTTTGAAAGGATTATTACTGTGCCAACGATCAATCAGCTCATACGCAAAGAGCGCACTGTGCAAAAAAGTGGAACAAAATCACCTGCTCTTGCTTCATGTCCCCAGCGACGTGGTGTTTGCACTCGTGTTTATACAACAACTCCCAAAAAACCGAACTCTGCACTTCGAAAAGTAGCAAAAGTTCGATTATCAAATGGATTCGAAGTCATTTCCTACATCCCTGGAATTGGCCACAATCTTCAAGAACACTCAGTTGTTCTTATCCGTGGGGGTCGTGTTAAAGATCTTCCCGGCGTTCGTTACCACATCGTACGTGGTGTTTTAGATTTACAAGGTGTTAACGGTCGTCTTCGCAGTCGTTCAAAGTACGGCGCCAAAAAGCCTAAGAAATAAAGAGGGTATATAAATGTCTCGTCGTAAACGTACATACAAAAGAGAAGTGATTCCAGATCCAGTTTTCAAGGATTTGGTTATCGCAAAATTCGTAAATAAGATGATGATTCAAGGTAAAAAAGCGACTGCGCAAAAGCTTTTCTATGGAGCCCTTGATGAGCTCAAAGAAAAAGTGCCTGCTGAAGAGCCTATAAATGTTCTCAAGAAAGCTTTGGAAAATACGAAGCCTTCAATCGAGGTGCGTTCACGCCGTGTTGGAGGAGCTACCTACCAAGTTCCGACAGACGTGCGCCCCTCAAGAAGACTATCGCTAGCAATGCGTTGGTTGATTGAGTACTCACGTGCTCGCGGCGAAAAAGACATGGCGAAGCGTTTAGCGGGTGAAATTCTTGATGCTTTCAACAACCGTGGAAATGCAATTAAGAAAAAAGAAGATGTTCATAAAATGGCTGATGCCAATAAAGCATTCTCTCACTACAACTGGTAAAATAGTTTTGACAACTTAATGAATCCCTTGGTTTCTTAAAGAACCAAGGGATTTTTTTTTAACTCAATCAAGGTTTCTCACATCATGTCTAATCAAGACCCAAAATTTCGTGAAGAGCTTTCTACCACTCGAAATATCGGAGTGATGGCGCACATTGATGCGGGTAAAACGACAACCTCGGAACGCATTCTTTATTACACCGGAAAAAGCCACAAAATCGGTGAGGTCCATGACGGCGCTGCAACCATGGACTGGATGGTTCAAGAGCAAGAGCGTGGAATTACTATCACCTCTGCTGCGACAATGATTTTTTGGAAAGATCACAGAATCAATCTCATCGATACTCCGGGGCATGTGGATTTCACTATTGAAGTGGAGCGAAGTTTAAGGGTTCTCGATGGAGCAATCACAGTTTTCGACGCTGTTAATGGTGTTGAGCCTCAGACTGAAACTGTTTGGCGACAGGCAGATAAATATAAAGTGCCCAGAATTTGCTTTATTAACAAAATGGATCGAGTGGGTGCAGACTTTGGAATGTGTGTCGATTCGTTAAAAGAAAAGTTAAATGCGGATGCAATTCCGATCCAGCTTCCGATTGGTGCCGAGGACAAATTCTTAGGATGTATCGATTTAATTGAAAATAGAAGTTTGATCTGGGATCTCACTGGAAAAGAGGATGGGTTCAAAGTTGGAGATATTCCCAAAGATCTAGTTCAAGAAGTGAATGCATTCCGAACCAAGATGATCGAAAGAATCGTAGAATTAGACGATGTCCTTTTGGAAAAGTATTTGAATGGTGAAATAGTTTCTCCGATCGAACTCAAGCAAGCGTTAAGAAAAGGAACTCTGAGTCTCAAAGTTTTTCCCGTTCTATGTGGAGCTGCTTTTAAAAATAAAGGTGTCCAACCACTACTGGATGCTGTTTTAGATTTTCTGCCCTCTCCTTTAGACGTCCCACCAATTGTTGGATTTGATCCTGAAAAACCAGAAAAAGAAATTCAATGCCCAACCGAATTTGATACGTCCGCCGCTTGTCTTGCTTTCAAAATTGCAAATGATCCTTTTGCGGGAACTCTTACATACATTCGTGTTTACTCTGGGACAGTAAAAGTTGGAGATCAGCTTTACAATCCACGAACTGAAAAAAAAGAAAGAATCCAAAAAATAGTTAAAATGCACGCAAACACCAGAGAAGAAATTCAAAGTTTAAAAGCGGGCGACATTGGCGCAGTTATCGGTCTTAAGTTTACCGGAACTGGGGATACACTTTGTGCAGTTTCGCATCCAATTGTGCTCGAAACGATTCGATTTCCAGAGCCGGTCATTGCTGTAGCGGTCGAGGCAAAGTCCTCGGCTGATCAGGAAAAAATGTTAGCTGGTTTAGAAAAACTGCAAAGAGAGGACCCCTCTTGTCGCCTCAGATTAGATCCTGAAACCGGACAAACTCTTTTATCTGGGATGGGAGAGCTTCACCTCGACATTTTGGTGGACCGGCTTCTAAGAGAACACAAAGTTCAAGCAAATGTTGGAAAGCCTCAAGTCAGTTACAGAGAAACATTGCTAGACACTTTTTCATTTGATTATAGTTTCGAGAGAGATTTAGCGGGAGAAAAACAATTTGCAAGGGTGTCAATGAAAGTTGAGTCAATTCCCTTCAGCGCTGGAGTTCAATTTCTATCAAATATTGCTGTAAATCAAACATTCACCGTTCCTTTTTTAAAAGCAATTGAACAAGGCTTTAGGGAAGCGATGGAAGTGGGCCCTCTCGCTAGCTATTCAATGGTAGGTCTTAAGGGCACATTGGTTTCAATTGAAACCAGACCTCAAGAGTCCAATGAAATGGCTTTCAAGGCTGCCGTATCAATAGGGCTCAGGCAAAAACTCAGGGAAATTCGAGCCGAGCTTCTGGAGCCCATCATGAAGCTTGAAGTCATGTGTCCAGATGATTTTGTGGGAAATATTGTGGGTGACCTCAACTCAAGAAGAGGAAAAATACATTCGATGTCAGTTCGCCCAGGGGGTGGTCAGATCATTTCCGCCGAGGCGCCATTGGTAAATCTATTTGGGTATGCTACCGACATTAGAAGTTTAAGCCAAGGTCGAGCCTCTTTCAGTATGGAGTTTCAAGAGTATTCCATTATCCCACTGAAGGTAAAAAACGAAATTTTAGCAAAAATGGGAAGATAGAGCCCTGCCTTCTCTGCAATAGTATTGGGCTTTTCGATTCGATAGTGAATAGTTCGGGACAAAGTAGAGTATCAGTTTCAAAACATGAGGCTTTTTGTAATGAGTACACGGTGCGAAAAGGTCTCTACCTCAAAACAAAAATAAAATTACTAAATATTATAGTTATTTTCTTTGACACATAATGTACGGTTCGGCATATTTCGACCTTCGCGACTTAGTTCTTACAAAAGATCCCCTTATTTCAGGCATTTTGGCCGCAGGGATTGGTCTTCGATGGGGAATTTAACGTTACGGTAACTAGAATTCGCTTTAACAAAGAGTGGTATATGCAAAGTCAAAAGATTAGAATTCGCTTAAAAGCATTCGATCACAAGCTATTAGATCAATCGACAAAGGAAATCGTCGAAACAGCTCGCAGAACAGGTGCGCGTGTGGCTGGCCCGATTCCTCTTCCGACTCGAATTAATCGATTTACAGTTCTTAGATCCCCTCACGTTGACAAAAAATCTCGTGAGCAGTTTGAAATCAGAACTCACAAAAGAATGTTAGATATTTTAGAGCCCACTCAACAAACTATCGATCAACTCATGAAGCTAGATCTCTCGGCTGGTGTGGACGTTGAAATTAAATTGTCAGCTGTATAAGAAAGGAGCCTCAAGTGAGTGAAGTAAATTCTCAAGATGTAAAATTAAACGGGCTTTTTGCTTTTAAAGTGGGCATGTCCACGATTTACAATGAACAAGGCGAAGCAATCCCTGTCACTGTATTAAAGTACGAACCTTGGACTGTTTCCCAAGTTAAGACCGTTAAGCAGGATGGTTACGATTCTGTTCAGTTGGCTTGCATGCCCAAAAAAATAAAAAACAGTAATATGGCTGAAAAAGGTCATTTGGGCAAAGCTGGATTCGAGGGTGGAGCTCGGTTTGTAAAAGAACTCCGACAAGCTCTTCCTGACGGCGGAGCTATTGGTTCAAAAGTTTCCATCGAAAGTCTTGCAAAGGGTGATGTCGTAAAAATGACTTCAAAATCCAAAGGAAAGGGTTTCGCCGGAGTTCTCAAGCGTTGGAATTTTGCCGGTGGTCCTGCGACTCATGGTTCTCACTTTCATCGACAACCAGGTTCAAGTGGTAACAGGACTTGGCCGGGCCGAGTTATGCCAGGCAAAAAATTTCCAGGACACTTGGGTGATGAAACAATAACAGTAAAAAATGTAGTAATCGTTGATGTGATTCCATCTGAAAATGTAGTCATGGTTAAGGGACCAGTGCCAGGCGCTCGAAATACGCTTGTTAAACTGGTGAAGGAGTAATCACTTATGGCTAAAGTTGAAGTATTAAATTGGAATAAGGAAAAAATTGGAACTGTCGAATTGCCGGCAGATACTTTTGAAGTTGAGGTAAAGCCCAGTGTTCTTCATGCTGTAGTTAAATGGCAGCTAGACTCAAGAAGACAGGGTAATGCTGCGACTAAAACTAAGGGTTTGGTCAGCGGTGGTGGTAAAAAGCCATTTAAACAAAAGGGAACTGGAAACGCACGTCAAGGTTCGACAAGATCTCCTTTGATGCCTGGTGGGGGAACTACGTTTGGTCCAGAACCACGTAGCTATTCATTCGCTATGCCTAAGAAAGTCAGAAAACTTGGACTGAAAATGGCCCTCTCTCACCTTCTCAAAGAAGGAAAGCTAGTTGTTCTAGACACATTATCGACTTCTGGAAAAACAAAAGACCTTTTGAAAAATCTGAAAAGTTTAGGACTTGGTAAGGCAGTTTTGATTGATGCTCATGTTGAAGATAATACAAAAAGAGCAGCTCTCAACTTGCCAAAATTTAAATACTTTAGCGTTGATGGTGTGAACGTTTACGATCTCCTGAAGTACGATGGAGCTGTTTTATCGAAAAGCTCAATCGAAGCAATTGTAGGCAAATGCTCTACTGAGGTTAACCGATGAAAACTATTATTAAAAAGCCATTGATCACTGAAAAAAACACTCTTCATCAGGCTGCAGGGGTTTATGTTTTTGAAGTTAATAAAGAGGCTTCAAAAACTGACATCAAGGCAACTGTAGAAAGAAATTTTAAAGTCAAAGTTGCGGCAGTTCGCACCGCAAATGCGCGAGGACGAGCAAAGCAAACTAAGTTTGGTATGGGCAAAACTCCTCACTGGAAGAAAGCTTTCGTCAAGCTTGCTGCCGGTGAAAAAATCACTGTATTCGAGGGAGCATAATCATGGGAATTAAAACTTTCAGTCCTCGATCAGCTGGATTAAGAGGTAAAACTGGTTATGATTTTGCCGAGATCACTGCTGATTCTCCAGAAAAATCACTTACAGTAAGTCTCAAAAGGACTGCGGCTCGTAACAACACGGGTAAAATTACTATGCGCCACATCGGTGGTGGTCATAAGCGTCGTTATAGACTAATAGATTTTAAAAGAACTAAACTCGAAGTCTCTGCAACTGTAGTTTCTATCGAGTATGATCCGAACCGCACAAGTCGTATCGCACTTATTAGCTACACGGATGGAACCAAGGCCTATATCGTAGCTCCTGTTGGACTTAACGTCGGCGATCTAGTCATTTCTTCTGATAAAGCAGATATTAAGCCAGGAAACACTCTTTCCTTAGGTGCAATTCCTGTTGGAACAACGATTCACAATATCGAATTGCGTCCTGGTAAGGGTGGGCAAATTTGTCGTGGAGCAGGTGCAAGCGCTGTTCTCCTTGGAAAAGAAGAGCAGTATTGTTTGGTTCGACTTCCATCTGGCGAGATTAAAAAGATTCTTGCTGTTTGTAAGGCCTCAATCGGACAGGTTGGAAATACTGATAACGAAAATATTGCATTAGGAAAAGCTGGCCGCGCAAGATGGAAAGGTATTAGGCCTTCAGTCAGAGGTATGGCAATGAATCCGGTCGACCATCCGCTCGGTGGTGGTGAAGGGGTTGGTAAGGGTCATCATCCCGTTACTCCTTGGGGGCAGCCAAGCAAAGGTTACAAGACTCGGCATAATAAAAGAACTAACTCTAGCATCGTGAAGAGAAGAAAGTAGGAGTCCGCCATGGCACGTTCGATTAAGAAAGGTCCTTTTGTTGAGCATCATTTAGCTAAAAAAGTTGATGTTGCAATTCAAAAAAGTGACAAAAAAGTTATTAAGACATGGTCAAGACGCTCAACTGTTCTTCCTGATTATGTTGGATTAACTTTCGCAGTTCATAACGGTAGAAAATTTGTGCCTGTGTATGTGACTGAAAATATGATTGGTCACAAGCTTGGTGAATTTGCACCAACTCGTACCTTTCATGGACATGCTGAGAAAAAAGCAGCACCTGCAGCAGCGCCTGCAGCTAAGAAATAATTGAGGAGAGATTAAAGTGGAATCAAAAGCTAGTCTCAAGTATGCAAGAGTAGGGGCCCAAAAGGCTCGCTTAGTCGCTGATTTGATCAGGGGTAAGCAAGTAAGTGATGCCCTTAAGGCATTGACTTATTTAAATAAAAAGTCTGCGGTAATGATTAAGAAATTAATAGAATCTGCGGTTGCTAATGCAGATTACAAAAAGACAATGGATTTGGATAAACTTTTTGTTAAAACAATCTTTGTTGATAAGGGTCCTGTATTGAAAAGATTCAGACCCCGTGCACAGGGTCGCGCTTACGGAGTCCGTAAGCAAACAAGTCATATCAACGTCGTTCTCGAGGAGAAATAACTGTGGGACAAAAAGTAAATCCAATTGGATTAAGATTAGGTGTTATTAGAACTTGGGATTCTCGGTGGTATGCAAAGGGAAACCAATATTACGATTACCTCCATGAAGATTTTAAGCTTCGTAATTATTTAAAAGAAAAATTAAGACATGCTGGTGTCGCTAAAATCGAGGTTGAAAGAGCTGCTAAAAAAGTGAAACTCATTATTTCAACTGCACGTCCTGGCGTTGTTATTGGAAAAAAAGGGACTGGCATCGATTCATTGAAAGCTGAAGTTCAAAAGCTAACTCCTAATGAAGTTTTCCTCAGTATCCAAGAGATTAGAAAACCAGATGTTGATGCACAACTTGTAGCTGAGAATATAGCTTTGCAACTCGAAAAGCGCATCTCCTGGAGACGAGCTCTAAAAAAATCAATCGCTGCTGCAATTAAGGGTGGTGTGCGTGGTATTAAAATTCGGGTATCTGGCAGACTCGACGGGGCAGAAATTGCTCGATCAGAGTGGTACAACGAGAAAAGTGTTCCACTGCACACACTTCGTGCAGATATCGATTATGGTACAGCTGAAGCATCTACAGCTTACGGAATCATCGGTTTAAAAGTTTGGATTTATAAGGGTGATATTATGTCAGCTCGTGAAGTAGAGGAGGCTGGTCGTGTTAAGTCCTAAAAGAGTTAAATGGCGTAAGCAGTTTGTTGGACGCTCACGAGGTTTTGCGGCCCGAGGTGCAAATTTAGATTTTGGTGATTTTGGTCTACAAGCGACCGAAAGTGGAAAGATGACTGCTCGACAATTGGAAGCAGGTCGCATTGCGATTTCCAGATCAGTTAAGCGCGGTGGCAAAATCTGGGTTCGAGTATATCCAGACACTCCGGTAACAAAAAAAGCAGCTGAGACAAGAATGGGAAGTGGAAAAGGTAACCCAGAGTTTTGGGTTGCAAATATTCTTCCAGGTAAAATTTTATTTGAAATGAACGGTGTTTCTAGGGAACAAGCTGAGGAGGCTTTTTTAAGAGCTGCCCACAAGTTGCCTTTTAAAACACGGTTTTTGGTTCGGGAGTAACTATGAAGTTCAATGAAATAAAAGATATGTCTGTTGCAGAGCTCAAGAAAAAAAGATCAGTTTTGAGTGAGCAGCTTTTTGAGTTCAGAATGAAAAATTCAATTGGTCAGCTGACTAACCCTCTTTTGATCAGACAATTAAGAAAAGATATCGCTAAAATTAATACGGCCATTGTTGGCAAATCAGAGAGAGTCTAGGTATTTATGGCAAAGAAAAAACCAGAAGTTGCTAAAGTGGAAATTCCTCCACGCGGAAGAAAAATCGAAGTTGTGGGTGAAGTTGTAAGTACTAAAATGGCTAAAACTATTTCGGTTTTAGTGTTCAGAATGGTCAGACATAAGAAGTACGGGAAGTTTTTGAAAAAAACTTCTGTATTTAAGGCTCATGATGAAAAAGGGACTGCTAAAGTTGGTGATGTTGTAAAAATTTTTGAAACACGTCCGCTTAGTAAAACAAAACGTTGGGCTCTTTCAGAAGTTCTCGAAACTTCTAAGTAGACATAGGGGAATTTATGATTCAAATGCAAACGCGCCTTAACGTAGCAGATAACTCTGGAGCTAAAGAAGTTATGTGTATTAAGGTCTTGGGCGGTTCAAAAAGAAGAACAGCTTCAATTGGTGATGTAATTGTTGTTTCAATTAAAGATGCATTGCCAAATTCAAAAGTAAAAAAAGGTGATGTTGCGAAAGCTGTGGTCGTTAGAACGATCCACAAGTTAAAGCGACCCGACGGATCTTACATCCGATTTGACGATAATTCTGCGGTATTAATTAATGCCTCAAAAGAGCCAATCGGAACGCGTATTTTTGGCCCTGTAGCAAGAGAGTTAAGAGCTAAGCAATTTGTTAAAATTGTTTCTCTAGCTCCAGAAGTTTTGTGAGGATTAAATGAACAGACTTAAAGAAAAATATAATTCTGAAATTGTACCGGAATTAATGAAGAAACAAGGTTACAAAAGCTCGATGCAAGTACCTAGACTCGAAAAAATCGTGATCAGTGTTTGTACTGGTGAAGCTGTACAAAACCCAAAGGTTTTGAACAGTGTTGTAGACGAGATCACGGCTATCGCTGGTCAAAAAGCGGTTATCACAAAATCGAAAAAAGCCATTTCTAACTTTAAACTTAGAAAAGGTCTCGCCATCGGGGTTCGCGTAACCCTTCGTCGAGACAGGATGTGGTACTTTCTTGATAGACTTAACAATTTGGCTTTGCCTCGTGTTCGAGACTTTAGAGGTCTTCCTTCTAAAGGTTTTGATGGTAGAGGTAACTACAACATGGGTATGAAGGAACAAATTGTATTTCCTGAAATTAACTATGACAAAGTAGATAAAGTTCGTGGTATGAACATCACAATTTGTACAACCGCTAAAACTGACGTAGAAGGTCGCGCACTTTTGGAATCACTCGGAATGC
>Ga0164293_10001050_pt1 | contig 23106 bp, 20 predicted proteins | sample GEODES118metaG_FD_111487 | JGI IMG/M metagenome (GOLD analysis project Ga0164293, IMG submission 111487) | Eutrophic lake water microbial communities from Lake Mendota, Wisconsin, USA - GEODES118 metaG | ecosystem: Environmental > Aquatic > Freshwater > Lake | place: USA: Lake Mendota...
GGCTCAATGCCTCGCAGGGACATCTCTGCTTGCGCTGCGTCGATGTCCAGCGTGCGGGGCGTGAGGTGGTTGATATGCGGTCCTTTGAAGCAGACCACGTCGGCGATCAGGCGATGCACACTGCGCAGACGCTCGTACACCTCGCGTGACACCGTCGCTTCGCCATGCCAGCGGAACGTCTGCAGGACCTCGACAATGAACTCATCTGCCTCCGCTGCTGTGAGCCCTCCTGCGGCCCTAGCCTGGTCGGTCAGTTCTAACGCTCGCGCCGAGAAGATGTTCCGCTTGCGTAATATCTCGGCCGCCAGGTCCTTCAGCTCCGTGTCTTCAATCAGGTCGAGGCGCAGCAATGACGTGAAAACGCGAAACGGGTTGGCGGCGAGCGAAGCGCCGGCGACTGGCCGAAACGCCGTGGAGTGAACCGGAACGCCCGCTTCCGAAAGGTCGTAATAGCCGACCGGATGCATCCCCATGATGGCAAAGATGCGCCGGATGGTGTGCAGCTCGTAGGGGGTTCCCAAGCGAATGGCGCCGTGGCGTTCGACATCCAGCCGGGCCGAGTCGGGCTTCGAGGGGAGCAACAATGGGTCCCGGCGCACCGCTGCGGTGTTGATATCGGCCACCAGTTCCAGCAAGGTGCCGTACTGCGGAACCTCCGCACGGTACATATGGGACAGGGCGTCTGAAAACCGGGCGCGGATCACGTCTGGCGGTTCAAACGCCTGGCTTTCCTTTTGTTGGAGTGGTTCGCGCAAAGGGGGATAGGTCATTCGTGCTCCGCATCAACAGTGCCGCGTGGCGTATCCCCGATTTTGAGTGAGTACAGGGGGCGACCCAATGATTTTCCAGACCAAGGTCATTCTGAAAGCGAATGATCTTTATTTGGAGCGATACGCCGATGCCCTCCGTCCAGGTGTCCCCTGTCAGTCCGTGACGCGTTCGAGTCTAGGGGGCCCTCCGCTGGTTTCGCGCGCGCGCCAGGGCCGCCTCGATCACCGAACGCTTGCGCGCCGCCTCGGCGCTGGCGGGGTCGTCTCCGCCGTGGGTCTGGGCGGGCAGGTCGGCCAGTTTGGCCAGGGCCTTGGCTTCGAGGCGCTCCTCGTTCTCGCGGGCCTCGCGTGCCTGCCGCGCTTGGTGCCACTCGTAGCGGACCAGTGACTCCTGCGCCTGCGTCGTCGACCAAGCCTGCCAGCCCGTCGCGCCTCCACTGGCATCTTCCAGGGTGATGCAGTCCACCGGGCAGACCGGCACACACAGCTCACAGCCGGTGCACCAGGGCTCGATCACCGTGTGCATGCGTTTGTTGGCGCCCAGGATGGCATCGGTCGGGCAGACCTTGAGGCAGAGGGTGCAGCCGATGCAGGCGTCTTCCTCGATGACAGCCACCGTGCGCGGTGACTCCCGGCCGCAGGCGGGATCGAGGGGCAGGGCGGGGCGACCGGTGATCGAGGCCAAGCGGGCAATGCCCTCGGCACCGCCCGGTGGGCATTGGTGAATGCCGGCGGTCCCCAGGGCGATCGCTTGGGCGTAGCCCGCGCAGTCGGGGTAGCCGCAGCGCTGGCATTGCGTCTGCGGCAGGGCTTGGTGCAGGCGCTCGGCCAGATCGTCCAGGTTCATCGCATCCGAATGCGCTGGAAAGAGGGAGCCAGAAGCGCCTGATGCGCTCAGGCTTTCGCGCGGGCGCCTGCCCGCCGCTTGGCTGGAACGGCCTTGGCGATGCCAGCACGGCTGGGGCGCGCGGCTTGTGTCTTCGCCGCGCTGGGCCTGGCCTTGGTGGTCACCGGCGTGGTCTTGGCGGGTTTGGGGCCCTCGTTGAACCGGAGGATGAAGTCGCGCACCTGCGGATAGACGACATCGCGCCAGCGGCGGCCGCTGAATATTCCGTAGTGACCCGCGCCCTCAACCTCAATGTGCTTCTGGTGTGACTTGGGCACACCGGTGCACAGGCCGTGTGCGGCCGCGGTCTGGCCAGAGCCGGAGATGTCGTCGAGCTCGCCCTCGATCGTCAGGTGGGCGGTCGTGGTGATGTCCTGCGGCCGCACGCGCTCGATACGTCCGTCTTCGCCGCGTACGTCCCAGGTGCCGTGGACCAGCCGAAATTCCTGGAACACGGTGCGGATGGTGTCCAGGTAATAGTCCGCGTCCATGTCCAGCACCGCGTTGTACTCGTCATAGAACCGGCGGTGCGCGTCGGCGCTGGCCTCGTCACCCTGGATCAGCTGCTTGAAGTAGTCGTAATGGCTGGAGACATGGCGGTCGGGGTTCATCGCCACGAAGCCGGTGTGCTGCAGGAAACCGGGGTAGACGCGTCGGCCTGCGCCCGGAAAGCTGGGCGGCACGCGGTAAATCACATTGTTCTCAAACCACTCGTAGCTCTTGTTCATGGCCAAGTTGTTCACCGCGGTGGGCGACTTCCGGGCATCAATCGGTCCACCCATCATGGTCATGGACAGCGGGGTCTTCTCGCCGCGTGAGGCCATCAGCGATACCGCGGCCAGCACCGGAACAGTGGGCTGGCAGACACTCATCACGTGGCAGTTGCCGTACTGGCCCTGCACCAGGCGGATAAAGTCCTGCACATAGTTCACGTAGTCGTCGAGATGGAATTCCCCTTCCGCCAGGGGTACCAGGCGGGCGTTCTTCCAGTCGGTGATGTAGACCTTGTGGTCTTGCAGCATGGCCTTGACCGTGTCGCGCAGCAGGGTGGCGTAGTGACCTGAGAGGGGAGCGACGATCAGGACGGCGGGTTGGTCCTTCATGCGGCCCAGCAACTCGGGGTCGTCGCTGAAGCGCTTGAAGCGGCGCAGCTCGCAAAAGGGCTTGTCCGCCGCGACCGCCTCGTGAATCACGATGTCCTTGCCGTCGGCCTTCACCGTCTTGATGTCGAACTGCGGCTTCACATAGTCCTTGCACAGCCGGTACATCAGCTCGTAGCCGGCGGACATGCGCTGGGACATGGGTCCCTGGGCGATGGGCAATGCAGGGTTGTTGTAGAGCTTGGCCGCCGCTTGGGCGAAGTCGGCGAAGGGCTCCATCAGGGAGCGTTGGGCCTCGTAGATCTGGTAGAGCATTACTGCCTTTCGCCGTTCATGTTGCAGTGCACACATCATACGACTCTGGCTTGCTGCTGAGCCGTTCGCCGTGTTGGGTATTCCACTTACGCGGCAAAACGGTATTTGCTCACGCTGGCCCGAGCGGTGGCCCCACGCTAATGAAGAGCCTCGGTGTCCAGGCAAAAAATAGCCGCCCGAGGGCGGCTGCGTCTGTCGCGACGGCGCCAATGAAGACTTAGGAACTCATCCTTGTGCTTCAAATCACCTTGGCGATCGACTGGCAAACATAGTCGATGTTCTTCGAATTGAGCGCTGCGACGCACATGCGACCGGTATCGGTGCCATAGACGCTGAACTCGTCGCGCAGCCGAACCATTTGGTCTTTGGAGAGGCCCGAGTAGCTGAACATGCCGATCTGGTCGGTGATGAAGGACATGTCCTGCTTCACCCCCGCAGCCTTGAGCTTGTCGACCAGGGCGACACGCATCTGCTTGATGCGGACCCGCATCTCGCCGAGTTCCTTCTCCCACTGCGCACGCAGTTCCGGTGTACCGAGCACGGCGGCCACCACCGTGCCGCCGTGGGTGGGCGGGTTGCTGTAGTTGGTGCGGATCATGATCTTGAGCTGGGACAGCACCCGGGCCGCCTCGTCCTTGTCCTGGCACAGCACCGACAGTGCGCCGACCCGCTCGCCGTAAAGGCTGAAGCTCTTGGAAAAGGAGGTCGAGACCAGGAAGGTGAGCCCAGCGGCGACGAACTTGCCGATCACCGCGCCGTCTTCGGCGATCCCATGGCCGAAGCCCTGGTAGGCCATGTCCAGGAAGGGCACCAGCTGGCGGGCTTGGCAGGCGGCAACCACCTGGTCCCATTGGGCCGGGGTGATGTCGTAGCCGGTGGGGTTGTGGCAGCAGGCGTGAAGCACCACGATCGTGCCAGCGGCGGCGCCATGCAGGGCTGCGAGCATGCCGTCGAAATTTACCCCGCGGCGGGCCGCGTCGTAGTAGGCGTAGGTGCCCACCGTGAACCCGGCTTGGGTGAACAAGGCGCGGTGATTTTCCCAGCTGGGGTCCGAAATCAGCACCTGGGCCTGGGGCGAGAGTTGGCGCAGAAAATCGGCGCCGATCTTCAGGCCACCGGTGCCGCCCAGGGCCTGGACCGTGGCCACCCGGCCGCTGGTCACTGGCTCGCTGGTGGCACCAAAGACGAGGCTCTTGACCGCTTGGTCATAGGCCGCAATGCCGTCAATCGGCAGGTAGCCGCGCGCCTTCGGCGAGGCATTCATTTGCTGCTCGGCTTGGCGTACGCAGGCCAGCAGGGGCAGCTTGCCCTCGTCGTCGTAATAGACGCCCACGCCCAGGTTGACTTTGTGGGGGCTGGTGTCGGCGGCGAATTGCTCGTTGAGGCCCAAGATGGGGTCGCGGGGGGCCATCGCGACGGCAGAAAACATCGACATGGAGATCCTTGGTTGTCTGTGAGGCTCGCGGGCATGGGTTAATCTGCCCGGATTGCCCGAGATTTTATGCATGTCTGATCTGTCCGAAGTTCCAAGCGTGCCTGTGGCCGCTCCCCAGGGCGAGTTCGTTTCCTTCCCCGGTTCGCCATTTGAGCTGTTCCAGCCCTATCCACCGGCCGGGGACCAGCCGCGCGCGATCGAGCAATTGGTCGAGGGGGTTCACGACGGCGAGGCCTTCCAGACCCTGCTGGGGGTGACCGGTTCGGGCAAGACCTTCACCATGGCCAATGTCATTGCCCGCCTGGGCCGGCCGGCCATCGTGTTCGCGCCCAACAAGACACTGGCCGCGCAGCTGTACAGCGAGTTCCGCGAGTTCTTTCCCCGCAACGCGGTGGAATACTTCGTGAGCTACTACGATTACTACCAGCCCGAGGCCTATGTGCCCCAGCGTGACCTGTTCATCGAGAAGGACAGCGCGATCAACGAGCACATCGAGCAGATGCGGCTGTCAGCCACCAAGAGCGTGCTCGAGCGCCGCGACACGGTGATTGTGGCCACCGTCAGTGCCATTTATGGCATTGGTGCGCCCGAGGACTACACCCAGATGCGCTTCATCTTGCGGGTGGGCGACAAGATCGGCCAGCGCGATGTGATCGCCCAGCTGGTGCGCATGCAGTACACCCGCAACGACCACGAGTTCTCCCGCGGCGCCTTCCGGGTGCGCGGCGACACCATCGACGTCTTCCCCGCCGAGCACAGCGAGCTGGCGGTGCGGCTCGAGCTGTTCGATGACGAGATCGAGTCCTTGCAACTGTTCGACCCGCTCACCGGACGCATCCGGCAAAAGGTGCCGCGCTTTACGGTCTACCCCTCCAGCCATTACGTGACCCCGCGTGAGAAGGTGCTGGCCGCGGTGGAGTCGATCAAGCTCGAACTGGACCAGCGGCTCAAGGAGCTGGTGGGGATGAACAAGCTGGTCGAGGCCCAGCGGCTGGAGCAGCGCACCCGCTTCGATCTGGAGATGCTCGCCGAGGTCGGGCACTGCAAGGGCATCGAGAACTACACCCGGCACCTCTCGGGCGCCAGGCCGGGTGAGCCGCCGTCGACGCTCACCGACTACATGCCCAAGGACGCACTCATCTTCCTCGACGAGAGCCACCAGATGATCGGGCAGCTCTCGGCCATGTACAACGGCGACCGTTCGCGCAAGACCACTCTGGTGGAGTACGGCTTTCGGTTGCCCTCCGCCCTGGACAACCGGCCGCTGAAGTTCGAGGAGTTCGAGCAGCGCATGCGGCAGGCCTTTTTCGTATCGGCCACCCCGGCCGACTATGAAAAGCGGCGCGCCGGTCAGGTGGTCGAGCAGCTGGTGCGGCCCACTGGCCTGATCGACCCCGAGGTGGAGGTGCGACCGGCCATCCACCAGGTCGACGACGTCTTGCAGGAGATCCGCATCCGGGTGGACAAGAACGAGCGGGTGCTGATCACGGTGCTCACCAAGCGGATGGCCGAGCAGCTCACCGACTACCTGAGCGACAACGGGGTGAAGGTGCGCTATATCCACAGCGACGTGGACACGGTAGAGCGGGTCGAAATCCTGCGCGACTTGCGCCTGGGCACCTTCGACGTGCTCGTGGGGATTAACCTGCTGCGTGAGGGCCTCGACATTCCCGAGGTGTCCCTGGTGGCTATTCTCGACGCCGACAAGGAAGGCTTTCTGCGGGCCGAACGCTCCCTGATCCAGACGATCGGCCGGGCAGCGCGAAACCTCAACGGCAAGGCCATCCTCTACGCCGATCGGGTGACCGAGTCGATGAAGAAGGCGATGGGCGAGACCAGCCGCCGTCGGCAGCGCCAGATTGAGTTCAACCTGGCCCACGGCATCACGCCGCGCGGCATCGTCAAGCAGGTGCGTGACCTGATCGACGGGGTCTACAGCGAGAAGGCCGGAAAGGCTGCCGAGGAAGCCGAGCTCCTGCGGGCCCAGGTCCAGGACCTGTCGGAGAAGGACGTCGGCAAGGAAATTAAGCGCCTCGAAAAGCTCATGCTCGAGCACGCCCGCAACCTCGAGTTCGAAAAGGCGGCCCGTGTCCGCGACCAACTGGCCCTGCTGCGTGAGCAGGCCTTTGGTGGTTCGGGGCATGACAAGGTCGTGCCCATTCAGGCCGGCCAACGCTGAACCCTTTGGTTTCGTAAGGGCAAATCGCGGTCCGGTGGGATACCCGAGCAAAGCCGTCGGCTTTCCCCTATACTTGACAGCATCAGTCAGGAACTAGGCGCCATCCAGGTGTCCCCCTTGGCTGAGAAGCCCTTAAGGAGTTTGCGATGCGCCTCACGACCAAAGGCCGCTTTGCGGTCACTGCGATGATCGATCTGGCCCTCCGCCAGAACAACGGTCCCGTCACGCTGGCCGCGATCAGTCAGCGCCAGCAGATCTCGCTCTCCTACCTGGAGCAGTTGTTCGGCAAGTTGCGCCGTCATCAGCTGGTCGAGTCCACCCGTGGTCCCGGCGGCGGCTACACCCTGGGTCGCAAGGCCTCCGAAATCACTGTGGCCGACATCATCGTGTCGGTTGACGAGCCGCTCGACGCCACCCAATGCGGCGGCAAGGAAAACTGCGGCGGTGAGGGCGGGCGTTGCATGACCCATGAGCTGTGGTCATCGCTCAACCAGCGCATGGTGGAGTTCCTGGACTCGGTCAACCTGCAGAAGCTGGTAGACGACCAGGTCGCCAAGGGCGTTCAGATTGAGGACAAGCCGCCGGTCAAGCGCGCCATCTCCAGCGCGCCGGTGGTCAAGCCGATCCGGGTGAACGCACCCAACTCCGTCTTCGCACTGGGCAGCATTCTGGCCAAGGGCTAAGCCCTCAGTCGCAGCGCCTGGCGTAGACACGGGCCGCTTCGGCGGCCTCCAAATCATTTCCAAATTGCAATCCATGACCCCGCATCTCCCTATCTACATGGACTACGGCGCGACGACGCCGGTCGACCCGCGCGTGGTGGATGCCATGATCCCCTGGCTGAGAGAGCATCACGGAAACCCGGCGTCTCGCAGCCATGCCTGGGGCTGGGAGGCCGAGGAAGCGGTTGAGGCAGCACGCGGCCATGTGGCGGCCCTGATCGGCGCGGACTCACGGGAGATCGTCTGGACATCGGGCGCGACCGAGTCGAACAACCTGGCGATCAAGGGTGCTGCGCACTTCTACCAGTCCCGTGGCAAGCACCTGATCACCGTCAGGACCGAGCACAAGGCGGTGCTGGACACCATGCGCGAGCTCGAGCGCCAGGGCTTCGAGGTGACTTACCTCGAGGTGCAAGAGGACGGCATGCTGGACCTGGAGGGCTTCAAGGCCGCCATCCGGCCCGACACCATCTTGGCCAGCGTGATGTTCGTGAACAACGAGATCGGCGTGATCCAGGACATTCCCACGCTGGGAGCGATCTGTCGTGAGAAGGGCGTGCTGCTCCACGTGGACGCGGCTCAGGCCACCGGCAAGGTGGCGATCGATTTGGCGACGCTGCCGGTCGACCTCATGAGCCTGGCCTCGCACAAGTCCTACGGTCCCAAGGGCATTGGCGCGCTGTACGTGCGCCGCAAGCCCCGGGTGCGGCTGGAGGCCCAGATGCATGGCGGCGGGCACGAGCGCGGGATGCGCTCGGGCTCCTTGCCCACCCACCAGTGCGTGGGCATGGGCGAGGCCTTCCGCATCGCCAAGTTGGAGATGGCACAGGACCTGGCCCAAGCCCACAAACTGCAAAAGCGCTTGTTAGACGGCCTCAAGGATGTCGAGCAAGTGTTCATCAACGGTAGCCTCGAGCACCGGGTACCGCACAACCTGAACATCAGCTTCAACTACGTCGAGGGCGAGTCCCTGATGATGGGGATCAAGGGTTTGGCGGTGTCGTCCGGCTCGGCCTGCACCTCGGCTTCCCTGGAGCCGAGCTACGTGCTCCGCGCTCTCGGCCGCAGCGACGAACTGGCCCACAGCAGCCTGCGTATGACGATCGGCCGCTTCACGACCGAGCAAGAGATCGACTACGCGATCGAGACCATCCGTGCCAACGTGGCCAAGCTGCGTGAACTCAGCCCCTTGTGGGAGATGTACCAGGACGGCATCGACATCAGCACCATTCAGTGGACAGCGCATTAAATACAGGAGCTCCCCATGGCCTATTCCGAAAAAGTCGTTGATCACTACGAGAACCCCCGCAATGTTGGCTCCTTCGAGAAGGGCGATGAGTCCGTGGGCACCGGCATGGTTGGCGCGCCGGCCTGTGGCGACGTGATGAAGTTGCAGATCAAGGTCAACCCGACCACGGGCATCATTGAGGACGCTCGTTTCAAAACTTACGGCTGCGGATCGGCCATCGCGTCGAGCTCCCTGGTGACCGAATGGGTCAAGGGCAAGAGCCTGGACGAGGCTGCCTCCCTCAAGAACAGCCAGATCGCCGAGGAACTGGCGCTGCCGCCGGTCAAGATCCACTGCTCGATCCTGGCCGAAGATGCCATCAAGGCGGCGGTCGAGGACTACAAGAAAAAGCACGCTCATTGAGCGCGCCCGCTACTTCGAACTCAAGCAAGATGGCAGTCACCCTCACCGAAGCCGCCGCCCGCCATGTGACCCGCTACCTCAGCAAGCGGGGCAAGGGTGTGGGCGTGCGTCTAGGCGTCAAGACCACCGGCTGCTCGGGCCTGGCCTACAAGCTCGAGTACGTGGACGATGTCGCAGCCGAAGATATGGTGTTTGAGAACCACGGCATCAAGATCCTGATCGACCCCAAGAGCCTGGCCTATATCGACGGGACTGAACTCGACTTCGTGCGCGAAGGCCTCAACGAGGGCTTCCGCTTCAACAACCCCAATGAACGGGACCGCTGCGGTTGCGGCGAATCCTTCCGGGTGTGAAGCTCTCCGACAGCGACTTCGCGCTGTTCGCGGTCCCTGAGCAGTTCCGCCAAGACCGAACGCAAATCGATGCGCGCTGGAAGGAATTGCAGCGCGAAGCCCACCCAGACCGCTTCGCCGCTCAGGGTGCGGCCGCCCAGCGTGTGGCGATGCAGTGGTCGGTGCGGGTCAACGAGGCCTATCAGCGGCTCAAGGACCCCTTGAAGCGCGCCGCCTACCTGTGCGAGATGCGCGGGGCCCCGATCGAGGCCGAGAACAACACCGCCATGCCGGCGGCCTTCCTGATGCAGCAGATGCAGTGGCGCGAAGCGCTTGAAGAGGCCGAAGGCGAGGGCGACCTGCAAAGCCTAGACGACGCGCTCCAAGTGGCCCGACGCGAGTTGCTCGCTGATATCGAAGTGAAGCTGGACCAGGCAGGCGATGCCCCGGGAGCGTCGGGGCAGGTGAGGGCGCTAATGTTTATTGAGCGCTTTGCCCATGATGTCGCGTCGCGCTTCGAGCAACTGGGACAATAGCGGGCTTCCGATCCACCTCAAGACAAGAAGGGCCGCACGAGCGGCCCCACGGCTCTCCCCCCATGGCACTGCTGCAGATTTCCGAACCCGGTCAAGCTCCCGACCCGCATGCGCGGCGCATCGCCGTGGGCATCGACCTGGGCACCACACACTCGCTGGTGGCTGCAGTTCGCCATGGCGTGTCCGAGTGCCTGCCCGATGACGCAGGGCGGGTGATCCTGCCCTCTGTGGTGCGCTACCTGGAAGGCGGGAGACGGCAGATCGGCTTCGACGCGCTGGCCCAGCGCGCGCTCGACCCCGAGAACACCATCGCCTCGGCCAAGCGTTTCATGGGCCGAGGCCTGGCCGACATCGCCGGTCGCGAGAACTTGCCCTATCGCTTCATCGACCAACCGGGCATGGTGGCCCTGCAGACCCGCGACGGCGCCAAGAGCCCGGTGGAAGTGAGTGCCGAGATCCTGGCCACCCTGCGTTATCGCGCTGAGGACACCTTTGCCGACGACCTGTACGGTGCGGTGATCACCGTGCCCGCCTATTTCGACGGCGCCCAGCGCCAGGCAACCAAGGACGCCGCGCAGTTGGCAGGCCTCAACGTCCTTCGCCTCATCAACGAGCCCACCGCTGCTGCCATCGCCTACGGCCTCGACAATGGCAGCGAGGGTGTTTACGCGGTCTACGACCTGGGCGGCGGCACCTTCGACATTTCCATCTTGCGCCTCTCGCGCGGCGTTTTTGAAGTCATCGCCACCGGCGGCGACTCAGCGCTCGGCGGCGATGACTACGACCGCGCGCTCGCACAGGTGATGCTGCATGGTGCGAACCTGGCGCTCACCACGCCCGAGGACAAGGCCGCCATCGAGGTGGCTGCGCGAAGCGCCAAGGAGGTGCTCTCCGCCGCAGAGACGACCACCGTTCAGGCGGTCATGTTCGGCCAGGAACGCAATTTCAACGTCACCCGCGCCGACTTCGAGGCGGCCACTGCCGACCTCACTGCCCGCACTTTGGCGGCGGTGCGCAAGGCCCTGCGCGACGCCCGCTTGCAAAAAGATGAGGTGCAGGGGGTGGTGATGGTGGGCGGCTCGACCCGCATGCCGCAGGTGCAACGTGCCGTAGGTGATTTCTTCGGCCGAGAACCCCTGACCAACCTCAACCCCGACGAGGTGGTGGCCCTCGGCGCCGCCATTCAGGCCAATGCCCTGGCTGGAAACGACTCCGCCGGCGATTTGCTGCTGCTCGATGTCATTCCCCTTTCCCTGGGTATCGAGACCATGGGCGGGCTGGTAGAGCGCATCGTCCATCGCAACGAGACCATCCCCACCGCCAAGGCCCAGGACTTCACCACCTACCGCGACGGCCAGACGGCCCTGGCCCTGCACGTGGTGCAGGGCGAGCGAGACCTGGTGGCCGACTGTCGAAGCTTGGCGCGTTTCGAACTGCGCGGCATCCCGCCGATGGCCGCCGGCGCGGCGCGCATCCGGGTCACCTTCACTGTCGATGCCGATGGCCTGCTGTCGGTCAGTGCCCAGGAGCAGGGCAGCGGAGTGGAGGCCAGGATCGACGTCAAGCCCTCCTATGGCCTGTCGGACGACGAGGTCGCCCGGATGCTGCAGGAAAGTTTTTCTACCGCGCAGCAGGACATGACGGCCCGCGCCCTGGTCGAGGCGCGCGTCGATGCCGACCGGCTGGTGCTCGCCACCCGCAGCGCACTGACCGCCGACGGCCACCTGCTCTCTGGCGCTGACCGCGCTGCGATCGAGGCAGCCATCGCCCATCTTGAACACACCGCACGCGAGGCGGCCGAAGCTGCCCAGGTCGAGGCCGCCAGCGAGGCGCTCGCCCAGGCTACCGAGGGCTTTGCCGCCGAGCGCATGAACCACAGCATCCAGAAGGCCCTCGCGGGCCGTAAAGTGGAGTCCCTCTGATGGCCATCATCAAGATCTTGCCGCATCCCGAGTACTGCCCCCAGGGCGCCACGGTGCAGGTTCCGGCCGGCACCTCGATCTGCGAGGCGCTCCTCGACAACGGCATCGAGATCGAGCATGCCTGCGACATGAGCTGTGCCTGCACCACCTGCCATGTGGTGGTGCGTGAGGGCTTCAAGAGCCTCAACGAGATGGACGAGAACGAGGAGGACTTGCTGGACCGAGCTTGGGGCCTGGAGCCCAACTCGCGCCTCTCGTGCCAGGCCTTCGTCGCGCAACAGGACCTGGTGGTGGAGATCCCCAAATACTCCATCAACCACGCCAAGGAAACCCACTGAGACGCGCCTGGGTCGGGCGGGGCGCTCGATAGAATCTGGCCCATGCGCCAGATCGTCCTCGACACCGAAACCACCGGCCTCAATCCTGAAACCGGCGACCGCCTGATCGAGGTCGGCTGCGTCGAACTGGTGGCGCGCAAGCTCACAGGTAACAACCTGCAGTTTTATTTCAATCCCGGGCGTGCCAGCTCGGAAGAGGCCTTGCGGGTACACGGCATCAGCGACGAGTTTCTCCGCGACAAGCCCAAGTTCGCAGAGGTCGCCGATGAACTCTTGGCGTACCTGGCTGGCGCTGAAGTCATCATCCACAACGCCCCGTTCGACATTGGCTTTCTGGAAAAAGAGCTGGAAATTTCCGGCCGGCCTTCCTTCCGGGCCACGGTGGGACAGGTCACCGACACGCTGGTGATGGCCAAGGAGATGTATCCGGGCAAGCGCAACAGCCTCGATGCGCTCTGTGACCGGCTCGGCGTCGACAACTCGGGTCGCACCCTCCATGGCGCCTTGCTCGATGCCGAACTCCTGGCCGATGTTTACATCTATCTCACCCGAGGCCAGGATGCCTTGCTGATCGATGCCGTGCCGGCCGACGTCGGGGTGACGCCATCCGTGCAAGCCGACTACCGCCAGTTATCGCTTCCCGTGATCGAGGCCACCGAACAGGAGGTGACGGCCCACGAGGAGGTCCTTGTGCAATTGGACAAGGCGAGTGGTGGCAAGACCGTCTGGCGCAGCCTCTCGGCCGGCTGATCCGCGCCCGAATCGCCCACTTTGCCTGTGGCATAATTATGGGCTTCCGGCTCAACCGGAAGCGCTTCGAGCGTGATGGGGTGGTTAGCTCAGTGGTAGAGCATCGCCTTCACACGGCGGGGGTCGGGGGTTCGAAACCCTCACCACCCACCATCTCCTCTGGCAGTGCATATTTAGGCGCCTCAAGGCGCTAGGTTTCCCGGTTTTTTCAGCGGCGCCACTGCTCCGCTCTCACCTTCAAACAAAGCGCCTCTAGGGCGCTTTTGCTTTTTCTCCGTGGCCCTTTCGTTGCCGCGCAGCAGTGGCCAGCGAGCAGAAGCGGTCCCACATCGTCTGCGCCGCGACGGACATCGTGCGGCCACGCCGCCGGATCATGGTCACCGGGCGGACCGCCTGCTTGGACTGCAGGGGGATTGCCACCAGGCCCGGGCGCTGGCACAGCCGCACCGCGTGTTCGGGCACGATGCTGATGCCAAAGCCGGCGCCGACGAGGCCAGCGACAGAACCGAAATTCGCCACTTCCAGGCCGCTCTCCTGCACCTGCGCCGTCGCTAGCAGCGGTGTCATCTGCTGGCGAACGCTGCCAGATCGAACCATGTGGACGAAGGGCCGGCCCTTGAGCGCCCGCATCGGGATCGTCTGGAGTCCCGCCAGCGGGTCGGTACCCTGGCAGATCAGGTGGTAACGCTCAAAGAACAGCGGCAGGTTCTCGAACTCCAACTCTGGCGCGGCCTGGGCGCAAACGCCAAAGTCGACCTCGCCGCGGGCGATCATTTCCATGCACCGCTCGGTGGTGACGTCGTGCATGCGCAGCTCAATCGCGGGGTAGGCAGTGTGGAACTCTGCGAGGCGCTGGGGTAGCCAGTCGGCAGCCAGAGAGGGCGTCACCGCGATGGTGACGCGTCCCGTACGGTGATTGGCGCGCGCACTCAGTTCGGTCAGGGACGCATCGATTTCTGCGGCGATGCGCTGCGCCCAGTGAAGAAACACCTGCCCCTCGGGGGTGAGGACCACGTTTCGGGTGTCACGGTCAAAGAGCTTGGCGCCCAGTTGCGCCTCCAGGCGCTGAATCAGTTGGGTGAACGCTGGCGGCGAGATGTGACAACGATCGGCTGCCAGGGAGAAACGCCGGGTTTCAACCAGTGCCAGAAAGGCGTCGATGGCGCGGGCACTGAGGTTTCTATTCATTTTTAATTTCGAAATTATCGTGCGAATAATTCAATTTTACTTTTGTCGTTGTCGTATGCAAGATGACTTTTAAGCAAACAACTGCGATGGGAACAGTCGTGGCAAACACAGTGCAAAGCCAGGGGGCCGGGCGAGGGCAGACGGGGGCGCAAGTTCGAACCCGGCAAGCTTTGGCGGCCAGCGCCTTGGCTGGCGTACGGGTGATGGACCTCACCAACATGCTCTCCGGTCCCTACTGCACCCGCCTGTTGGCGGACCTGGGTGCCGAGGTGATCAAGGTGGAACCGCCCGAGGGCGATCACAACCGCGGCCGCCGGCCTGTGCGGCAGGGGCACAGCAGCTTCTTCGGTCACCTCAACAGCGGCAAAAAGAGCATCGTTCTCAATCTGAAAAAGCCAGAAGACCTTCAGGCTGCCCGTTCCTTGGCCGCCAGCTGCGATGTGCTGGTTGAGAACTGGCGCCCCGGTGTGGCTGACAGGCTGGGCCTGGGCTACGACGCACTGCGTCAACTGCGGCCCGACATCGTCTATTGCTCGATCTCCGGCTTTGGTCAGAAAGGGCCACACGCCTCGCGGCCCGCCTATGCGCCGATTGTTCATGCGGCCAGCGGCTTTGACCTCGCGCAGATGGGGTATCAAAACGGCGAGCGCCCGCAGAACACCGCAACTTTCACCGCCGACGTATTTGGTGGCATGTCCGCCTTTGCATCCATCCAGGCGGCGCTGTTCCGACGTGAACGGACGGGGCAGGGCCAGTACCTCGACGTGTCCTTGCTCGACGGAATGTTGAATCTTCTGGTGGGCGAGTGCCAGGAGTGGCAGGCGCCCTCCAGCGCGACTTCGCGCGTCTATCCGCCTCTGGCCACCGCCGACGGATTCCTGGTCATCGCGCCGACCAGCCAGAAGAACTTCGAGGCACTCACCGAGGTCCTGGGGCGTGCCGAGTGGCTGGCCGACTCGCGGTTTGCCAGTGCGCCGCTTCGTGAGCGCAATTGGACAGAACTGATGCGGCTCATTGAGGACTGGACACGTGCACGCACCAGTGCCGACTGCGAGCAGCAGTTGATGGCCCGGGGTGTGCCCTGCACGCGCTACCTCACCGTTCAGCAGGCCATGGAGGGCGAGCAAATGGTCGCTCGCGGCAGCGTTGCACGGGTGGAGGACCCTTCCGGCAGCTACCTCGTGCCCGGCGCGCCATTTCAGATGCCTGGCCTGGCTCAGGGCCCATGGCCAGAAGTCCCCGCGCTGGGGGAGCACACCGAGGAGGTGCTCGCGGCGCTGGCGCTCGAAGCAAGGACAGGCGCCAGCCGCTGAAAAGCAGTGCAGCCGCCCGGGATCTTCCACCGACTCACCACAGGCAAGACAGGAGACCTCTATGACCATCACCCGCAGACAGTTCAGTGCTGGCGCTCTTATTGGCGCCGCTTCCCCCCTGGCATTGGGCTCAACGCCTGCAGATGCCTACCCCGCCCGCCCGGTGAAGCTGGTGGTTTCCTGGTCACCCGGTGGCGGCGCCGACACGCTGGCGCGCCAGCTGCAGCGGGGCCTGGCCGACCGCTGGAAGCATCCCGTCATCATCGAGAACAAGCCGGGAGGCGACGCCACCATTGGCATCGCGTCCATGCTGCAGCAGCCCGCGGACGGACACACCATCGGCCTGATCATCACCTCGCACGCGGTGCACTCCAGCCTGCGCAAGGCCATGCCCTATGACTTGGTGAAGGACTTTGCCGGCGTCATCAATATCCTGGAGGCACCCAACCTGCTGGTGGTCAACCCCAAGCTGCCGGTGCGCAATGTGCAGGAGCTCATTGCGCTGGGCAAGACCCGCAGTCTGAACTTCGCCGCGCCTGGCGTCGGGGGGCCTGGCCATCTGGGTGGTGTGATGTTCAGCAACCAGGCGGGCATCAATACCCTGCACGTCCCTTACCCAGGCGGCGCGCCCGCGCTGACAGCGGTCATTCGAGGCGATGCAGACTTCATGTTCACCACCTTGCTTTCCGGCCAACCGCTGGCCAAAGGTGGTCAGGTGCGAGCCATCGCCATCACCAGTGCCCGTCGTGCGGTGCAAGAGCCTGATCTGCCCACTGTGGCGGAGTCGGGCATGCCTGGCTTCGAACTGGTCACCTGGTACGGCATGGTGGCCCGCGCCGGCACGCCGTCCCCGGTGCTAGAGAAGATCGCCGCTGACATCGCGGCCGTGGTGCGCGAACCGGCGCTGGCGGCCTCCCTCGGCAAGGAGGGTGCGCAGGTGCTGGCCATTGGACCGGGTCAGTTCAATTCCTACATGGCTTCCGAAGTCCGCAAATGGGCGGGCGTGGTGAAGCAAGCCAACATCGAGGCGCAGTGAGATCGCCCGTCGGCAACCCCAACCGCAGCACGCGCCCAGTACCCCCAATCTCCAGTCATTTCACAGACGATGAGCAAAACCACCCATATCTTCGCCATTGGCGACGTCGCCGTGAACCGGCCCGAGCCCGACTCCATCTTTGAACTGGTCAAAGACCAGATCCAGCAGGCAGATCTCGCCTTCGCCCAGATCGAGGCGATCTACTCCAAGCTGGGTGAGGTCAACGTGAGTGGCACCTCCTCGCCGCTGCGCGGCGATCCGGAGAACGTGGCCGCGATCGGTCGTGCCGGCTTCAACCTCGCCTCCTTCGCCAGCAACCATTGCATGGACTACGGCATCAGTGCCTTCCGCGACACCATCGCTCACTTCAAGGCGGTTCCCGGTATGCACGTGTTCGGCGCTGGCGAGAACCTGGCCGAGGCCCGCAAGCCGGTGATCATTGAGCACAACGGCAACCGTATTGGCTGGCTGGCCTATTGCTCCATCTTGCCCATTCGCTATTGGGCCGATGTGGACCGCCCCGGCTGCGCGCCGGCGCGCGCCCGTACTATTTACGAGACGCTCGAGCCCGATCAGCCCGGCACGCCGCCGCGCATCATCACGTACCCGCACGACGAGGACCTGGCGGGCATGCTGGCGGACATTCGCGCCTTGCGAGCCCAGGTGGATGTGGTGATTGTCTCCATGCACTGGGGCCTGCACTTCCGCGAGGGCGAACTCGCCACTTACGAGCGCAAATACGCGCATCAGGCGATCGAGGCTGGTGCCGACGTGATCCTGGGCCACCACCAGCACATTCTCAAGCCGGTCGAGATCTACCAGGGCAAACCGATTTTTTACGGCATGGCCAATTTCGCTTTTGACATGTATTACCAACCCGGCGAATTGGACAAGCCTGAGCGCATCGAGCGCCGCCAGCGCCTGCACCCGGGCTGGACCCATGATCCGGAGTACCCGACCTTCCCCTTCCCGGTCGATTCTCGCAAGGGCATGGCGGTATTGCTCGATGTGGAGGCAGGGAAGGTGGGCAAGGTGCGCTGGTGCCCGACGATGATCAACAAGCGCTCCCAGCCCAGGCTTCTGCGTGCCAGCGAGCCCGAGTTTGGCGAGGTGCTGGCCTATATGCGCAAGATCACCGCTGCGCAGAAGATCCAGACCGAATATCACGTGGACGGTGACACCATCATCTCTGTCCCTTGCGCACCAGCTACGGCCGCCCCGGCGCCTGTCGGCGCAGCGCACACCACTGCCGGTGCCGCAGCCAGCGCCCCGCGGTCTCCCGTCCTCGCATGAAGGCCTACGGCAATCCGGAGAGCCTGGCGCGCGCCGAAGACCAGGTGTTGCTGGAGGTCTCTCCGGAAGGCGTCGCCCGCATTACCCTCAACCGGCCGGAGAAGCACAACGCCATGACGGTGCCGATGCGCCGGCGCCTGATGGCGCTGGTGCACCAGTGCGAGGCCGACGATCGGGTTCGAGTGATCGTGTTTGCTGGAAACGGCAAGTCGTTTTGCAGCGGCAATGAGATCAACGAAGACTGGGGCCAGCGCCAACCCGGCACGCGCCGCATGTCTCTGTCCATGGCTAACCGCTATGCCAGTGACCTGAACTATGGCCGTCAGGCCTTCAGTCAGGCCATCACCCGCTGCAGCAAACCGACGGTACTGCGCCTGCATGGCTACTGCGCGGCCGCTGCGTATTTCATGATCGGCACCCGCTGCGATCTGGTGGTGGTCACCCCCAGCTCCAAGATCGGCGCGCTCGAAGCGCGATTTCTCGGGCCGGCTGGCGCGGTGTCCGCTACCCATATCAACCGCATCCTGGGCACGAAGGCGGCGCGACGCTACGGCTATTCGGGCGCGGTGATGACTGGAGAGGATGCGTTGCGTGTCGGCCTTGCACACCGCTGCGTGCCCGACGAGGGGATGGACGCAGAAGTGAGCCGGCTGGCTCTCCGCCTGGCGCGGCGTTCTCCCGCGATGACCCATTACCTGATGAAGCGGGTGCGCGCTGCGGAGTCTCTCTTCGAGACCAACGTGCGCGAAGTCAACGGCATGCTGTTTTCCCACTTCCTCCAGGCGGCGCCCGACGAGGCGCACTTCTGGACCCAGGTCAAGGCGTCAGGGGTGGCGGGTGCACTGGCCGCCGACAAGGAGCGCCTGGCCAAGGCCACGGGCGATGCCGGTGCTGCAGGTTCGGCGCCTGGGCGCGCGCACATGCAAGGGATGGTGGGCTCCCCATGATTGACGTCGATCTCCACAACCTCGTGGCCGTGGTCACGATGGGCGATGGTGACCGCCTGGCCAGCGCCGACATTGGCTACGCGCAGCAGCTGCGCGATGCGATCCGCGACAGCGCCGACCTCGACACGGTCAAGGCCATCGTGCTGCGTAGCGCTGACCCAGATTTTTTTCCACCGCTCAGCGCCAGCCAGCGACAGGCGGCGCAGCGCGTTCGCGCGTCCCAGCCCCGAGCCTGGCATGCAGCCTTTTGCGCGCCCACGGGGCTCTACCAGAACCTGGCGTATTGCAAGAAGTTCACCCTGACTCAAGTGGCTGGGCCCTGCGCCGGCCCCGGCAGCATGCTGGTGCTTTGCACTGACCACACCGTGTGTGCGGATGACGCCCGCTTCGAGGCGCCCTTTGCGGATCTGCCGGAAAGCAATATGGTGCTAGCCATGCTCACTCTGCGCCTAAACCGCGCCAAGGGCTGGGTGCTCGGCGAGGATGACTGGGACGCTGCACAGGCCCAAGCTGCCGGCCTCGTCAATCGGGTCACTACCCGCCAGGCACTGGCCGGTGCGGCAATCGAAGCCGCTCAGGCGGCCGCTCGCATACCGCTCGATGGTGTGGCCATGACCAAGTTGCTTTTAGAAGCCTTCCTGGATACCCAAGGCATTGGTCAGGAGTTCGATATGGCCCCGCTTTACGCGGACGCCCTGCGACTCGCAGAACTCGACGATGCGCAGGAGTCAACCCGATGAACTCGCCAACATCAAGCGCAGCAGGTACCCAGCAAGAAGGCTTGGGTAGCATTCGCCTCGAGCGTGACGCACAACAACACTTGGCCACACTGGTGGTGTCCAGCGGCCGTTCTGGCAACCCGATGACCGCGGCGATGGTGCGCACGCTCAGTCGCAGGTTGGCCGAGTTGTCGGTGGACGATGACATCAAGGTAATCGTGATCCGCGGGGAGGGGGGCGACCTGACCTGTGGCGCCGACCCGGCCGAGGCCGAGCAGGTATTCAAGGATGCCCCCGGAGGCGCGGCCAAGCGAGTGCCCAGCCAGCGCGCCCGGCTGGCGGTGATGGACGATCTGTGGTGGGGCCCGGACGGGCTCTACACCCGTGTCCTGCGCTGCCCGAAGGTCACACTGCTGGCCGCCCAGGGCCTGTGCTTGGATGTCGGCCTCTACTTGGCACTGTGCTGCGACCTGGTACTGGCCGACGAAACTGCCGTCTTCGGCAGCCCGCGCTGGCGCCATGTGGGGGTCGACGGCGACCTCTCGATGCTGGTCGCCGCTGTTGGACTCAAGCGTGCCAAGGACCTCCTGATTTTTTCCTCTCGCTGGACGGCGGAACAGGCCTTGGACGCCGGCCTGATAGACGAAGTGATGCCGGCCGAGGCGCTCGAAGCCCGGGTGGCCCATCTGGCTGCCTTCTGCACCCAAGTGATGCGCGACGCCATTGCCGCCGAGAAGCGGGTGGTCTTCGCCTCCCTGGCCAAACTGCAGATTGGGACTGGCTTTGCCACTGCCGCAGCGGTAGGGGCTTGGGCTAGCAACCTGCATTTTCAGCCCGGCGAATTCAACTTCCTGCGCGAAGCACGGGACCAGGGGCTCGAAGCGGCGATCGACGCTGCGCGCCGGCACGCCGAATGATCCTGTTTTGATATCTAGGGGAACCCCACGCATGTCTCATCTTCCGGCCCTCAAGGTTCTGGACCTGGCCTCGGCACTCGCCGGCCCCTTTGCTGCCATGCTGCTCAGTGAACTGGGCGCGGAGGTGGTCAAGGTCGAAAAACCCGGTCGAGGTGACCTCATTCGTGCCACCGACAGCTATGTTGGCAAGGGCGAAAGCGGCTACTTTCTCGGCATCAATCGAGGCAAGCGCGGCGTCACAGCCGACATTCGCACTCCGGTCGGCCAGGAAATCATCCGCCGTATCGTCCGTGAGTGCGATGTGCTGGTCCAGAACTTCCGGCCGCACCGCATCGCCGAGTGGGGTCTCGATTACGAGAGCCTCAAGAAGGTTAACCCGCGCCTTATTTACTGTAGCGTCTCGGCTTTCGGTGACGCCGAGGGCATGGAGGAGGACGCCGGCAACGACATCATTGGCCAGGCCTACTCCGGCATCCTGGATGTCACGGGCGACCCCGAGGGCGCGCCGTCCAAGACCGGCACACCGGTGGTCGACGCCTCGGCGGGGATGTTGTCCACCATTGGTATCCTGGCCGCACTGCATCGTCGCGCTGCCACCGGGGAGGGCGAGCATGTGCAGGTGTCCCTGCTCGAAGCTGCTTATGCCTTGATGCCCAATTACGTGGTGAGCGTGCTTAACGGGGAGCCCAATTACAGCCGCCAGGGCAGCGGACATCCGCAACTGGTTCCCTATCAGGCCTTCGAGACCGCTGACCAGAAGTACATCGTCGTCGGCGCTTTCCACCGGGCGTCCTGGCGCGTCCTGTGCAAAGCCATCGGACGCGAGGACTTGTTGGAAGACGACCGCTTCCGCGAAAACTGGGACCGCGTCAAGCACCGTAAGGAGCTGGAAGCCTTGCTCAAGCCGGTGTTCCGCGCCAAGACCCGGCAGGACTGGCTCACCCAGTTCGAGGGCGACAAGGTCATGGCCGCACCAGTCCTGAGCATTAAGGAGTCGATGGCCTTTTTCGACACCCGTATTGAGGGCCTGTTCATCGAGACTCAGCACCAAACCCTGGGCACCCTGCGCGAAGTGCGCATGCCGATCCGCTTCAGCTCGAACCCCGAGCCGGTGCACCGCGCTGCGCCCACCCTCGGCCAGGACACCCGCGAGGGACTGCGCGAGATCGGGTTCACCGACACCGAGATCGACGCCTGGAAAGCTGAGCGCCTGGTCTGAGCTTTTGTAATTTCCCGCACCCACCCGCCAACCCCTGGAGCTTGATATGAAGAAATTGCTGGCCCTCGCGCTGGGCCTACTGGTCGCTTTTGGCGCCTCGGCGCAGACCTACCCGAACCGGCCGATCCGGCTCATCGTGCCCTTCGCCGCTGGCGGCGGCACCGACCTCGTGGCCCGAGCACTGGCCCAGCGGCTGTCCAAGGAGATGGGCCAGTCGGTCGTCGTCGACAACCGGGTCGGCGCCAGCGGAGTCATCGGCACTGACCTGACAGCCAAAGCGGCGCCGGACGGCTATACGGTCATGATTGCCACGCCGACGTTCACAGTGAATCCGGCACTGATAGCCAAGTTGCCCTACAACACGCCCCAGGATTTCACGCCTGTTTCGCTGGTGGCTACGTCGCCGCACCTGCTGGCCATCCATCCCTCAATCCCGGCGCGCAATGTCACCGAACTGGTGGCGTACGCCAAGCAGCGCAATGAGCCGTTGACCTATTCCTCAGGCAGCGTGGGTGGCTCCAGCCACCTGGCCGGCGAGTTCTTCAGCAGCCTGGCCGGCGTCAAGATGCTGCACATTCCCTACAAGGGTACGGGAGAGGCGGCATCCTCCCTGGTAGCCGGCACGGTCAATGCGGCGTTTCTCGACGTGCAGACCCTGCTGCCATTGGTCAAGGCCGGCCGCCTGAGGGCTATCGCGGTCACGGGTGCCAAGCGTCTGCAGATCCTGCCGGACCTGCCTACCGTGGCTGAGGCAGGGCCTGCATTTGCAGGCTTTGAGTCGGGCGTTTGGTACGGGATCATTGCCCCCGGTGCGACCCCCGCGCCCTTGGTGGCCCGCCTGAACGCCGAGATCGTCAAAGCCCTCAGCACCGCAGAGATGCAAAAAACGCTGCTCGACGTGGCCGCCGAACCGGTGGGTGGCACGCCGCAGGCCTTTTCCGAATTGATCAAGGCCGAGATCGAGCGCTGGGGCGCTGCGGTAAAACGGGCTGGGATCGTCGCGAGCCAGTGACGTAGGGCGGGGGGCTGCGTTTGGTGCAGAGCGCGCCATGCTGGGAGGGACAGACCTTATGATCGCCGCTAACCCTATGCGCGGTCTGCGATGTCTCGACCCCTTACCCCTGCCAAATGATCCTCGTCACCGGCGGCGCCGGCTTTATCGGGAGTAATTTCGTCCATGGCTGGCTCGACGCGATGGCCGAGCCAGTGGTCAACCTGGACAAGCTGACCTACGCCGGCAATCCGGACAACCTCTCGGGCCTTGATCCGGCGCGGCATGTCTTCTTTCAGGGGGATATCGGCGACCGGGCCCTCGTGGACGCGCTGCTGGCTCGGCACAAGCCCCGGGCTATCGTCAATTTCGCGGCCGAGACCCATGTGGACCGTTCCATCACTGGCCCCGAGGCATTCCTGGCCACCAATGTGAATGGCACGGCCAGCCTGTTACAGGCGGCCCTGGCGTATTGGCAGCTCCTGCCGGAGCCGCAGCAGAGAGCCTTCCGCTTTCTGCACGTGAGCACCGACGAGGTTTACGGCAC
>Ga0164293_10001052_pt1 | contig 23088 bp, 14 predicted proteins | sample GEODES118metaG_FD_111487 | JGI IMG/M metagenome (GOLD analysis project Ga0164293, IMG submission 111487) | Eutrophic lake water microbial communities from Lake Mendota, Wisconsin, USA - GEODES118 metaG | ecosystem: Environmental > Aquatic > Freshwater > Lake | place: USA: Lake Mendota...
AAAGGCTCTATGGCAACGATTGGAAGAAATAAGGCAGTAGTTGAAGTTAAAGGTCTTCGCCTCACCGGAACTATTGCTTGGTATGCCTGGCTCTGGCTCCATCTCTTCTATCTCCTTGGCGGGCGCAACAAAATCGGAACGATGGCAGATTGGACTTGGAATTATTTAACTTTTGATCGCGGCAATCGTCACATCATGGATATTTCATGAGTTTTATCGATCTGCGGGGCCATCAGATCTGGCATCAAGAGTGGAGTAAAAGAAGAAAAGAACCGCTACTACTTCTCCATGGGGGTTTAAGTTCGACTAAGAGTTTTGCGCCAAAGATTCTTCCAAGTGTTAAAAGAACTCACCATAGTTATGGCTATGACAGAAGCGCCCATGGAAGAACAAAGGTGCGTAAGGGCTACTATCACTTTAATTTCCAACGTGATGAAGCAATTGCCTATATCGAAGATGTAATAAACGGGCCAACACACATTATTGGACATAGCGATGGTGGAATTATTGGATTGATGGTGGCTATTGCAAGACCTGATTTAGTAAAGAGCTTGGTAGCAATTGGTGCTAACTATCACTATGAGTGCGGACTTAATCTTCAAACATTTAATGGCCAAGTTGATGAGATTGAAAAAGATAAGTTTGCCCAGAGAACTGGCCAACCAAGAGAACTTCTCGTAGAGATAGTTGCAAAGGCTCATAAAGTATGGGCTAGTGAGCCTAAGATGAGTAAGGCGCAATTAAAGAAGATTAAGTGCTCTACACTGATTTTAGCTGGCGATGATGAGCCATTTTCAACTGAACATACTGCATCACTTTATGAAGCAATTCCAAGCGCTCAATTAGCAATACTTCCTGGCACATCTCATGCAGTATTGAAAGAAAAACCTAAACTAGTGAAGCAGATACTTAAAGGCTTCTATAGAAATCCAGGGCTGCCGTTAACTCTCTCGCCAAATCGCAGGCTAAAAGAGAGCCTAGGAGCTAGTAGTAACTCTTAACGCCCCATAAGCATGCTCTGGCACAAATGGTTTATCTGGAAGTACAGCTTTAATTCTTTTATATGGACTCTTTTGAGCAGGGCGAGGATCTAACTCTGCTTTATTTGGCCAGAGAGAAAATGCACGTTCTGCCTGCGCCGTAATAGTTAGAGATGGATTAACGCCAAGGTTTGCAGTCAGGGCTGAGCCATCGACTACATGAAGGCTCGGATAATTCCAGACTCGATGATATGGATCAATCACTCCCTTACTTTCATCACTTCCTATTACACAACCTCCAACAAAGTGGGCGGTAAAGGGGGCGCTAATTAGATCGCCAACATGGCCCCCAGCAATCCCGCCATACTTATCAGCAATTCTTCTAGCTACTTCATTTGCCGCTGGAATGTAGGTGGCATTTGGTCTATCGCTATCGTTTTTTGAAGTTAAGCGCCAACCAAGTAATCCCTTCTTTGAAGAGACTTTGATTGAGGAATCCACATTCTGCATCACAAGTGCAATAACAGTTCTCTGGCTCCAGCTTCTTACATCAAATATCTTAAAAAACATTATTGGATTTCTAACTGCATTTCTTATCCAATTTCTGCGCCTCTGTTTAGCTGCGCTTCCATCAGTCATAATTGTCTGTAGAAGGCCCATTAAATTGGAGCCCTTGCCATATCTAACTGGTTCAACATGGGTGTTTTCATCTGGGAAAAAGGATGAGGTGATTGCAGCGCCTTTAGAGAAGTCAATCGCGCTATTTCTAGGCATTATTGCCCCTGTTAACGCTTCAGAATTAGTCCTAGATAAGCTGCCAAGAGTTGGTGAGAGCTTTGGTAGAGATCCTTTATCTCTCATGCGATGGAGCAATTTCTGGGTGTTATAAGTTCCAGCTGCTATAACTAAATCTTTAGCGATAAATACTTTTTTAGAGCCAAACCAGGATGAGCTACCTCTTGCGGTAATTTTCCAATCTCCATTTTCGACCTGCTCAAAGCTCTCAACTGTTAGCTCTGGGAAAACTATCGCTCCTGCCTTTTCAGCAAGGCCTAAGTAATTCTTTGGCAGAGTATTTTTAGCATTGAAGCGACAACCTGTCATACATCCACCACATTGTTGGCAGCCATTTCGATCTGGCCCTACCCCGCCAAAGTATGGATCTTTCTCTAATACTTTTGGCCCTGACCCAAAGTGCACACCAAGTGGAGCCATTTTAAAACTATCGCCAACGCCCATCTCCTCTGCGACATCTTTCATTGCTTGATCAGAGGAGGAGAAGTAGGGATTTTTAGTTACCCCTAAAACTCTTGATGCCTGGTCATACCAAGGAGCAAGCTCTGATTTCCAATCAGTTATGCCGGCCCATTGTTTATCTTCAAAATATGAATCAGGCGGGGTATATAAAGTATTTGCATAAACTAAAGAACCGCCGCCAACTCCAGCTCCAGCTAAAATCAAAACATCGGGCAGGGCATGAATTCTCTGGATTCCTCTTAAGCCAAGTCGAGGAGCATAGAGAAATCTTGATAATCTCCAAGAAGTCTTAGGAAAATCCTTATCTTCAAATCTTCGCCCCGCCTCAATGACAGCGACTCGATAACCTTTTTCTGTTAAACGAAGCGCCGCAACTGATCCCCCAAAGCCAGAGCCGACAATGACAACATCGAACTCTTGAACTTTGCTAGCCATAGCGGCAAGGCTACAACGCGGCTTCTAAAAGGCAATCATGAAATTTTTCAGTTATCTATATCGACAAGGTACTAATTAAGTAAATGGAGCCCCCCGTCAGGATTGAACTGACGACCTTCCGCTTACAAGGCGGATGCTCTACCACTGAGCTAGGGAGGCGAAGTGGCAATTATGGCAGGAGGCTAGAATTCTAAGAAATCTCACCGAGAAATCACTTTCTTTTAGACCTTAAGAAGTCTCTTGCCCTTATCGACAGCATCTACTCGATCCTCAGCTCCAAGCTTGCGATATAAGTTTCGCAAATGAGTCTTTATCGTATTTTTTGAAATACCAAGACTTTTCGCAATATCTTTTAGAGGCAAGCCTGTTGAAAGGTGGCGCAAGATATCGGCTTCTCGACGAGTTAGTGATTCACCTGCGCTGGCATTTCCCACCATCATTTCGTTGAGCCTCTCTCCAGCGGCGCGAGCCAAGCGCTCATTGAAAGAAGTCGGTGACTCGACCGCAATTGAAATATATTGCTGGATCACATCAGATCTCTGTGTCAGAAAGTGATTGAAATAGCCATGCTTGGATCCCACATCAACTGCCTTCTTAACTTCAACAAATTGGGATGAGGGGGCATCACTAAAGATGTGAGCTCTAAACAAGTGGTAGGTAAGCCGCTGGCGGGGGTTTCTTAAATCAAAGGTTTCTGTAATCTCTAGAGCTTTAGTCGGATTTGAATCGATATTAATCGCAGCTTCAAAAGCTCTCACCAAATAAGAGGAACTAGCGCGCTTTATTAACTCCTCCGTTCGCCTGAAGTCTAATAACTTATAGATAACTCGAGCCTCCCAAATATCAACACATTCATGAAGCTCATCAGACAACATCTCCTTCGATATCATCTCTCGAGCTCTTGAAATACATTCCATAGCTTCATTTGTCTTTCCTAAGAGGTGATGGTGGTATCCAAGGCGACCAAGGCAAGCTATCGCCATAGGGTAATTCTTAGAAGTAAAAGCGCTTTCCACATTTTCCTTTAAAACTTCCAAGCTCTCCTCGACTTTTCCTGATTCGCCAATCACCATAGATTCCACCAGTTTTACGCCGTAATTACCAAAAAAACCAGCATATGAGGATTTGGTATTAGGAGTTAAAGGAATCACAAGATGATTTCTCGCCTCGGTAAATCGTCCCTGATGAGCACAAACCAGGGCTCGCATTGATGAGACAACAGAATGACGATGACGAAGTGATACTTTCACAAAATCACTTTCAAGAATCTCATCAATCATCCGCACTTTTGCATCATCATCTTTAATCACTGCGCCCCAGAGCGCCACTTGAAGATAGGAGATCTGATGACCCCTTACTAAAGATGTTTGCTGAGATGCATGTTGATAAGCCTGCATTGCCAGATGGAAGGAATCGCTTAATCTTCCTCGCGCATAATGTGAAATTGCCTCGAGGGCATAGAGATCCATTCGCCATTGAATAGACTCTTTTGCATCTAGCTTCTGGATAGTATCTCTAAGCGCATGAAGATGAGACTCTGCTTCCAGGAAGTTTCCTGATAAGAGCTCGAGATAAAAACTAAGAATTAATCGCGCCTTATCGCCAAGCTCCGGGACATATTTTGCAAGAGAAATCCAATTCTGTAGCTCATCAAGGGCAGAACGGGCAACTGCATCTTGGATGCTTGCATCAATTTCCCTAGCAAAGATAGAATCTTTGAGAAGCTCAGAGAGACGCTTAACCTCTCCCAGCTCTAGTAACACCCTTGTAAGCCCTGCGATATCTCTTCTGCCAAGTAAGAATTTGATTACTCGCTCCAACTTTTGCCTAAAGTCTTCTCGATTCTGTAGCTCATCAAGTAGAGCTCGTTTAAGAATCGGATTAATCTTAAAGATGGGAGGTGCAAATCCAGTTTGGAGAACAATCACCGATTCCTGGCTTAAAAGGGTCAAAATACGGACCGCATTGATATCTTCTGTGACCTGGAAGGCTACTTCAGAGTCAATATCTTCGAGCCAAACCAATGAATAAAGAATCTCTGATTCATTTTCATCAAGGCCAGCTAAAATACGTCGTGAAGCAGCGCTAAACTTCTCTTTACTCTTTATCTTCAAAGATGAAACAAGCTCATCTACATCTTCTGAGCTCTTGGTATGAAAAGTAGCAAGTTGAACTCCAACTGGCCATCCAGCTGTCATCTCCTGGATTTTGACAATATCTGAATCGCTCACAGTTGAATTAAATTCTTGTGCCAGTTTTCTAGTCTCATCAATTGTGAAGCAGAGCTCTGATGGCGAAATGATTGTGAATTTATCAAGGCCATGATCTCTTAGAATGCTAGTTCTAGGAGAAGTATTGGTAAGAAGTATGAGTTTGATATTTTTAGGACAATTACTTACAAGAAAACGCCCAAAATCACTCTGAGATTCTCTAATTAACTCAGCGTTTTCAATGATCAAATTGAAGGCTATTTTGCTCTTTTCGAAAATAGAAATTACATCTTGTAAGACTTGAGAGTCTATCTTCTCAGGAAGCGGTTCAAAACTCTTAAGCTTTATCTTCAAAGAAGGGATAGCTTCATAAACACTTTGAAGTATTGAATCTAGTAAATCTGAAGTGTTTGATGTTGAGTAGCCATCAAACCAGGCGGTTGGAACTTTCTGATTCTCCGCCCATTGCTTTGCAGCTAGTGTTTTGCCATATCCAGGCGGACCAAAGATGTAGACAATATGGCTATCGGAATTTTCGATCGCATCTACTATTCTTCTTCGAAAGAGAATCGGCGTAGCCATAGGGGTGATTCTCCGACTTTTTCTCTCACTTGGCTAGGAAATAGCCCTTCTTTATGGTTCTTCACCCTGATATTCCCCCTAAAAAGAGTGGCAAAAGAGGGCTAGTTAGAGCTTCCTACTCTCTTTTCGGGGTGATTTTAGGGGGGGTTTTTTCCTAAAGCCTCATTTTTGGTCGATGTTTTAACCTTTCCAAATTACCTTATGCCAGCAAGGCAGTGGTGCGCCAGCAGGCTAGAAAAAGAGGTAAAGGTGAATCTCAATTTAGTAGGCATGAAAGTTACTGGCGCACGATTAATAATTGCTGCACTTTTCATTACAACTTTGATTTCTGGTTTATTGGTTTCAATTCCCACTCCTGCTAATGCTGCCGCACCCGGTAAGCCCGCATTTAGTGGTGCGAATTGTGAAACTTACTACTCTGTTTGGAGTTTTACTATGACTTCAACAGCCTCGGTGACTGGCTTTAAGTATGCCTTTACAACACACTTAGAAGCTTCTGCACCATCAACTTTTTATGATTTTGCAGGAACATTCACACAAAATGGTAACAATTTCACAATTAGATTCAATTCAACTGATTACATCGCTGCAGGCAAAACTAGTGGGCAAGCGCGACCTTGGATTAAAGGAGTGAGCGATTCAGCCATTAGTGAAGTCAATAACAACAGTTTCCTCTCTTGCCCAGTCACGTTAGCAACGCCAAGCGCACCGACCTCAATGTCAGCTTCTTCTAGCAATTCACAGTGCAGTATTAATTTCAACATCAACGATAATGGTTATGCAATCACAAACTATTCATATTCCTTTGATAATTCTTCTTACGTCGAATTTAATCCCGCCCGGACGACAAGACCGTTGATATTTACTCAAGATCTTTATCGAGCCGCGGGCCTATCTTCAAACCAAAGCGCGTCTATCTATATTAAGGGTATAAATGCCATTGGAACGGGGCCATTTAATTCTAATTCCAGCGTTTCTTGTGGCACTGGTAATTTGACTCAGAGTGCCGGGGTAGCCTCAACAGCAGCGCCGAGCGGCACTACTGCTAATGGTGCAACCTTGACTTCCAGTGTAACTTTCACCGGTTATCCAAATCCAAGTAAGACATATCGTTGGCAAAGATGTTCATCCAGTACTGATCTGACTACTTGCGCAGACATCTCTGGCGCTACGGCAGAAAGTTATGTTCTGACCAGTGCAGACGTCTCAAACTTTATTAGATCAATCGTTATAGGAACCTCTGGATCAACATCAGCAACAGGAACCTCTTCCCTAACTTCAGAAATTATCGCTGCACCTCCAGGTATTCCAGGTACACCAACTGTGGTGGCCGGAGATGGTGAGGTTACAGTTACGGTAGTTGCACCGAGTAGTGGTGGAACTCCATCCTCCTACTTGGTGACGGCCTCACCACAAGTTGGTGGCGTAACAAAAACCTGCACAGTTTCAGGGGCATCAGGTTCTTGCACCGTCACTGGCCTTGCTAATGGCACCGCATATACATTTACCTCAACAGCAACAAATGGTGCTGGAACTTCGAGCAGTTCCTCTGCTTCATCCTCTGCAACTCCAATAGCAATCCCTCCAACTGTGACTGCCGTTAATTCAACAACAGCCGATGGAAGTTACAAGGTTGGTGACACAATCTCTATCCAAGTAACATTTAGCGAATCGGTAATTGTCACAGGAACGCCTCAATTAACCCTAGAAACAGGTTCAACTGATCGTGTACTTAATTACGCATCTGGATCTGGTACAAGTTCACTAACATTTACCTACACTGTTCAATCTGGGGATACCTCTGCAGATTTAGATTATGCAAGCACATCAGCCTTAGCGCTAAATGGTGGATCAATAAATGATTCTGCAGGAAACACCGGAGTACTAACACTTCCTAGCCTAGGCGTGTCAGGCTCACTGAGTGCGAATAAAGCAATTGCTATCGATACGACTCTTCCTACTCTTACCAGTTTCTCATCAACAACACCTGATGGTGCTTACAAGGCTGGTTCAACGATCAATATAACTGCAACGCTCTCTGAAGCTGTGACAGCTGCTGCATCAATTACAGTGACTCTAGATAATGGTAAAATCGTTGTTCTTACACATAATGCATTAGACAACACACTTACCGGCACCTACACAGTGGCTGCAGGGGATACAAGCGCTGACCTAACGGTTAGCTCATATGTGCTGACCTCTGCGCCTACTGATGCTGCAGGAAACATTATGACTGATGTATCTGTTCCAAGCGGAGCAAACAATCTTGCAGATACCAAGGCGATTGTCGTTGATACAACCGCGCCAGATACACCATCTACGCCAGATCTAGATTCAACCTCAGATAGTGCGGGTACTTCAGATTCCGACAACATAACCTCAGATAACACCCCAAAAATCAATGTTTCAGGATCATTTTCAGGAACCGCGGTAGTTACCGCATCTAAAGCAGGATCAGGAAATGTCACCTGCACCATCTCATCAGATACCTGCACGCTTGGAACCTTGGCTGATGGAATTTGGAGTATCTCTGTAACAGATACCGATGCTGCAGGTAATGCAACAACTTCGGCACCGCTGTCTATTACTGTGGATGCAACTGCGCCTACACCTACAGTTGCAACGGTGAGTGTCACCACTGCAAGTGGAGTTACAGTTCGATCAAGCGAACCAGGTACCGCCTATCTAGTTAAGTCGACTGTAACTGTTAGCAACCTGACGAGTATTACCAATGCAGCAGATGACTCTGTGAACCAGGTAACAATTACTGCAGGTGCAACCGATACAACTATGCCTACAGATGGATTGGTTGCTGGAACCTACAAGCTATATGTGGTTGATGCAGCTGGTAACCTCTCATTAGCTTCAGCCAATCTTGTTACGGTTGCGGTAGCTGCAGCACCAACCGCTTCTGCCACAACTGCGCCAACAGGAACAACAACTTTTGGTAGCACATTAACGAATGCAGTTAGCTTTGTTGGAGTTCCTACCCCAACGCTCTCCTATCAATGGAAGAGCTGTACAAATGAAACCGATACGGCAACTGTTTGCTCTGATATATCAGGAGCGACAAGTTCTAGTTTCATTGCAAATGCAATCGATCTAGTTGGAAAATTCATTCGAGTTTTAGTGACTGCAATCAACGGAGTCTTGCCCGATGCAACCGCATGGTCATCTCCAACTGCAGCAATTACTCCCGTGGCACCTGGTGTTCCGGTGGTTGGCACTCCGACCCTTGGAGACTTACAGATCAATGTTCCTGTGACTGCTCCAGCTTCGAATGGCGGATCCACAATCCTGAAGTACCAATTTTCTACAGATGGCGGTGCAACATGGAGGGACAGAACAGATACAGCAACTGTTTCATCTCCGATTGTCATTAAATTCTTGAGCACTGATGGGACCACACCGATAGTGGCTGGCAGTACTTATCCAGTCCAAATCCGCGCAGTTAATAGCGCATCTACTCCCGAAGGAGCCGGATCTGCGTCGGTATCAGTCACTGCAGCGACCGCACCTGGCGCACCAACTTCTGTCACTGCCACAGCGACAGGTCAGACAACCGCAACAGTTTCATTTACTGCACCTGCAAGTAATGGAGGAAGTGCGATTACCAGTTATACCGTCACCTCATCGCCAGGTGGAATTACTGCATCTGGCAGTAGTTCACCTATAAGCGTGACAGGTTTGAGCGCATCGACTGCTTACACATTCACAGTCAGTGCTACAAATGCTGCTGCAACATCTCTTGCATCAAGTGCTTCGACCTCGGTAACGACTTCAGCGCCGCCGACTTCTTCCTCTACGCTAGCACCTGTTCCAGAGCCGGAACCAGAACCAGAACCAGTTTGTAATGCAGCATGCGTTGCAGCTGCAGCAAAGGCTGTGGCAGATCGAGTTGCAGCAGATGCGAAGGCGGCAGCAGATCGAGTTGCAGCAGAGGCGAAGGCGGCAGCAGATCGAGTTGCAGCAGAGGCGAAGGCTGTTTCAGATACTGCAGCAAAGGTTGTTGCCGAAAAAGTTACTGTAGATAAAACCGTGGCAGAAGTAGCAGCAAAGGCTGCAGTAGATAAAGCTACAGCGGCTGCTGTTGCAAAGGCTGCTTCAGATGCAGCTGCTGTTCAAGCTGCCCTCGTTGCAAAAGCGGCAGCAGATGCACAAGCGGCAGCAGTTGAAGCTGCAAGTAAAGCGGCAGAGGTGTTAAAGAGCGCAACTACAACAGCGGCTGCAAAAGCAGCTGCTACTGCAGCTGCTACAAAGGCTGCAACAACGGCTGCAAAAGCGGTCAAAGAAGCTGCTGGCGCGGCCAAAGCAGCAGCTACTGCGAAGAACACAGCATCAAATGCCTCTAAGCAGGTAGATATTGCAATTGGCGCACTTAGTTCTCAAACCGCGAGTGCAAGTAGTGCGGCGCAAGCAAATGCGATTGCAGCGGCTGCAAAGGCTGCAGCTAATGCAGCCGCAAAGAGCGCAGCTGATCAAGCAGCAGCTGCCAAAGCAGCGTCAAATACCGCTAATAAAGAGGCTACAGATGCAGCGGCAAGAATTGTGACTGAGCAAAGAGAGGCAGCAGAGGCAGCAGCAGTTGCAAAGGCTGCAGCAGATGCCGATCTAAAGGCCAATGAGTTAAAGATTGCAACTGCAACAGAGTCACAAAAGGCTATGGAGGCAGTTGTTGCAGCCTTGAATGAGAAGGTTGCTCTTGCTGACGCCTCAGTTAAGGCAACTACCGTTGCTGAACGCGCAGAGATCGATAAGAAGATGGCAGATATGAGTACAAAAATTGCCGAGCTTCAAAAGGTTGCAGATGAACTACAGGTAGCAGCCGATGCTGCAGTAGCGGCGCAGGTATTCACCCAAGCATCAGCAAAAGCAGCTACAGAAAATGCAGCAGTACTTGCTAGTGAAGCTGCAGCTGCAAAGCTTGAATCAGAGGCAAAGACAGCTGCAGCCAGTGAGGCGGCAGCTAGTGCAAGTTTGGCGAAGAAAGTTGCTTCTGCAGCCAAGGCAGCAGCAGCAAAGGTCCCCGCTAAAGCAGTAATTGCCGCTAAACCAAGTACAAATACAAAGAAGAACTCAACAAAGGCAACAATATCCGGATTGAAGCCTGGCCAAAAAGTAAAAGTAACAGTCAACGTAAAGAATAAATAATGAGAAAAATCGCCGTATTCGTACTTTTACTATTGAACTTCTTAGTTCTACCTTCTAATGCTGCAGAGCAAGAGGTAATTATCGACAGGCTTACTGAATCAGAGGCTGAAGATCTAGATATTGAGATCCCAGATTCAGTGCCACCAGGATTCCACTCGATCACAATCGAGGTTTATGATGACAATGGAACAGTAAGTCAGAAGGAGATTGAGTTCTGTAAAGATGAAGAGGGCGTAGTTCAGTGGGATAACAACTGCCCCAATCTAAATCTTGATGAAGAGCCAGCCCCTGCTGCCCCAGAGCCAGAACAAGTTAGGGCGATCAAAGCAGGGCTCAAGCCATACAACCCGCTAAGTGATCCTGAGACTACAAAAGGTGTGCAGTTGGCTGCCTTTGCAATCCTTGCCACTTTGACCTCAATCAAGAGAGATGAGAGAGAAAGTGATGAAGAGGCCGAGCAAGAGTCGCTGCAATCTGTCTCATCTGGCGCGTTAAAGCTTCTTAAAGACCAACCAGGAAGGGGTGATCTCTCGAAAACCTGGGATAACAAGTTCACCAATGAAACAGATTCTGCCTTTCTGGCATTGGCCCATCGATTCAATAGATTCTCACCACTACTTACCCGCACCATTGAAGATGGAAATACGATTCGAGCGATCATCGGATCATTTGCAGCATTGTTGCTCCCTATCGGTTTTATCTTAGGAATCATTGCATCTATCAATACTGGCGCCCAGGCTCTGCCGCCGGTGTGGATCATTGTCGGCGCCATCATGGCTGTTGCAATCTTTGATGCTTTTGCAGGTTTTATTGCAGGTTTTATCTTCTTTCTCTTGGCGCTGATAAGTGGAAATATCACCAGTAGGCCAGAGCTTCTCACCACCATCGGTGTGATGGTCTTATTCTTTGCACCAGCGTTGCTTGCAAGTGCATTTAGGCCATTTCGTCGTTTAGTTCGAAACCAAGATGATCTATGGGAGCGCATTACAGATTATGCGCTGGGAACATTGCTCACCTTCTGGGTTATTACCAAGATGGTTGCTGCTATGAATGGCTTGGCTCGTCTTGAACTACCAATTACTGAATATGGAACTGAGCTTGCATTCTTTGCCTCTGTATTGTTATTAATTCGTATCGCGCTAGAAGATATTGCAGTCGAGCACTACCCGATGCGACTTAGATCGCTCCATGTTGAGATCAAGAAGCCATCTCAGAGCCAGAAGATTCGCTCTCTAGCTTTCAAGATCTTTGTATTCTTTATCATGGCAGCGCCATTTGTTGGATCTACTCTGAATTTAATCCTTGGCACCTTGCTATTTGCCATTCCTCAAATAACTTCCCTTAGCCTTGAAGATAGCCTTCCAAAAAAGAAGCTCTATCTGCCTAAAGGTGTCTTAAAAACTGTTGTGATGATCTTTGTGATGGCCCTTGCCTCCAACGCTATTGAGGGCGCTTTTAGCTCACCTGAGGCCTTTCTAAAGTGGAGCTTTGTTGTCTTGGCGCTTCCTGGATTCCTCCTACATTATCTAGATGCCATTACCGATACACCAGATCGGAGCTGGCATTTGAGGCAAAATGGCCGAGCCCTCTATCGCCTTGGTGGCGTGATTGTCTTTGCTCTGATGGTTCTAGTGGTTCAAGGCGTTGATATTGCAGGCTGGTTGGTTGGTTGATTTAAGGCTAAGAGGTAGATTCATAGCCCTTATGCCAACTCCTATCTGGGCAAGCCCTGAAACCACATCGGTTAACCGCTTGCCGATGCTCAATATCGCCCATCTAATGAGTATCTCTCTTGATGGGCAGTGGCACTTTCAATTATTAGATAGAGCTGATCAAGAGCCAAGTAAGAGATGGCAGAGCATCACTGTTCCTGGCCTTTGGACCATGATTGATGGCGAGCAACCCTTTGGCGATAAGCCGATCTATACCAATACCCAGATGCCCTTTGATCAACTGCCACCAAGTGTTCCACTTGATAATCCAACTGGAATCTATGAGCGAGAGTTCTCACTTCCCTCATCTTGGAAGAATAAAAGAGTAGTTCTATCAATTGGAGGATTTGAATCTCTTGCAATCCTTACCATAAATGGCAGAGAGGTTGGAGTTGCTAAAGACTCTCGCCTTGCATCTGAATTTGATATTACAGATTTTATTACCAATGGTTCAAATAAAGTTCAGATCAGAGTTATTAAATGGTCTGATTCAACATTTATCGAAGATCAAGATCAATGGTGGCATGGTGGGATTACAAGATCTGTAAAACTCTTTGCTACTGAGTATGTATTTATCGAAAGGCTCTATGCCACCCCAGGGCTTGAGAAAAACAATAAAGTTGGAACTCTTAATATAAGAGCTCATATCAACTCAATTAATGAAGAAGAGATTGCTGGATATCGACTTAAGGTAAAAGTCATTGGAGTAAAGGGCGCTGAGGCAAGTGCAACGGTTACCAATCGCAAAGCGCCAAATTGGACGCAAAAAAGTGCGACTGAAAAGCAAGCAGGAGATGATTTCTTTCACGCTACCTACTGGGATGGCAATATGCCTAAGGATAAATACCAGGCATATCTAGCAACTGAGCCAATAATTCCAGGGCCGCTAGAGCTAAGCATTAAAGTGCCAAATGCCTCCCCTTGGTCTGCTGAATCGCCAAGCCTTTATGATGTTGAGTATCAGTTGATTGATCCCTCTGGCCAAGTAATTGAGGTCACTACGCAGAGAATTGGCTTTAGAAGCGTTGAGATCAAAGGATGTGACCTTCTAGTAAATGGCGCGCGCGTGATGATCTATGGAATCAATCGCCATGATTTCAATCGCAGAAGTGGGCGGGTATTAAGCCGGGAATTGATGCGCCAGGATTTATTGGAGCTCAAGCGATGGAACTTTAATGCCATTCGCACCTCACACTATCCAAATGATCCAGCATTTCTAGATCTCTGTGATGAGCTTGGTTTCTATGTTGTAGGTGAGGCAAATATTGAATCTCATGCATTCCAAAACACGCTCTGTGATGATCAGAAATATCTAAATGCTTGGGTTGATCGAGTTGCAAGAATGATTCAAAGAGATATCCATCATCCATCGGTAATTCTCTGGTCTCTTGGTAATGAATCAGGCTCTGGAATTAATCATCGAGCTGCCGGGGCATATGCCAGAAGTTTTGATCCCACTCGCCCGCTGCATTATGAAGGTGCGATTAGAGGAAATTGGACTACAGGCCATGACATCACAGATGTCGTAGTTCCTATGTATCCAGATATCTCAGCGATTATCTCTTATGCAAAGTCTAAAAAAGCAGATCGCCCTCTAATTATGTGTGAGTACTCCCATGCCATGGGAAATAGCAATGGAGCCCTGGCCGAATACTGGCAAGCAATTCATAGCCTTCCAGCTCTCCAAGGCGGTTTTATCTGGGAGATGTGGGATCACGGACTAGATCAAAGACTGGAAGATGGAACTATCCGCTCGGCCTATGGCGGCGACTTTGGTGAAGCTAAACATGATGGCAACTTCTGCTGCGATGGAATGTTCTTTCCTGATCGAAGCCCAAAGCCGGCTTTAAATGAATTTAAATATATTGCCTCTCCAATTGAGATAAAGGCAAAGAATTTAAAGAGTGGAAGATTTGAGATATTTAATAAGAACTTCTTTTTAAATCTCTCAGATTACAAGCTTAAATATGAGGTAACAGTTAATGGAAAGGCCTCCTCATCTGGTGAGGTAAAGCTAGGGCTTGTAAAACCTCGTCAATCAAAGCCTTTTACCCTGCCTGCTCAAGTATTGAAAGGCGATGGATCTGTTGGTGAGCGCTTTATCAACTTCTCACTCACACTTGCTAGCAGTAAGCCTTGGGCTCATATTGGCCATGAAGTCACCTGGGAGCAGATAGCACTTGTTTCAAAGCCGCTACCAAAGGTAAAGAGCGCTAAGAGCAAAATGCAATACGTTAATTCTCAAGGGCAGATTCAAGTTCCATTCGGACAGATAGCTCCTGCGCTAACGCTCTGGAGAGCGCCAACAGATAATGACTTGATTGGCCATATCTCCCAAAAATGGGATGAGTGGGGCGTTAGAAAGTTAGAGCTAGAGAGCTCTAAAGTAGTTCGCACTGCAACTAATACCAAGATAACAAATCTCTGGAGGGCTCAAGGTGGAGCTGCTATTAAGCATATTCAACTTGTTGAAAGTGTTGATTCAGGAATTAGAGTTAGTGAAACTGTAACTCTTCCAAAAGAACTAACTGATCTAGCAAGAGTTGGTATTAACTTTGAGGTAGATGGAGCGCTAAATAACTTCACCTACTTTGGTATTGGGCCAAATGAAACTGCTCCAGATAGAAAGATTGGAAAGGTTCATCGCTATAGCTCAACTGTTGACCAGCAATATGTGCCATATGTTAAACCACAGGAAAACGGCGGACATATGGGGATGCGCTGGTTTAGCCTGACTAATCAAAGCGGCCACGGACTCTATTTCCAATTAGATAAACCAAGAATGGTCACTGTCACCCCTATGCGCTCTGAAGATCTAGCAAATGCCACCCATAACGTATTTGTTAATCCTTGTGGAAATACAGTAATTACTATCGATGGAGCACATCGCGGAATTGGGACTGCCTCTTGTGGGCCAGATACCCTTGCTAAGTACCTAATTAAGCCTGGAACTTATAAGTGGAGCTGGAGCGTAGTTACTTTTTAAGGCTTCCAAATAGTTGGCGCTGGATATTTAGGGCTTCGTCCATCTCCTGATGATTTCTTTCTAATCCTTCTTATCGCCCAGGGAATTCCATAGAGAATAAACCAGCGAAGATTTGCCTTAATCTGCTCACCTAAAGGCAGTTTTACTGGCGGTGGCAATGGCGTTCTCCAGCTTGAATCATGAGGAAGATTTAATCGCGCTAGTACTGCTTGAGCAACACGATAATGTCCAAGAGAATTTAAGTGAAGACGATCTTCATGGATAAAACCTGGATGGCGCCAGGAACTTTCTTGATTTGGATCTAATAAAATAGCGCCAACTTCGCCAGCTATCTTTCGCACATTCTCATTAAATGCTTCAAATCTCAGTTTCCAAACCTTTGCTGCGCGAGTCTTAGCACCTGAATCCTCTAGGACACAAAAGAGCATAACTGTTGCTCCGCTTTTAATAAGTGCACGTACTGCTTGGTCATACTCTGCAAAGGTTTTAATTGGATCATATTTTGGTCTAATTACATCATTGGCTCCAGCATGAAAGGAGATGGTTGTGCTTGGACCATTAACTAAACCCAGTGCTACTGGAACTTGCTCTCTTAATACCTGGCCAACCTTTTTTCCTCTAATTGCTAGATTGGCATAGGTGAAGTTCTCATAATTGCTAGCCATAACATCAGCAACGCGATCTGCCCAGCCGCGATAATTGCCCTTTATCTTCTCATCCTGCATGCCCTCAGTCATTGAATCACCGAGTGCGATAAAGCGGTTATAAGACATTGTTAACCTCTACTTTATTGCCCTTTTTCTATCAACTGCATAGAGCGCAATTGATACGGCAACGCTGGCATTTAGAGATTCAACCGCGCTACTCATGGGGATAGAGACAAGGAGATCGCACTTCTCGCGAATAAGCCTTGATAAACCTTTACCTTCACTGCCAACGATCAAATAGAGCGGCTGGTCAGCAATCTCCATCTCCTCAACGCTGGTAACAGCATCGCCATCAAGGCCAACGATAAAACAGCCATAGGCCTTAGCATCTTCAACAGATCTAGCTAGGTTTGTTATCTGAGCAATCGGAAGCCTTGCAGCAGCTCCTGCCGAGCTCTTCCAAGCAGCAGCTGTGAGTGAGGCATTGCGTCGCTCTGGAATAAGTAGGCCATCTGCGCTAAATGCTGCTGAGCTTCTTGCAATTGCGCCAATATTTCTTGGATCTGTTACTCCATCAACAGCGATAAAGAGGGCAGGATCTTTAGCTCTTGCAAAAATTTCTTTCTGAGATGAATATTGAAATGGCTTAACGACAAGTGCAATGCCTTGGTGATTGGCAATGCCAGTCATATTCTCAATTGCGCGTCTTTCAACCTCTTTAATTCCAATCGCCATCTTCTGAGCAAGGCGAATAGATTCATTAAGTCTTTCATCAACATCAACGCCAACTGCCAAGATCAGCTCTTTTGCTGGAATACCAGCGCGAAGCGCTTCAAGAACAGCATTTCTTCCAGCAACTGTATCTACATGCTCACGTTCATTGCGGCGAAAGTCGCGCCTTTGGGCAAATTTCTTTTCACCTTTAGGGCCGCGCTTAGAATCAATTCGTTTTCTCTCAGTGCGCTTTCTTGTTGAATCCTCTTTTGACTTATATTTCTTATGGTATGGGCGATCTTCAGCTTTTGGAGTTGGTCCTTTGCCTCTAAGCGATCTTGTTGATTTCTTTGGTGGTTTACGATCTGGCTTAGCCATTGATACTCCATCTCACGCCATCTGCTCGGTCTTCAATGGAAATCCCCATTGCGATAATTTGATCACGGATCTGATCTGCTGCAGCAAAATCTTTTCTAGCCCTTGCCGCACTTCTCTGCTCCAATAGTAATGAAATAAGTCCATCTACTGCGCCAGTTAAATCAGCGCTAGGTGAGCTGGAATAGGCTGGATCAAAGGGGTCGGTGCCAAGAATTGAGAGCGCTGCCCTGATATAGTTTGCATACCTAGCTACTTGAGCTTTATCAGAGGCGCTAAGCGCGCTATTTCCAAGCTTTAACCACTCTGAAATCTGCGCCAATACCTGAGGCACTGCTAGATCATCATTTATCGCATCACTTAACTCTTGGCTTATCTCTATCTCTGGAGTGCTTGCTAATAACTCTTTTGCTCTAGTTAAGAAGTTCTCAATTCGTTTAAAGGAGACTACCGCTTCATCAAGTGCTTCAAATGAGAATTCAAGCATCGAGCGATAATGAGCACTTGATAGATACCACCGAAGTTCAATGCCGCGAACTTTCTTTAATACCTCATCAACTTTTAGTGAGTTTCCAAGAGACTTACTCATCTTCTCGCCCGATGTTGTCACCCAAGCGTTATGCATCCAGAGACGGGCAAATTCATAACCTGCTGCCTCAGATTGCGCTATCTCATTTTCATGATGTGGAAATATTAAATCAAGACCTCCGCCATGAATATCAAAAACTTGCCCTAGATAAGCATGAGCCATTGCGGAGCACTCAATATGCCAACCTGGCCTGCCATCACCCCATGGCGTTGGCCAAGATGGCTCACCATCTTTTGCGCCCTTCCAAAGGGCAAAATCTCTCGGGTCGCGCTTTAATTTCTCTTCGCCATCTTTAGAAATGAGAAGATCATCGAGTTTCTGATTTGAAAGTGTTAAATAAGACTTTAATTTGCGAACCTCAAGATAGACATCGCCATTTCCTGGAGCGTAGGCAGATCCATTGGCAATCAATTTTTCAATTAACTCAATCATCTGAGTGATATGGCCGGTTGCCCTTGGCTCATAGGTTGGGGCCATCACATTTAGAGCGCGATAAGCATCGCTAAATGAGCGCTCATACTTCATGGCAAGTGCCCACCAAGGCATATCTTCATGTCCTGCGTTATGAATTATCTTGTCATCAATATCAGTGACATTTCTAATAAATGTCACGTTATAGCCAGAGGCAATTAACCAACGGCGCAAAATATCAAAGTTAATTCCGCTTCTAACATGGCCAACATGAGGAGATGCTTGAACAGTTGCTCCACATAGATAAATTGATGCCTGGCCAGCAACTATTGGCTTAAATTCTGAAACCTTCCGTGATGCGGTGTCATAGAGGCGCAGCTTCTTCATATCTGCCATCTTATTTCTTCTCAATTAGAAGCGCAGTTGCAAGAGCGGAGATCCCAAGTCCTTGCCCAGTAAAACCTAGGCCATCTGTTGAGGTAGCACTTGCTGAAACCTCTGCCCCACCTAAGGCCTTTGAAAGAGCTTTAATTGCTTCAGCTCTTCTTGGACCAATTTTTGGTTTATTACAAACAATCTGAACTGAGACATTTCCTATCTCATATCCAGCGCTGGTGATTTTCTTAAGAGCTTCTTTCAATAGTGTTTCACCGCTTGCTCCCTGATACTTTGGATCATCTACGCCAAAGTTTGAACCAAGATCACCTAGTCCTGCTGCGCTAAAGAGAGCATCACAGATTGCATGCGCGGCAACATCGCCATCTGAGTATCCATCAACGCCAATTTGTTCAGGCCATAGCAGCCCTGCAAGCCATAATTTTCTATCTTGATCACTTGAGAATGCATGGGCATCAACGCCAAGTCCTACTTTGAAATTTCTATTACTTGGGCTTAGAAGTAGGAGCGCTTGGCTAATATCTTCTTTGGTAGTGATCTTAAAAGCTGAAGCCTCACCTTCAATAGTTTTCACCTTCACACCAATTGCCTCAACAAGGGCAGCATCATCGGTGGCATCATCTGAGGCGCTATGGGCACGCTCTAATACTTGGCGATTAAATCCTTGTGGTGTTTGGGCTGCAACAAGTGATGAACGATCAGGAGTTGCTCTAACAAAACCATCTCTATCAATTTCCTTGATCGTATCTATCACTTTTAAAACTGGAATAACTGCGCTCTGACCCGAGCGCAGCTCATCTAAAACTCTAGCTGCTAAAGCGCTACTTGCAAGGGCTCTGGCAGCATCATGGATTAAAACGCTCTCAACGCTAGGTGATAGCGCCTTTAGGGCAACTCTTATCGAATCACTTCTTAATACCCCGCCAGTTACTACCTCTGCGCTCTGGCCAACTATTGCTTTGAATTGCTCTTCATATCCAGCTGGCGCAGTAACGATGATTTCATCAACAACTTTAGATAAAGAGATAAATGCGCGCTCCAATAAAGTGATGCCTTGAATCTGTATTAGAGCTTTTGGAATTTCGGCGCCTAATCTATGGCCCATTCCTGCGCCGGCGATTATGGCGGCGCTTTTCGGTAACTGGCTCATAAGACCCTAACGAGGGAGCGGTTTAAGAAGCTAATACCTCATCGAGAATTGATTCAGCTTTAGCTTCATCAGTGTGCTCGGCAAGTGCTAGCTCAGAAATTAATATTGCACGCGCTTTAGCAAGCATGCGCTTCTCACCGGCAGAGAGTCCACGATCTAGATCGCGACGGAATAGATCACGAACTACTTCAGCGACCTTAATAACATCACCTGATGCTAGTTTTTCAAGGTTTGCCTTATAGCGACGGGACCAATTTGTTGGCTCCTCGGTATATGGCTGGCGCAAAACTCCAAAGACTCTCTCAAGACCTGAGGAATCCACAACATCTCTAACGCCTACTAGATCGACGTTCTCTGCTGGGACTCGCACTGTTAGATCGCCTTGGGCGACCTTTAAAACTAGGTAGATCTTCTCTTCGCCTTTGATGGTCCGGGTCTCAATTGCTTCTATGAGAGCCGCTCCGTGGTGGGGATATACAACGGTTTCGCCGACCTTAAATGACATTATTTGCCTTTCGCTGGAGGGATATTTTATCAGAGTTATCTCAATCACGAAAACCAGCGAAAGTAAGCGTTAGATAATCACTTTCTGCCATTATTGCCCAATGAAGTCAAGGGCTATTGCAACGATAATCCTCGCTAGCTTCTTTCTTACTGGATGCGCAGCTGGTGGAAATGCTCCAACTCGATTAATCAAGCAAGTAACTGATGGCGTTGAGAAAGATATTGGCGATTTAAAGATTCGTAATGTAAAAATCATTGCACTTCCTGATGGAAGCGGAACTCTTATCGGCTTTATCGTCAATCACAGCGATGAGGTAGATCAATTAGTTGCAATTACCGTTGGCGGACAGAGAGCAGACTTCTTAAGTGATGTTCAGCTTCTTAAAAATAAGCCGATAATCTTTGAGGGAGAGTCAGCAAATGCTAAAGCTAAGATTGCATCCCTTGGAGTTAAGCCTGGATATAGAGTGCCGGTAGTTCTCTACTTTGCTAAAAGTGGCAAGGTTGAACTTGATGCTCTAGTTGTTGCCAATACTGGAATCTATAGCTCCATTTTATAGCCAAGACCGCGCACTGTTTGAATTAGCGCAGGATTAGCTGGATCATTTTCAATCTTTGCTCTTAAGCGCTTTACGTGAACATCAAGAGTTTTAGTATCTCCGACATAATCACTACCCCAGACTCGATCTATCAACTGTCCTCTAGTTAATACTCGCCCAGCATTGCGCATTAGAAACTCTAATAATTCAAACTCTTTTAGCGGCAGTGAAATTGGGATGCCATTTACTGAGACTTGATGACGTTCAATATCCATTCTCACAGAATCTACCGTCATCACTCCAGTATCACCCTCACCAAGCTCACCTGAGTTACGGCGAAGCACTGCTCTAATTCTTGCTACCAATTCTCTTGCTGAATATGGCTTAGTTACATAGTCATCTGCGCCAATTTCAAGACCTACAACCTTGTCGACCTCAGAGTCTTTTGCAGTGAGCATGATGATTGGAACCTTGGATTTAGCTCGTATTTGGCGACAGACTTCAGTGCCTGAGACTTCTGGAATCATCAAATCAAGTAGGACTAGATCGATTCCACCTTGTTCAAACTTCTTGATCGCATCGCTGCCATTTTCAGCTGTGACCACTGCAAATCCCTCTTTGCCCAAGAGAAACTCGAGAGCCTCTGAAAAGGATGGCTCATCCTCAACTATCAATATTTTTGTCATGAAGTTACCCCTCTAACTGTTTGCGCGATGGGAAGCTGGAGCGTAAATGTGCTGCCAACTCCTTCCCTGCTCCATACCTTTATATCCCCGCCATGATTTAGCGCTACATGCTTAACAATTGATAGACCAAGACCAGTTCCCCCAGTCATTCGAGATCTGGCCGGGTCAACCCGATAGAAACGTTCAAATACTCTTGCCAGCTCACCTTCTGCAATACCGATTCCCTGATCAGTTACCGATATCTCTAGTAACTCTTCCTTAACCTTTACTACTACTGAGACCTTGGTATTTTCTGGCGAGTAATTAATGGCATTTTCTACTAAGTTTAAAACTGCCATAATCAATTGGTCGCGATCGCCATTAACTGTTGCATCCTCTATCTCACCGATTTCAACTGTGATCTTTCTTGACTCAGCTGAAAGAGCTGCTTGCGCTACAGCTTCCCTTACAACATCACTTGCTTCGACATCAAAGGCTTTCTGGAGTGGGTCGCTACTTTGCAATCTAGAGAGATCAATGATTTCTTGAACTAAATCGGTTAATCGTTTGGCCTCCATCTGCATTCTGCTAGCAAATTTAACCACTGCATCTGGTTGGTCTTTAGCGCCAAGGATTGCCTCGCTAAGTAATCCAAGGGCCCCTATTGGAGTCTTTAGTTCATGAGAGACATTGGCAACAAAGTCACGTCTTACAGCATCTATTCGCCTTGCCTCACTCTGATCTGAGATAAGAACTAAGACCATTCCCTCTTCATTTAGCGGTGATACCGATACTTCAAATTCACGTTTGCCGGCACCGATTGGACCTCTAGCAATCTCAATGCGACTTCGATGTGATTCATTAGTTCTACGGGCAACTCTAATTAACGCCATTAAATCTTCACTTGTTATTCGCTCATCTTTTACTATTGCAAAATTAGTAATCCCTGGAGACTGAAAGAGAATCTGTTCGCCTGGAATAATTATTAGAGATTCACTCTCAAGTGATTGCAGGGTCTTAAGTAAGACCTGGGGAAGAAGTTCTTGCGCCTCTAAATTCTCTGCCTCCGGCCTGCGAAACTTCATGTAGCAATACTACGAAAGGGGGGATAGCCCGTCACCTCTATCGACTTCACCTGTCGTTCACCGCCTCTTTGACCCGCGTTCACGTCACTGCTGCACTTTTAGCCTTAAATCCATTAGGTTTAGCAGATGAGTTGGTTACGGTCTGCCTTTCAAGATGAGTTAGATGGCGTCACACAGTCCTTATCTGAGTTATCCGGCTTGGTCTCTGGCGCAATTACTCAAGCAACCCATGCGCTATTGACTGCAGACTTAAGTGAAGCTGAAGCTGTAATTGCAGCAGATGATCGCGTTGATGAAATTCAACATGAGCTCGATGCCAGAATTATTGACATTATTGCTCGCCAGCAACCTGTGGCATCAGATCTTAGGGCGTTAGTAACCGCGCTAAGAATGAGCGCAGATCTAGAGAGAATGGGTGATTTGGCCCATCACATTGCCAAAGTAACCAGACTTCGCCACCCAGGAGCCGCCGTTCCATCAGAGCTATTACTTACTATTGAAGAGATGGGCAAAGTTGCTCGCTTAATCTCTGACAAGGTTGGCGGCATTATTAACTCAAAAGATATTGATAAGGCGCTAGAAGTTGAAAAAGATGATGATGAGATGGATCTACTTCACCGAAAGTTATTTACAGCCCTTCTTGAGCCATCTTGGCCTCATGGAATTGAAACAGCAATCGATATGACTCTAATTGGTCGCT
>Ga0164293_10001053_pt1 | contig 23086 bp, 19 predicted proteins | sample GEODES118metaG_FD_111487 | JGI IMG/M metagenome (GOLD analysis project Ga0164293, IMG submission 111487) | Eutrophic lake water microbial communities from Lake Mendota, Wisconsin, USA - GEODES118 metaG | ecosystem: Environmental > Aquatic > Freshwater > Lake | place: USA: Lake Mendota...
AGCCGCCGCAGTGAGGTGCGCCTGCTGCTGCCGGATCTGCTCAAGGCGGCCGAGCTGCTCAGGGCCGACGGCTGGCAGGTGGTTCTGCTCCAGGCCCCCACCGTGGATCGGCTCTTTCTGGAGCAGGTGGCGGGCGGGCCCCTGTCGCTGCCGCTGATCGCCGGGGATACCTACAACCTCCTGGCCGCCGCCGATGCCGGCCTGATCGCCTCGGGCACGGCCACCCTGGAAACGGCCCTGCTGGGCTGTCCGCCGGTGATCGTGTACCGCTTTTCTCGGCTCACCTATCTGCTGGCCAAGCTGGTGATCGGCCGCCGCACCATGGGCCTGCCCAATGTGGTGCTGGGCCGTCGCGTGTTTCCGGAGCTGCTGCAGCGGGAGGTGCGGCCGGCGGCGCTGGTGAGGGCCGCTGCGGAGCTGCGGGCCCGGCGCCCCGAGGTGGATGCGGCGGTGGCGGAGCTGCGGTCGAAGATGGGCCCGGCCGGGGCCTCCGAGCGGGCCGCCGATCTCGTGCTGGAGCTGTTGCCATGACCCGCCCGCTGCATCGCCGCTTTCTGGGCTATGGCCGGCGCTACCTGTGGCCGCTGTTCAGCCTGGCACTGCTGTTCAACGTGATCTATGGCGCCACCACGGGCCTGGTACCGCTGGTGATCCGCTTTCTGTTCGACGACGTGCTGCCGTCGAGCGACCGCGGTCGCCTGTATCTGGCCCCGCTGGTGATCGTGGGGGTGATTGCCCTGCGGGCCGTATCCCAGTACCTGGGCGGGTTTCTCACGGAATCCGTGGGCCAGCGGATCACCGCCGACCTGCGTGCGGATCTGGCCACCAAGGTGCTGGAGCTGCCCCAGTCCTATGTCGACCGGCACCCCTCCACGATGCTGGTGTCGCGGGTGCTCACCGACGTCACCCTGGTGAAGAGCGGCCTGGTGGATGGCCTCTCCAGCTTCGTGAAGGATGGCCTCACCCTGGCGGCCCTGGTGGTGGTGGCCTTCTACCAGGACTGGCTGTTGTCGCTGATTGCCTTCATCCTGTTTCCGCTGGGCGTGTGGCCCGTGTTGCGCTCCTCCAAGAAGGTGCGTCGCCACTCGCGCCAGGGGCAGACCCGACTGGCCCAGCTGGCCGCCTACCTGCAGGAGGCCCTGGTGGGGTCCCGGGTGGTGAAGATCTTCGGCATGCAGGCCTACGAGCTGGAGCGCTTCCAGGTCGAAAACCAGTCGGTGCTGGCCTCGGCGCTGCGCACCACCCGCGCCAAGCTGGTGAACCAGCCGCTGATGGAGCTGATCGGTGCCCTGGGCTTCAGCGCCGTGCTCCTCTATGGCGGTGAAGCGGTGATTGCCGGCAGCCGCACCACCGGCAGCCTCTTCGCCTTCCTCACCTCGCTCTACCTCTGCTACGCCCCGTTCAAGGGGCTGGCCAAGGCCAATGCCGCCCTGCAACAGGGCCTTTCAGCGGCCGAGGACGTCTTCGCCATTCTCGACACTCCCGCCGACCCCGTTGATCCGCCCCAGCCCCTCTCCCACGCTGGCTTCCACCAGGGGTTGCAGGCCCGGGGCGTCCGGTTTGGCTATGGGGAGGAGCTGGTGATCGACCAGCTGGATCTGGAGGTGCCCTGCGGCAGCACCGTGGCTCTGGTGGGGCCCAGCGGTGGTGGCAAGAGCACGATCATCGATCTCTTCTGCCGCTTCTACGAGCCCCAGGCAGGCGCCATCACCCTGGATGGGATTGATCTGCGCCAGCTGGCCCTGGCTGATCTGCGCGCCCTGATCTCGGTGGTGGATCAGAACACCTTCCTGTTCAACGACAGCGTGGCCCGCAACATCGGCTACGGCCACGCCGCTGCCAGCCCGGAGGCGATTGAGGCCGCGGCCCGCGCCGCCAACGCCCATGGCTTCATCAGTGAGTTGCCCCAGGGCTACGACACCCTCATCGGCGAGAACGGCACATTGCTCTCGGGGGGGCAGCGGCAGCGGATCGCGATCGCTCGCGCCCTGATCAAGAACGCGCCGATCCTGTTTCTCGATGAGGCCACCTCAGCCCTCGATTCGGCCTCTGAACAGGTGGTGCAGGAGGCACTCGATCGGCTGATGCAGAACCGCACCACCCTGGTGGTGGCCCACCGGCTTTCCACCGTGGTGAATGCCGATCGGATCTGTGTGATCGAGGCCGGCCGCGTGGTGGAATCCGGCCGCCACAGCGAGCTGCTGGCCCGCGGCGGCCGCTACGCCTCCCTATTTTCGACGCAATTCGCCAGTGCCGAGCCGGCACCGATGGCATGACGATCGCTCCCGCTTCCGGGCCTGCTGGCCTGCAGGCCTATGACCGGGCTGACTGGGCCAGCGCCTTCCGCAATGTGGGGGTAGAGCTCAGCGATGTGCCGCTGGAGGCGGCCCGCGGATCGATCCCCCCCGCGCTGCTGGGCACCCTCTACCGAAACGGCCCAGGCCGGCTGGAGCGCGGCGGGCAGTGGGTGCACCACCCCTTCGATGGCGACGGCATGATCACGGCCCTGCGCTTTGAAGGCGGGCGGGCGCTGCTGCGCAATCGCTTCGTGCGCACTGAGGGCTGGCAGGCCGAGGAGCAGGCCGGCAGATTTGTGTATCGCGGCGTGTTCGGTACCCAGAAGCCCGGCGGGCCGCTGGCCAACGCCTTTGATCTGCGGCTCAAGAACATCGCCAACACCCACGTGGTGCGGCTCGGTGATCAGCTGCTGGCCCTGTGGGAGGCGGCCGAGCCCCACGCCCTCGACCCCGACACCCTCGAGACCCGGGGCCTTTCGCGCCTCGATGGCCTGCTCAAGCCCGGCGAGGCCTTCAGCGCCCACCCCCGCTTCGATCCGGGCCACCACGGCGAGCCCCGCATGGTGACCTTCGGCGTGAAGGCCGGCCCCACGAGCACCATCCGCCTGATGGAATTCGCCACGGCCGACTGCCCCGCCAGCGGCGTGAAGGCCGGCCAGCTGCTGGCCGAGCGCCGCGACAGCTTCAAGGGCTTCGCCTTCCTGCACGACTTCGCCATCACCCCCAACTGGGCGGTGTTCCTGCAGAACGCCGTGGCCTTCAACCCCCTGCCCTTTGTGCTGGGTCAGAAGGGTGCCGCCCAGTGCCTGGCCAGCAAGCCCGGCGAGGCCGGCCACTTCTGGCTGATTCCCCGGCCCGGTGCCATCCCCGGCGGTGCCGGGCAGCCGATCCAGGTGCCGGCGCCGGAGGGCTTCGTGTTCCACCACCTCAATGCCTTCGAGGCCACGGCCCCCGAGGGAGGAGGCCGGGAGCTGGTGGTGGATTCGATCGTGTATTCCGACTTCCCTTCGATCGGCCCTGACACCGATTTCCGCCAGGTGGATTTCGAGACGATCCCCGAGGGCCAGCTGATGCGCTGCCGCATCGACCTGGAGCGGGCTCGCAGTGAGCCGGAGCGTGCGGTTCGGCAGGAGTGGTTGGAGCAGCGCTGCTGTGAATTCGGCTGCGTGAATCCGTCGCGCCAGGGGCTGGAAGCCCGCTATGCCTGGATGGCGGTGGCCGAGCGCGAGCGCGGCAACGACCCCCTGCAGGCGATCGAGAAGTTGGATCTCACCACCGGCGAGCGGCGGCTGTGGAGCGCGGCGCCGCGGGGGTTCGTGAGCGAGCCGCTGATGGTGCCTGCTCCAGGTGTCGCTGCGGAGGATGGCGGCTGGGTGCTGTGTCTGGTGTGGAACGGCGCTCGCTGCGCCAGCGACCTGGTGATCCTCAACGCCGCCGACCTCAGCGAGCAGGCAGTGCTGGAGCTGCCCCTGGCCATCCCCCATGGCCTGCATGGCAGCTGGGTGCCCTCCCGCCCCTGATCTTCAGCGGCTCAGCAGGGTCTGCAGCTGCGGTGCCAGTAGGGCAAACGCCTTGCCGCGGTGGCCGATGCGGCCCTTGAGCTCCTTGTCCATCTCGGCGTAGGTGAGCCCGGTCTCCGGCACGAAGAACACCGGGTCGTAGCCGAAGCCGCCCCTGCCGCGGGTCTCCTCCAGGATCACGCCCGGGCAGATCCCCTCCACCTCCAGCCGGATCGCGCCGCTGGGATCAGCTACGGCAAGGGCGGCGGTGAACTGGGCCGAGCGGTCGCCTGCTCCTGCCAGTTCACGCAGCAGCCGGCCGATTCGGGCTTCGTCGGTGGTGGCGTAGCGGGCCGAGTGCACGCCGGGGGCGCCGCCCAGGGCGCTCACGCTCAGGCCGGAGTCATCGGCCAGGGCCCAGCAGCCGGTGGCGCGGGCCACGGCCGCTGCTTTCAGGCGGGCGTTCTCGGCGAAGGTGGCGCCCGTTTCCTCGACCTCAAGGCCCTCTGGTTGGGGGCGGATCTCCAGGTGCAACGCAGCCAGCAGGTGGCCGAATTCGCGCACCTTGCCGGCATTGCCGCTGGCGATCACGAGCATGGAGGCCATGGCGATCAGGCCTCCAGGGCGTAGCGACGTGCCCAGGCCAGCACCTCGGCCACCCGCTCGGCGCTGGGGGCCTCGCAATAGAGGCGCAGCAGCGGCTCTGTGCCGGAGAAGCGCAGCATCAACCAGTGACTCGGGCCGAAGCGCAGCTTCACGCCGTCGGTGGTGATCACCTCCTGCACCGGGCTGCCTGCCACCTCTGCCGGTGGGGCTGCGCTCAGGCGGGCTTCGAGCTGCTGGCGGGCGGCCATCGAGGGCAGGCGCAGGTCGAGACGGTCGTAGTGGGCGGCGCCGCCATGGGCCTGCTGCAGGGCATCGAGCCGTTCGCCCAGGGGAATCCCTCCTGCCACCAGGGCCTCGATCAGCAGCAGGGCGGCAAAGGGGGCATCGCGCTCCGGCAGGTGCATGCCGAAGCCCACGCCACCCGATTCCTCACCGCCCACCAGCACCTCGCCAGCCAGCATTTCGGCGGCGATGTATTTGAAGCCCACTGGTTTCTCCAGCACGGTGCGGCCCAGGCCCTCGGCCACCAGCTGCATCAGGTCGGAGCCGCTCACGGTCTTCACCACGGTGCCTGGCAGCTGGCGGGTGCGGGCCAGGTGGTCGATGAACAGGGGCATCAGCAGCTGGGTGCTGCAGAAGCGGCCGCGCTCGTCGATGGCGGCGATGCGGTCGCCGTCGCCGTCGAACACGATGCCCATCGCCGGCTGGCCCGCCGCGGTGCTCGCCCGCACGGCGCAGATCAGATCCTCCAGGTAGGGCGCCAGGGGCTCTGGTGGATTGCCACCAAACAGCGGGTCGCGGTTCGCTCGAATTTCCTGGATCACGCCGCTCGAGCAGGCCTGTTCTCCCAGCAGGGCCGGCAGCACGCCGGCGGCCGACCCGTGCATGGGGTCCACGATCACCCTCAGACCGAGCCGCTCCAGCCCCTCGGCCAGGGCGGTGGTGTTCACCTTGGCCCGCAGCCCGTTCACGTAGGTGCCCAGGGCGTCGAAGCGGGGTTCGCCGCCTTCGCCCGGGGGGATCGGCACGCTGATGCCTCCGGCCTCCAGGCGCGTTTCCACCCGCCGGGTGAAATCGCCCTCCACCGAGCCGCCGAACGGGCCCTTGATCTTGAGCCCCAGCCACTCGGGTGGGTTGTGGCTGGCGGTGATCACCAGGGCCCCCAGGGCGCCCCGCTCCACCACCGCCCAGCTGGAGGCGGGGGTGGGAGTGGGTGAATCGGCCAGCACCGGTTCGAGGTCCACACCTCGCACGGCGCTGCCGATCGCCTCGGCCAGTTCGGGGGCCAGGAAGCGGCGGTCGTAGCCGATCACCACCTCCCGGCTGTTCAGGCCTTCCGGTGCCGAATGGGCCAGCTCAGCCGCTGCGGCGGCGGCCACCGGCAGCAGCCGCTCCACGGTGATGTCCACGCCGAGAATGCCGCGCCAGCCGTCGGTGCCGAAGGCGATCGGGGCCGCCTCCAGGGGCAGGGGGGCAGAGGCCATGGGGGCTTGGAACGCGCGTCGACCCATTCAAAGCGGTGGTCTGCGGATGTGGCCCCCCTAGCGTGAGGCCATGTTCCAGGTGCCCATCACCGATCGTCTGCTGCGCAGCTGGCTGCGTTGCAAGCGGCGCGCCTGGCTTGACCGTCACGGCGAGTCGGGCCAGCGTCTCTGGACGGCCCATCGCGCCCTGGCCCTCAGTGACCAGCTCGCCAGTTTTCAGACCTTGCTGCCCGAGAAACCCGGTCATGGTGAGGCCGCCTGCGCGGCCGCTGCCCCCGGCGTAGTGGGTCTGCGGCTGCGGGGCCGCGGTCCGGATGGCCTGGAGCTGCAGGCCCATCCGGCCTTGCTGGAGCGGATTGCCGGCCCCAGCGTCTGGGGCGAGCACGCCTATCGGCCTGTGCTGGGGCGCCAGGGCCGCAATCTCACCCGCGAGCATCGGCTGCTGCTGGCCCTCTGGGGCCGCCTGCTGGCCGAGCGGCAGCAGGCACCGGTGCCCCAGGCCCTGGTGGTGGCGGGCGCTGGCCGGGGCCTGCAGCGCGAGCGGCTCAATCTCTCCGGAGGGCTCCAGGCCCAGCTCGACGATGCCGTGGTGCGTCTTGCCGGTGACCTGGGGCGCGACCAGCCGCCACCGCTGGTGGCCGATCGCAAGAAGTGTGTGCTGTGCGGTTGGCGCGGCCTCTGCGATCGGGAGGCGGCGGTGCAGGGACACCTGAGCGAGGTGAGCGGCATCGGCGGCAAGCGTCGCGAGATGCTGCTGGAGCAGGGGATCACCAGCCTGCCCCAGTTGGCCGCATGCGATCCGGAGCAGTTGGCAGAGGCCCTGGCGGTGCATGGCGAGCAGCACCGCGACATCGCCGCTGCCCTGGTGGCCCAGGCCCGGGTGCAGGCCAGCGGTCGGCCACAGCCCCTCGCCCCTGAGCCAGTGGGCAGCCCCACCAGGCGGCACCCTGGCCCGCTGTCCGAACTGGACACTGCCCCCGGGGTGCTGCTTTACGACATTGAGTCGGATCCCGATGCCCGCGACGACTTCCTGCACGGCTTCACCGTGGTGGCGCGTCTGGCGGACGGCCGCTGGCCCCATGGGCCCGATCCGGCCTGGCGGTATCAGCCGCTGCTGGCCCTGCAGGAGCACGGCGAAGCCCAGTTGTGGCAGCGCCTGCGTCGCCTCCTCGGACGCTACCCCGGCTGGCCGCTGCTGCACTACGGCGAAACCGAGGCGATCGCCCTGGTGCGCCTGGCCCAGCGCCAGGGGGCCCGGGAGTCGGACATCGGCGAGCTCAAAGCCCGGATGCTCGACGTGCACGCCCGGCTCCGTAGCCATTGGCGGCTGCCGGTGAACAGCTACGGCCTCAAGGCTGTGGCCGGCTGGCTCGGGTTTCGCTGGAGCCAGCCGGGGGTGGATGGAGCCCGCTGTCTGCTCTGGTGGCGCCAGTGGCGGCGCGATGGAGGTGTGGCCCGGCTGGAGCGGATCTTCACCTACAACCGCGACGACAACCTGGCCACCTGGGCGGTGGTGAGCTGGCTGCTGGATCAGGATCAGCGCCTGGATTCAGGGTCACCGGAGGCATCAGCGGGTGCACCGGCCTGGCCCATGCGGTGAGCTGAGATTGGCGCGTTCAGCCCCCGGAGCCTCCGGCTCCCACCGGTGGCGCCACGAACTGGGCGGGTGTTGACAGGGTCAGGGTGGCCGGTGCCGCATCGGATCGACTCCAGCACCCAGCCTGCAGTTGCCCCTGTTCCAGGCCCTGGCGGCGCACCAGCGCCAGGCCGATGCGGTCTCCATCGGGGAGCTCCAGCAGGGAGCTGATCCGCCCAAGGCGGCGTTCGGGCTGTCCTTCGTCATCCCTCGCAGCGCTGGCCGGGCTCCGCAGCTCCTGACCCGTTTCCGGGGCCTGTTCACTGGCCGTTTGCCGCCAGTGCCAGCGACGCAGCTGCTGTTTCACGCCGTCGTAGGTGGCCAGTTTGGCCAGGGTCTCCTGGCCCACATAGCAGCCCTTGTTGAGGCTCACGCGTGGTGCCAGCCCCAGCTCAAAGGGGTTGTGGTCGTCGCTGAGTTCGCCAGGGACCGCCGGCAGCCCCTGCTGGATGCGCCAGCGCTCCTGCTCTGCGGCGCTGAGCGGCTGGAGGCCGGCCCAGGCCGTTGGCAGCTGTTCAGCGGAAGGTGGGGTGCCATCAGCCAGCAGCACCAGCGACTGGCTGTGTGAGTCGCCTGTCTCATCGGGGGCGATCACACGGACGTCGCCGCCGTTGAGCTGCCACCCACGTCCATCCCCCCAGGCCTGCCAGCTGCCGCTGCTTCCGCTCTGGGTTGGGCATGGGGCTGCTGGTTCTCCCCGTTGCCTGGCGTCCTGCATGTGCTCTGCACGGGCCACGGGCAGGAGCCACCAGGCCCGTTGCGGTGGGCCCAGGCGCACCCGGTCGGCGGGGAAGAGCACCCGATCCAGCGACTGGTGCACCTGGGTGCCGTCGCCGCCGCTGATCACCAGCCAGGCACCGTCCTGATCCACCAACACCTCCGCCAGGGCCCGCATCCGGCCGGTGGGGCTGATGCAGCAGCTGGAGATCCACTGACCAGGTGGCGCCAGTTCGATGGCGGCGCTGGTCTGGCCGTGCAGGAACCGGCGGCTGCCGCTGCCCTCCAGGCGGATCACCGACGCCGCCAGGCGGGCATAGGCGGGCTGTTGGGGCTGCCAGGCCCAGGGGTTGGTGCTCGTTTGCATCGGGGAGCCGGTCATTGGGCTGCGGCACTCACGCGCGCCACCTCCTCCAGCAGCGCCAGGCTGCGCAGCTCAAGGCCGGCGGCGGTCATCGCCTCCAGACCGCCCTCCTGGCGATCCACGATCGCCACCACCCGGTTCACCACATAGCCGGCTTCGCGCAGCTGGTGCACGGCCTTGAGCGACGAGCCGCCCGTGGTCACCACGTCTTCCAGAACGGTGATCATGCTGCCCGGCGCCGGCAGCGGACCCTCCAGCCAGGCGCCGGTGCCATGGCCCTTGGCTTCCTTGCGCACAATCAGGGCATCCAGCTGGCGGCCATCCAGAGCGGCGCGCATCGCCACCGCGCTCACCAGTGGATCGGCCCCCAGGGTGAGCCCGGCCACGGCTGCGGCCTGCGGCTCCACGTGCTCGAGCATGAGGGCACCGAGCAGGGCAAGCCCTTCGCCGCTGAGGCTCACGGGCTTGCAGTTCACGTAGTGATTGCTGCTGCGGCCGGAGGCCAGGGTGAACTCGCCGTGGCGGTAGGCCCGACTGGCCAGCCGCTCCACCAGCAGCTGGCGCATCGCTGACGGCTCTGCGGGCAGGGAAATCGATGCCAAGGCTGGTGTTGCGGGCGGATGCTGCCTAGTTTGCGTGCACCCCCTTTGCATCTGCCGGTCGCTGCCGGGTGCGCCCCCATTGGTGAGCCCCATGCCCAAGCCCCTTGTCGTTGTACGGGCGTTGCTGGTCCCCGCCCTGGCTCTGCCCGCAGGCTTCGCCGTTGCGGCTGCCTGGTCCGGGCCGGTGGTTTGCACCACCACCCTGGAAGCGCCGCCGATGACCACTGCAGGCGCTCCTGGCGCCGCTGTTCCCAATGCACCGGAGCTGAATGCAGTCGGGCCGGTGGAGGTCACCCGCTGTGTCGCGGTGGAAACCACTCCCCAACTGGTGCAGCGCCGCTTCAACACCTACACCGCTCCTTTCGCCCAGGGCGTTTCGATCACCAACCAGATCACCGATCTGCTCGGCATCGCCATGGGCGGTGGCGATGGCACCAGGGTGATGGGCTTCGGTTTCCCGGATCAGACGATCGTCTGGGACGGCACTGCCCTGGAGAACACCTACCGGGTGTTGCTGGAGCAGCAGAGCGATCCGATGCCCTGGCGCACAGCCGACATCAACAACGGCTTCAGTGGCAGCCTTGGCGCCAGTGGCGCCAGTCCAGGCGGAACCGCCGGTTTCCGGTACGGCGGTGGGCCAGATGGAACCCCGCCGGTGCGCGGGCTGTGGTAGACCCGCGCCGGCATCGATTGATCGGAGCCGCACCCGCCGGGGGTCTAGCAATCTGGTGAATGCAGCGGACTCATAATCCGCCTTAGGCGAGTTCGATCCTCGCGACCCCCATTCCCGTGTGATCCCCGAGTGATCCAGGTTCTGGCGCTGGCTGTGCTGCTGGCCCTGCTGGCCTTCTTTGCCGCGGCGGAATTTGCCCTGATTCGGCTGCGCCCCAGTCGGGTGCAGCAGATGGCCGAGGCCGGCACCGCCGGAGCGGCCGCTGTGGCCAGGCTGCAGCAACGGTTGCGGCGGGTGTTGGTGGCCACCCAGCTCGGGGCGGCGCTGGTGCTGGTGGCGCTGGGCTGGGCGGGCCGAGGCCTGGCGGAGCGGCTGGGGCACGGTTTGGGCTGGCCCCCGCTGGCCCTGGATGCAGCGCTGTTTCTGGTGTTGGTGCTGCTGGCCACGTTGCTCGGTGGGTTGGTGCCCAAGGCCTGGGTGCTGCACCGTCCTGAGGCTTCGGCTCTGCAGCTGGCACCGCTGCTGGAATCCTTCAGTCGCAGCCTGGCTCCCCTGCTCTCGGTGATCGAGCGGCTCACCACCGGTCTGTTGTGTCTGCTGGGTCTGCCGCGCAACTGGGATGAGCTGGTGCCCGGGCTCTCGGCCGGTGAGCTGGAAACCCTGATCGAATCGGGCAGCGTCACCGGACTCATGCCGGATGAGCGCAACATCCTTGAGGGGGTGTTCTCGCTGCGCGACACCCTCGTGCGGGAGGTGATGGTGCCCCGCTCCCGCATGGTCACCCTGCCGGTGGATGTCACCTTTGCGGCCCTGATGCGGGAGGTGCACGCCACCGCCCATGCCCGCTTTCCGGTGACCGGCCAGTCGCTCGACGACCTGCGCGGCCTGCTCGACCTGCGCCGCCTCGCCGATCCCATCGCCCGGGGCCTGCTGAGCCCCGACAGCCCCCTGGCCCCCTACATCACGCCTGTGGCACGGGTGCAGGAGAGTGCCTCCCTGGCAGAGCTCCTGCCCTTGATTCGCAGTGGCCAGCCCCTGCTGGTGGTGGTGGATGAGCACGGCGGCACGGAGGGACTGGTCACCGTGGCCGACCTCACCAGTGAAATCGTCGGTGACGATGACAACCCGCTGGAGCCCGATGAGGATCTCCAGCCCCTGGCCGACGGCTCCTGGTCGGTGGCGGGGGATCTGGAGATCTTCGAGCTCAACCGCCAACTCGGCCTGCAGCTGCCGGAGGCGGAGGGCCATCACACCCTGGCCGGCTTCCTGCTGGAGCGCCTCCAGCACATCCCCACCCCCGGGGAGGGGTTGCGCTGGAAGGGGTTCCAGTTTCGTGTGATGGCGATGGACGGCCCACGCATCGCCCGCGTGCAGATCGACCGCCAGAGCGACCGTCGCGCGGGAGGGGAGGTCTGATCCCCGATAATGCCGCCAATGCGGCTGGCCCTGCCATGAACCCGGTACGTGTGGGGGTCATCGGCATCGGCAACATGGGCTGGCACCACGCCCGGGTGCTGAGCCTGATCAAGGATGCCGCCCTCGTGGGCGTCGCTGATCCCGATCCGGTGCGTGGCCGCCTCGCCACTGAGCAGTTCGGTTGCCGCTGGTTTGCTTCCTATGCCGAGATGCTGCCGGGGGTCGACGCCGTCTGCATTGCCGTGCCCACCCTGTTGCATCACCGGGTGGGCCTGGCCTGCCTGCAGGCCGGTGTGCATGTGTTGATTGAGAAGCCGATCGCGGCCACCCAGGAGGAGGCCTCCGAACTGATCCAGGCGGCTGACCAGGCGGGTCGGCTGCTGCAGGTGGGTCACATCGAGCGCTTCAATCCCGCCTTCCGGGAGCTGGTGAAGGTGGTGGCCGGCGAGGAGGTGGTGGTGCTGGAGGCCCGTCGCCACAGCCCCAATCCCGATCGCGCCAACGATGTGTCGGTGGTGCTCGATCTGATGATTCACGACATCGACCTGGTGCTCGAGCTGGCCGGGGCTCCGGTGGTGAGGCTGGCGGCGGCGGGGGGGCGCAGCGCTGATGGGCCGATCGACTACGTGAACGCCACCCTGGGCTTTGCCAATGGGGTGGTCGCCAGCCTCAGCGCCAGCAAGATGGCCCACCGCAAGATCCGCAGTCTCAGCGCCCACTGCCGCAACAGCCTGGTGGAAACGGATTTCCTCAATCGCACCCTGCACATCCACCGCCGTAGTCGCGCCTCGGTGAGCGCCGATCACGGCGAGTTGGTGTACCGCTCCGATGGGCTGATCGAGGAGGTGAGCACCACTTCGATCGAGCCCCTCTATGCCGAGCTCGAGCACTTTCTGCAGTGTGTGCGCGGCATCGAAACCCCGGCCGTGGATGGACTGCAGGCTTCGCGGGCGCTGCAGTTGGCCGATCTGATCGAGCAGTGCGTGGAACAGCCAAGCCTCTGCATGAATCTCGGCGATCCGATCTGAAGATCAGCCGAACCGCAAGATCAGCCAGTCTTCTTGATCAGCCGATTTCGGTGAGCTGGCGCAGGGCCTCCAGTTGCCAGCGACGGCAATCGGCCGGTGAGGAGCGGTAGAAGAGATCCCAGGCCTGTGCTTTGTGGGCGCCGTAGTCGGCCGGGGCGATCTCGGGGTTCTGCTGTTGCCAGCCCACCCGCACGGCGTGACCGATCACCACATCGAGTGCCAGGTCATCGCTGAAGTGCACCTGGGGGTTGGTCCCCACGAAGGCCACCAGGGTGAGCAGGGTTTCGGTGCAGAGCTGGCGGTATTCCGGGGCCTGGATCTTGGCCAGCAGTTGCTCCACCAGGGTGGCGAAGTTGCGCTCCCCGGGGGTTTTCTCGCTCAGCAGCGGCCCGCTCTCCAGCCGGTTGCGCTTCTCCAGCTTGTCGCCGATCACGATGCCGCGGCAATGGCGCAGAAGATCCCAGATGCCGGGGTAAAAGTCGCGCGGTACCCGTCCGAGGGCCCCCAGCCGCTGGCGGTGCTGCAGCCAGCCGCCGCCCTTGGCCAGCTCCTCGAGCGGGTCGGGTACCTGCCAGCGCACACCCCCACCGCCAGCTCCGCCACTCACGTGCAGTTGCTCCTTGCGCTGAAGCGCGGCGCGGGCATGGTCCACGTCGGCCAGCACCGCCATCAGCCGGCGGCGGATGGCGTGGGGCGGCAACCCGCAGAGGGCTTCGTAGGCCTCGATCGGGGAGAGGTCGCGCTCGCTGGCCAGCTCGCCTGTGAGCAGGAGCAGCAGCTGTCCCAGCTGCAGGGTGAGGCTGCCGCTCAACAGGCTCGGATCGCGCCGGGCCAGGCTGTCGAGGGCAAGCAGCAGCTCCTGCTGCAGCATCCACTCACGGCCGTCTTCTCCGCTGAAGCGCTGAATCATGGCGGCGATGGCGGCGCTGCCCTGGGGCTCGCTGATCAGCGAGTCGCTGGTGTAGTTGCGCCCCACCACCACCTGCTTCTGGCGCACCAGCAGATCGGTGAGGGCATCTTCCAGCTGGGGGTGCACCAGGCCCATCGCGCCGGCGCTGCGCCGCACCACATTCCAGTTGCTGGCGGCCAGGGCGCGGCGATACACCTCCTGCAGCAGCACCTGCAGTCGCACGGCGTTGCCGCCCGGGGCTTGCCCCTGGCCAGGCCCCTGCAGGCGGGCATCCGGGCCCAGGCGCCGCACCAGCTGCTCCAGCACCTCGGCCTGCTCCTCCAGCGACGTGCTCTGCCAGAGCCGATCGGCGAGGTCGGCGATGCTGAGGTCCTGGCGCTCAAGGTCCTGCTCCTCGGCGGCACTCAGCGGCGGCTGGGCACTGCTGGCCTTGAGCGGTGGTGCTGCGGCGGGGGCTGCGATGCCAGCAACCGTGGGCTGGGCTGGCAGTTCCACCCAGCTGGCCTGATCGAGCAGCTCCGCCAGGCTGCCGAGCTGCACCGCCACCCCATCCACCACTCCGGAGGCCAGGTTGCGGCCCAGCTGCAGGAAGGCATCTGGGTTGGCGGCAAAGGCCGCGGCATGCACCGGCACCAGCAGCAGCGGGAATCCCGGGCCGCGCCAGTGGCGCTGCAGCAGCCGCAGCTCGGCCACCACGCTGTCGATCAGCTGCTCGGGATCGTCGGCCAGGTAGAAGGTGTCCTCCTCCAGCACCGCCGGCAGGAACGCCAGTTGCTCATCGCCCCAGCGGTAGAGGCGGGCGGTGGCCATGGTCTCCATCCGCACAGATGGATGGCCACTGAGCGCCAGTCTGGGGTTTGCGCCCACCTGGGCCATCCGGGCAGCCAGGTTGCCGGAGCTGGCAATGCCCACAGCCGGCGAGCCCCTGTCGGCGGCACGGGCCACCGGCAGACCGGCTTCCCCAAGCGCGGCAGCGATGGGGGCATTGGCCGGTACCAGGGCCACCAGCACCTGCTCGGCTCCGAGTGGGGCGCGGTGGCGGCGACCGCTGGGATCGAGATCCTCGGGACGGATCAGCCCATGCAGCAGCAGGTCACTGAGCCAGGTGAGGCTCTGGGTCCAGAGCAGGGGCACGTTTTCATTGGCCACGCGCGGCTGGCTGCCGGGGCGCTGGCGCTCGGCCTCGATCGCCTCCTTCGGCACCAGGTAGAGCTCCGGCAGCAGCGGCACGCCGTCCACCGGCACGCTCACCGCGGCCAGCTGCTGGCGCCACTGGCGGGCTTCGTTCCAGCGCCCCTCGCAGCAGGCCGTGATCAACTCATAGGCCCAGAACAGGGGCCATTCGCATTCGATGTGCTCGAACTGGGCCAGTTCCTCGCGCTCGTAGTGCAGGCGGGTGTGGTCTTCGACCACGGTCTGGTGACCGTCGCGGCGGAAGCGCTTGTAGCCGTAGCGGCCGCCCAGCTCGGCGCGGATCTTGGCGCGGGTGCGCGCGGCCAGCTGGGGATCTTCCACCGCCCAGGCCGGGTAGCCGATCACCGCCAGGCAGGCTGAATCCACTTCCTTGCTGGCCGATTCGCGCGGCAGCAGGCCGCGCAGTGCCCGCCGCAGCCGCACGATGGCGTCGTGGGGGATGGTGAGGCAGCAGCTGCCGTCGCCATGGGGGCCATAGAGGTCGAGGCCTTCAAGGGCCTCCAGGGCCGCCTTCACCAGTCCGATGGAGCTGGCGTTGCGCTCCGGCAGGCCGTGGTTGCCCTTGTCGCCCCGCTCCCAGATGCCGTAATCGGCCACCCGGTAAGCCCGGGCCACGTAGTACACCAGGTTCTGGAGAAAGTCGTACTCGTGACGGCTCTGCACCACCACCAGCCCGGAGCGGGTGAGCTGGGCCAGCTGCAGGAGAAACAGGGCGGTGGCATCGAGCTGCAGGTGCCCCCAGCCGTCGTCGGGCACCACGGGGTCGCCGCTGGCGGTGTCGAACTTGGCGTGGATCGCATCCAGCCTGTGCAGGCTGTGCTTGAAGCGTTCCACCTTGTGGGCCTGGCGCAGCATGGCGCTGAGCAGGCCACGCATCAGCTGCAGTACCCGCGCCTCCAGCTCATAGGCGCGGCGGCTCTCCCCCCGCAGGCGCCGGTGGGCCAGGGCCAGGCCCCACACGCACTGGATCGAGTACACACAGTCGCGCACCCAGGCATCGCCGTAGTTGCCGTGCACGGTGTGGGCGGTGCTCGCAGGCAGCAGTCCGCTGATCGGGTGCTGGCGGGCGATCACCACCTGTTCGATCTGGCGATCGAGCTCCTGCAGCACGGCCCAGGCCTCGGAGCCTGTGAGGGGCTCGGGTTTCGACTCAGGACCTGACGGCTCGGGGCCTGGATTCGATCGCGACGCGGACGAGAGCATCGGCAGACCCCACCAGCCATAGATTCTCTCCTGCGACGGCACCACCCATGGCAGCAACGGCCACCGAACCCCAGCGGCTGCGCGTGCTTGGGGTTCCCGTGCATGCCTGCGCCGATGCTGCCGCCGCGGCCCTGGCCCTGCGCAGGCGCGGTGGCGGTCAGATCGTGACCCTCAATGCGGAGATGACCATGGCCGCCAAGGCCGATCCGGCCCTGGCGGCGGCCATTGAGTCGGCGGCCCTGGTGATCCCCGATGGCGCCGGTGTGGTGTGGGCTCTGGGCCGGCAGGGGGTGCGGGTGCGCCGCCAGCCCGGCATCGAGCTGGCCTGGGCGCTTCTGGAGCATGCGGCAACCCATGGCTGCCGGGTGGCGCTGGTGGGTGCGGCGCCGGCTGTGATGGAGCGGCTACGGGGGCTGTTGCTGGAGCGCTTTCCGGGGCTGCAGCTGGTGCTGGCCGTGGATGGGTATCAGTCGGCAGACTCCTGGCCGGTGCTCGAGCGGGAGCTGGTGGCGGCCGCCCCTGATCTGGTGCTGGTGGCACTGGGGGTGCCGCGCCAGGAGACCTGGATCCAGGGTCTCTGCGGCCACAGCGGTGGCCTCTGGATGGGTGTGGGCGGCAGCTTTGACGTGTGGGCCGGGGTCAAAAAAAGAGCCCCCAGATGGATGGGAGCTCTTCAGATTGAGTGGTTGTACAGGCTGCTGCAGGAGCCCCACCGCTGGCGTCGGATGCTGGCGCTGCCCGCATTTGCCTGGGCGGTGTTGCGGGAAGGCTGAAACGGCGGGCCCAATCACATCAGGCTCAAAGCCACTCGCCCAAGGCTGCCTTCACGCCGATGGCCGCACCGAAACCAGCGACCTGCCGAACGCCTGACCTCCGGGTCTCCGGGTCAGCGGAAGCCCACGGAGGCCTGCCACACGAAGGCCAGCAGAAGGAAGAAGAGGGGGATGATCGGCAGGATGTCGACCAGGGGGCCGAAGGCCTGGTAGGCCTCAGGCAGCTGGGCCATGGTGTGCAGGGCGAGGGCGGCCATCCCGGAACTCACATCAAGCGTGGAGCGGACGCTACCACGTGTGGGCAGCCAGGGAGTCGGGCTCCCAGGGAGCGAAATCCTCTGCAAAACAGCCCTCGCGGATGGCCTGGGCCATGGCGCTGCTGAAGCGCACCAGTTGGGTGATGTTGTGGAGGCTCAGCAGGATCTTGCCGAGCATCTCCTCGGCCTTGATCAGGTGATGCAGGTAGGCCCGGCTGTGCTGGCGGCAGGCGAGGCAGGAGCAGCTGGCATCCAGCGGGGTGTGGTCGTGGCGGAAGCGGGCGTTCTTGAGGTTCCAGCGCTCGCCCCCCACCAGAGCCGCCCCGTGGCGACCGAGACGGGTGGGCAGCACGCAATCAAACAGATCGAAGCCGTTGGCCACGGCGATCGCCATCTCTCGGAGCGTGCCCACCCCCATCAGGTAGTGCGGTCTCTCCTCGGGGAGCAATGGGCCCACCTGGCGCACGATCCGGTGCATCTCCTCGGCCGGCTCGCCCACGCTCACCCCGCCCACGGCGATCCCCGGCAGCCCCATCGCCGCCACGACCCGCGCTGATTCCTCGCGCAGATGGGGAAAGCAGCCTCCCTGCACGATGCCGAACAGGGCCTGATCTGGCCGGGTGTGGCTGGCGATGCAGCGCTCCAGCCAGCTGTGGGTGCGGCGGCAGGCGGCGGCCACATCAGCTTCGCTGGCCGGATAGGGGGGGCACTGGTCGAAGGCCATGGCCACGTCGGCACCCAGGGTCATCTGGATCGCCATCGAGCGCTCCGGCGTCAGCTCGATCCGCGCCCCGTCGCGCGGCGACCGGAAGATCACGCCGCGGTCGTTGATCGTGTTGATGTCGCCCAGGCTGAACACCTGGAAGCCGCCTGAATCGGTGAGCAGCGGGCCATCCCAGGCCATGAAGCGGTGCAGGCCGCCGGCCTCCGCCACGATCCCCTCGCCGGGCTGCAGGTGCAGATGAAAGGTGTTGGCCAGCACCATCTCGGCGCCGGTCTCGCCCAGCTGCGCCGTGGTGATCCCCTTCACCGTGGCCAGGGTGCCCACCGGCATGAACCGGGGCGTGTGCACCGGGCCGTGGGGGGTGTGAAAGCAGCCGCAGCGGGCCCGCGTGCGGCTGCAGCGGGCCGAGATCTCAAAGGCAAAGGGCCCAGGGCCGGAGGGAGCGGGTGGGAAGCTGATCGGGTCGCACCAAGCTGTTCCGACGCTATGCCGAAGAGCCCGGTCTGGCTGCGTGATCTGGCCGGTGCCTGGATCTTTTATTCGGTGCTGCCGTGCTGGCCGGGGATTGCGCCCCGCTTCGAGCGCATCGCCCGGTTCGCTCCGCTGGTGGGGCTGGTGCTGGGCGCCGCTCAGGCCCTGCTCTGGCAGCTGGGCTGGGGCCACCTGCCGCCGATGGCGCTGGTGTGTCTGGTGCTGGCCCTGGGCCTGGCACTCAGCGGCGGCCTCCATGTCGACGGATTGATGGATACGGCCGATGGTCTGGCCGCCGGGTCCCGTGCGCTGGAGGCCATGGACGACAGCCGGGTGGGTGCCTCGGCCGTGCAGGCGCTGGTGCAGGCGCTGCTGCTGCGCACCGCGGCCCTGCTGGTGCTGGCGCAGGCTGCCCCGTGGTCACTGGTGTGGGCGGCGTTCTGGGGGCGGGTGGCGCCCCTGGTGGCCATGGCCCGATTCCCCTATCTGCGCGTTGATGGCACGGCCCGCTTTCACCGGGAGCACTGGCGCGGCCTGGGCTGGGAACTGCTGCCGGCGGCTGGGGTGCTGCTGACGCTGCTGGGGCTGGCGGGGATGCGTGGCTGGTTGCCTGAGGCCCTGCCTGGGCTATTGGGGATGCTGCCGGCGCTCCTGGTGCCGCTTTGGCTGGGGCGCCGCCTCGGTGGTCACAGCGGCGACAGCTATGGGGCCTGCGTGGAGTGGACCGAGACGGCCGTGCTCCTGCTCATGGCCGGGACGCTGTTGGCGGCAGCCTGAGGCAGAAGGCATTCCCCTCGGTGGGCAGGTTGATGTCCTGTGGGTTGGACGGCTGGGCCTGCGGTGAGCCCATCACTGCCGCAGGCGGCACCACCAGCTCCAGGCTGCCGCCCAGGCTCTCCGCCAGATCCCGGGCCAGGGCCAGCCCCAGGCCGGTGCCGGGCTTGCTGGCCCCAGAGCTGCCGCGCTGCCCGCGACCGAAGATGCGCTCGCGTTCCTCGCTCGGAATCGGCGGGCCGCCGTCCCATACGCACAGCTGCCAGCCGCCCGTGCCGTGTGGCAGGCAGGTCAGCCCCACGGCCGTTCCTGGAGGGCTGTAAGCAAAGGCGTTTTCCAGCAGGTTGGCCAGAATCTCGGCCACCGCTCCGCTGTCTCCACGCCAGTTCGGCAGCGACTCAGGCCCCTGCCAGTGCCGTTGCTGCAGGGCAGCGCTGGCGGCGGCCCGCTGGAGCAAGGGGGTGATCAGCTCGGCCAGGGGTTGGCCATCGGCTCCATTGAGGCTGGGAGGCAGCAGCAGTGGCGCTTCGCCAGCCAGGGAGGGCATGGCTTCGCTCCCCTCGAGTTGTTGCAGGGCCGACACGTACCGCTGTACCTGCTGTTCCTCCTGAAGGAGGCTCTCCACCAGTTCACGGTTGCGGTCAGTGGGCTCGAGCCGGCGCAGCAGCAGCTGGCCGAAGGTGCGCAGGGCGGCCAATGGATTGCGCAGTTGATGCACCAGCACGCGCAGCTGTTCCTGCTGGTGCTGGAGCGCGTGATCCAGCCGCTGCCGCTCCAGATCAAGGCAGAGGGCCTCGGTGAGGCAGAGGACAGTGGCCTGCAGCCTGTGGTTGAGGTTGGCGGGCCAGGGCAGGGAGCGGGTCTCCACCTGGATGGCTCCGAGCAACATGCCCTGGTGCCGCAGGGCCAGCCAGCGGCGCTGCTCGGCCGGGATGCGCAGCGGGCTGTCAGCCCGCACCGGTGGCAGGGCCCTGCTGCTGCGGGGCCATTGCCCCACCGGCACCAGGGTGGGGGTGGCGCCATCGCCCGGTTCGGTGAGATAGACCACGAGGGATTGCAGATCCTCACGGTCGCTGAACTGGTCGAGCTGGCTTTGCACTAGCCGCAGAAACCGCTTGGACACTTGCATCAGGGAGTCTCCGCCGATCCCGTTCCGCTGAATTTCGGAAACGAGGAGAAAATCCGGGAAAAAGTCTTAAGATTCTGGTATCGACCACTACGACGCTGCCTGGTCAACAGGCGGTAGGTCGTTGCCGCGGTGTATGCCACGGCGTTTCGAGTTGCCATTTCGCGCAACTCAAGCTACAGCAGGAGTGGGCACCACCTCAGGTGCCATGTGTTCCTGGCCCGGGTGATGGCAACACCATCGCTTCGGTCAGTATCCGCACGACTGCTGATTCCGCATCCGGATGGCGGCATCGTCGCGCGTTCAACTCAACCCCGTGCCCTCATCGGCTTCCACGGGTTGATGTTGCCGAACCATTGGCCCAAGGCCGGTTGTTCGGCACCTGGGGGCGACTGCCATCCGTTTGTCTCCCCTCCCCCTCTCTCCTCCTCAGGCCTCCCAGGGATCAGCTCCATGTCCAAGAAGCGCAAGCGGATCAGCCGCCGCCGTCTCGCCGGCCAGCGCGTGCTCGCTCACGTGCCCACCTTCAATCTGGAAACCGGTTCTCACAAACCGGTCACCGCCGCCCGTCGCTACATCGCAGAAGAGGCCCTGGTGCCCCCGGCCATCCTCAACGTGCGTCGCAACGAGCACACCACCGATCGCTTCTTCTGGGGAGAAAAGGGCCTCTTCAGCGCCCAGTACGCCGAAGAGAACCACTTCCTGTTCCCTTCCTTGCGCGCCATCGTCGATCGGATCGGCGAAGACGTCCTGTTTGAAGGCATCGAGGCCCTGGCCGCAGACGACTGGGAGGAAATGGAGGAATACGAATACGCGTTCGTCTGACCCCCTGGAACGGTCTGAGCTTCAGGTTTTCCAGGCACCGCTCACAAACTCCCGCAGGCTCGGCAGCACCAGCTGATCGATGGTGTGCCCTCCCCTGAAGCTCAGCATCTGCACCCCATGTCCGGCCTGGCTGAGCTGCCGCTCCAGTTCGGCGCTTGCGCCATAGGGAACTACAGGATCCTGCTCTCCATGGGTGAGCAGGATTTTTTGTGGCGGCGAGGGTGGCACTGCACCGGGCTGCCAATCAGGATGGGGATAGCCACTGCAGGCGATCAGGCCGGCAAGGGGCAGTCCGGCCGTGGTGGTCACATCCAGGGCCATGGCGGCTCCCTGGGAGAAGCCCAGCAGCACGGTGGCCGGCAGCGGCACCTCAGCGGCCAGCTCCTCAAGGCGGGCCAGCAGGGCCTGGCGGGCCGCCGGCAGCTGGGGCCAGTTGGGCTGCTGCAGGTCGTACCACTGGCGGCCCACGCCGGCCGGATGGGGCAGCGGTGCCTGCAGGGCCACCACGCTCACATCCGGGCCCACCAGCAGGGGGCCGAGATCCAGCAGGTCATGGGCATCGGCGCCCCAGCCGTGCAACAGCACCAGCCGGTGCGCCGCATCCCTGGGGCCAAGGCGGATCAGGTCGGGTTCCGGAGCCATCACGATGCGCGTGCACTGTCTGCGTAGGTTGGCTGGTCACACCACCCCGCAGCAGCCATGTCGCCCACGGCCCTTCTCAGTGTCTCCAACAAGGAGGGGCTGGTGCCACTGGCCCAGGGCCTGCTCGATGCCGGCTACCACCTGATATCCAGTGGCGGTACGGCCAGTGCGCTGCAGGTCGCTGGCCTGCCGGTCACCAAGGTGGCCGAGCACACCGGGGCACCGGAGATCCTGGGCGGGCGGGTGAAAACGCTGCATCCGCGCATCCACGGCGGCATCCTGGCCCGGCGCAGCGATTCCTCACACCAGGCCGATCTCCAGTCCCAGGGCATCGCCCCCATCGACGTGGTGGTGGTGAATCTCTACCCGTTCCGCGAAACCGTGGCCGATCCGGCCGTGGGCTTCGACACCGCCATCGAGAACATCGACATCGGCGGGCCGGCGATGGTGCGCGCCGCCGCCAAGAACCACGCCGATGTGGCGGTGCTCACCAGCCCGAGCCAGTACGACGGTTTCCTGGCGGCTCTGAAGGCCGGCCAGGTGGATCAGGCGTTGCGGCGCCGTCTGGCCCTGGCGGCCTTTGAACACACCGCCAGCTACGACAGCGCCATCAGCACCTGGCTCGCTGGCCGTCTGGCCGCGGCGAGTGCCGAGGCCGCGGCAGAGCCGCTGACGCTGCAGCTGCCGGCCCGCCAGAGCCTGCGCTACGGCGAGAATCCCCACCAGAGCGCCACCTGGTACTCCCAGGCCGACGCCGGCTGGGGCGGCGCCGCCCAGCTGCAGGGCAAGGAGCTCAGCTACAACAACCTGATTGATCTGGAGGCCGCCCTGGCCACGGTGCGGGAATTCGGATTCGGGCCCGGGTCCCAGAGTGCCGCCGTGGTGGTGAAGCACACGAACCCCTGCGGTGTGGCCACCGGCGACAGCTGCGCCCACGCTCTGCAGCGGGCTCTTGATGCCGATCGGGTGTCGGCTTTCGGCGGCATCGTGGCCCTGAATACGCCGGTGGATACGGCCGCGGCGGCCCAGCTCACCAGTCTGTTCCTTGAGTGTGTGGTGGCTCCAGGCTTCGATGCCCCTGCCCGGGAGCAGCTGGCGGCCAAGGCCAACCTGCGCTTGCTGGAGTTGCCGGCTGAGGCGATCGCGCGAGCTTCGCGGCAGCAGCTGCGCACCGTGCTGGGCGGGGTACTGGTGCAGGAGCTCGACGATCAGCCTGTGGATGAGGGCGGCTGGCAGGTGGTGAGCGAGCGCCAGCCCACGCCCCAGGAACTGGAGGATCTGCGCTTTGCCTGGAAACTGGTGCGCCATGTGCGCTCCAATGCCATTGCCGTGGCCAAGGACGGACAGAGCCTCGGTATCGGTGCCGGTCAGATGAATCGGGTGGGCTCGGCCCGCCTGGCCCTGGAGGCCGCCGCAGAGCAGGCCCGCGGCGCCGTGCTGGCGAGCGATGGCTTCTTCCCCTTCGACGACACCGTGCGGCTGGCGGCTGGCCATGGCATCACCGCGGTGATCCAGCCGGGTGGCAGCGTGCGGGATGCCGATTCAATCGCCGCCTGCAACCAGCTGGGTCTGGCGATGGTGGTCACCGGCCGCCGCCACTTTCTCCACTGAGGCGGTAACTTCGCCCGAACGCCCTGCTGCACCATGCCCGAGTCGCTCGCCTACAACCTCAACTTCCTGCACCCCCTGCTGATGTGGGTGCTGCTGGCGCTGTCTGGCTACGGGATGTTCCTGGGGATCAAGGCCAAGAAGACCCGCACTGCCGACGCCGAGGCCCGCAAGACCCTGATCAAGGGGCAATACGCCAAGCGCCATTTCCAGATCGGCAGTGTGCTGTTGGCCGTGATCGTGCTGGGCAGTTTCGG
>Ga0164293_10001055_pt1 | contig 23033 bp, 20 predicted proteins | sample GEODES118metaG_FD_111487 | JGI IMG/M metagenome (GOLD analysis project Ga0164293, IMG submission 111487) | Eutrophic lake water microbial communities from Lake Mendota, Wisconsin, USA - GEODES118 metaG | ecosystem: Environmental > Aquatic > Freshwater > Lake | place: USA: Lake Mendota...
AGTATTAATAATGCAATTGCTGCGGTAAGTAAGACCAAAAGATGAATTATGTTTGCATAACTACCTGCCCAATTAATTAATTTTGGATTAACTTCAGCAAGAGCTGAGTTTGTTTGCTCACTGGTAAGTGGAATAAAGACTGGTAATAGCCCAGCTGGGAGTGCGTAGATCAGCCGATCTGTTAATGACTTACTTACCCCACTATTTAATCGATCACTCTCTGCGATAAAGGCGGCATCGCCTACGCCAAAGTGGGCAGCGCTCATGATTACGACCAATTGAAAACCTAATACATTCCACTTAAGGATTGCCCAAACTGCAGCTACTGCAATTACTACATAGATAAGCACAAAGAGGGCCATCTTTACTGGCTTACCCTTTGGCAGTGTTACTAAATGATCTAACGCCCCATGGGGAATTCCAATTATCAATGCGATAACTGCAAGGCCGATCTGCCAATTTAAACTATCTGATCCAAAAAAGGCTGCGAACAGTAGGGAGAGGATTACAGCGGTAGTAACAAAGAGTTGGCTGTAACTTCTAGTAGCGTTAAATAACCGCTGCTTAGCGCTCATTTGCACCCCTTAATACTTAACTTTCGTGGCGGTCACCCCAATTGTCAGTGGCCTTAGGCAAACTTATCTTAAGAAAAACCAAATTAGGGCGTACCACAGAGCGTGCGCGAAGAAATGAGTTGAAATGGCATCATCAAATGCAGTTGGCAGTGCTCGAGAATTTATCTCCCCTTCAGATTTAACCTTCTCTTGGGGAAGTTGTCATAAATGTTTATGGCTTAATTACAACCACGGCCTTCGCACTCCTGGCTTTATGCCACTAGTTGGCGATCTAGCAAATATGCAAGAGCAATACTTTGCAAAGAAAACTACGGCAGATATTGCACCTGTATTACCAGAAGGCAAAGTTGCCGACCTTGGTGGTTGGGTTAAATCATCATTAATTAATGTTGCCGGTTCTCCAACAAAGTATGCAATTCGCGGCAAGTATGACTTGCTGATTGAGTTTGCCGACGGCACCTACGGAATTATTGATTGTAAGTTTCAAGCAAAAGATTCAGATAAAACTGATCTCTACCAACCACAGCTTGAAGCTTATGCATTTGCCCTAGAAAACCCTGCAGCAGGGGAAGCTAAGAAAGTTTCATTAATGGGCTTATTGGTTTGGTCACTACTTGAGCCAGCCGGAGATGTCACAAAAGGATTTGGACTTAAGTTAAAACACACCTGGCGGCCAATTGCTAGAAACCCAGAAGCACTTGCAACTCGGCTAACAGATTTTATTACCGTGGTAGGTGGCAAGATGCCGGTAGCAAAAGATAACTGCGATATGTGTAATTACTTAACAAATCGAAGAGAGTTTATTGGAGCGGAGTAATTACTCCTCATCAGATTCAATCTGATCCTCTTCTAACTTACTATTCTTAATTGCATCCTTTGCCTCTGAGGCGTACATATTTGGTACATACTCTTGCTTCGACAACTCTGCGATTTTTTCCATTAGTTGATTAGTAGCCGCACGAAGTACTGCCTGATCAGTTGAATCGCCAGTGAAGTACATTGGTTCGCCAAATACCATCTCAACTCGTCTCACCTTTGGCACAACCTGCCCAGTTGGTTGAATCTCAGCGGTATTAAACATTGCCACTGGAATGATTGGCGCACCTGATTCAATTGCCATGCGTGCAATTCCAGTTCTGCCTTTATAAAGCCGGCCATCAGGAGATCTGGTGCCTTCCGGATAGATACCAATGCAGTGATTATCTTTTAATAACTTAAGCCCTGTTAATAATGCCGCCTCACTTCGCTTACCGCCGGAGCGATCAACTGGCACCTGTCCTAAGGCAATAAAGGTAATTTTCTTAATAAAGCCTTTAAGCCCAGGTGAGGTGAAGTACTCACTTTTAGCTAAGAAGGTAACGCTACGAGGAACAACTAGCGGCATAAAGATTGAATCACTAAAGGAGAGATGATTTGAAGCAATGATCACCGGACCATTACTTGGTACATGTCTTAGCCCGGAAACCTTTGGCCGAAAGATCAGCATCAAAAGTGGGAAGAGAAAAGATTTCAATAGCTTGTATGGCACAGGTCTAATTTAGCGGCTAAGCCAATCTATGACACCATCTGAGCGTGAATTCAATTCCAGACTCCGCCGGATTTACCCTTTCGGGCGGAAAAATTGGCGTCCTAGTAATTCATGGATTTACCGGCTCACCCGTAACAATTAAACCTTGGGCAAGTTATTTAAATCAAATTGGTTACACCGTTGCAGCTCCTTGTCTGCCAGGACACGGTACAACTTGGCAAGAGATGAATGAAACGACTTGGCAAGATTGGTATGACGAGGTTGAACGATCTTTTATTGAATTGCAAAGTAAATGTGATCGAGTATTTGTAGCTGGCTTTTCCATGGGCGGTGCCTTAGCGCTAAGGCTTTGTCAGATTAGGGGAAATGAGATTGAAGGTTTAATTCTATTAAATCCGTCAGTGCATGATCGCCGCTGGTTTATAAACTTAACTCCAATTATTAAATTTTTCATTCCTTCAATTAAAAAAGGTCCAACAGATATTGCTTCGCCCAATCCGCCAAAACATAGTTATGGCCGGACTCCCCTTAAAGCACTTGATTCACTTCGCAAGCTTTGGCGGATTACCGAACGAGATCTATATCTAATTGATCTACCAATAATGGTTGCTTACTCAATAAATGATCACGCAGTTAACCCAGAGAACTCTATGACTGTAATTGATAATATTTTCTCAGTTGATATTCGCGAAGTTGTCTTTGAGAAATCATTTCACAATGTGCCACTTGATTATGATGCTGATCTTTTAAATACTGAGAGTAAGTTATTTATTGAAGATGTTTTAAGTGGGGCATTACAACGAGGAACTGATTTCAATGAGCGGGATTTGGTTGACGCTGAATTTGATTCAATCGTCTCTGGGTTGTCCTTAGATGAATCAGCGCCAACTACCTATTTAGATGAGTTAAATAGGTTTGAGGAATCAGATAAATTTACGCCGCCAAATCCAAGATGGCTGAAATTAGATCCAACTCAGCGATTAGCAGCATCAACCTTTGTTGCAAGTGGAATTTACTTACTTATCTACGCCATTACTGATTTTGAAATATTTGGCGTCTGGCCGGCAGTGCTTGGCGTCTTATCTTCAATTGCAACCATAATCTGGCGAACTGCAAGGGCAGAAGATAATTTTGAAGATGGATCTAGCCTCTAACTAAATCTGAAGCTCCAATTAGCCCAGCATCATTTCCAAATTTTGCTGCAATTATTTTTGGTAATGGGTGTGATTTTCCAAATGGCATATAACTTTGCATTGCTTTTCGAGCCGGTTCTAAAAATAATTCACCAGCTCCTACTACCCCACCACCAAGCACAATTGCTTGCGGATCCAGTAGCAGTGAGTAAGAAGCACAGGCTGAACCAAACCAATCTGCCTGTTTATTAAAGGCGGCAATTGCTAATTCATCCCCATTTTTTGCAGCCGTAGTTAAGATCGATCCAGTTAGCCCACTTATATTTCCACCAGATAGTTCCAATAAATTCTTTCCTTTTTGAAGGTCTGCTGCAATTCCCTCTTTTGCATACCGCATTAACGCACTTCCTGAGGCGTACTGTTCAATACATCCCTGGATGCCGCAGCCGCACATTACCCCTTGTGGTTGGACAATCATGTGTCCAAACTCGGCCCCAATTCCATTTGCACCTCTAAATAATTTTCCGTCAATTACTAATCCCCCACCCATACCAGTTCCAATAATAAATAAGATAACTGGATTAAAGCCTTTTGCGTTACCAAATTTATACTCTGCCCACATCGCCGCATTTGCATCGTTTTCAGCAATTACTGGCAGCTTAATTTCCTTCTTAATCTCATTTACAAAATTAATCTCACTTAAGTTAGCAATATTTGGGGCATCAAAGATTCTGCCACTATCTGAAGAAATTAAGGCCGCAATGCTTATACCAACTCCGGCAACTTCATGTTTTTGTGCAAACTCTTTAATCAATTCAATTACGGTCGCAACTAACGCCAAGCCACCAGCAGCAGGAGTAGCCCATCTGGCTGAATCAATTACTTTTCCAGTGCTATCAACTACGCCACCTAGTATTTTTGTACCACCGATGTCGATACCAATTGTTAATGCTGAGCTTGAAATTTGCGTGCTCAATTAGTTTTCCAGTTTTTCCTTCAACTGTTTTAATGCAAGATCAATCGTTGATTTTTCAGCTTTCTTTCTCATCATATCTGGCACCGGCATAGAAAGTGCCACGGTTAATTCTGAGGTAACCTCAGTTTCATCACCATTATCTTTAACGATAAATGAGCCACTCATTTCAGTTAACAAATCAGCATCCTCTAGCGAAAATTCAACTCGATCTGGAAATGCCGACCAGTCATAATTTAAAGTTGGCTTATCTTTAAGAGCGCCAGCATCCACACCCATCTTTACTTGTGTTGGACGGCCCTGTGCATCACTTGCTAAAACCTCTACCGATTTAAATGAGGTAGACCAGGTTGGGTAATTTGCAATATCAAAAACGACCGCGCGCACCTCTTCGGCGCTGGCGGTAATGCTCACAGTTGAAGTGGTGACATCAGACATGGCGCTAGGTTACCGCTAAGTAGGTGAGAATTTATCCCACTAGATGCGAGAAATATTGGGCAGATCTAGCGCAATTTGCCGCTTAACTAGTAGCGTGGGGCTATGAATGAGATAACCATCCCAGCAATAATCCCGACCGCTGTAGCCGGAAACCTTACAAACCTGATTGCAGAACGCGCTTGGTTTGAGCCAGAGCGGGTCGTAGTCTCACGCCCATTAGGTGCTGGTTGGCAAGCAGTTACTGCAAAAGATTATGAAGCAGAGATTAGAGCTGTTGCAAAAGGATTAATTGCAGCTGGAATCGCATTTGGCGATCGCGTTGCGATTATGGCAAAGACTCGTTATGAGTGGACGGTTTTAGATTTCGCAATTTGGTATGCCGGAGCTGTTCCAGTTCCAATTTATGAAACATCAAGTGCTGAGCAGGTTGATTGGATTCTGACCGACTCTGCCGCGGTTGCAATTATTGTGGAGACGCCAGCTTTAGTTGAATTGGTAAAACCAGTAATGCCAGCAAGCTGCAAAAATATTTGGAATATCACCGATAACGCCCTAGCCACTTTAACCACAGCAGGAAAATCAATTAGTGATGATGAGATTACAAAGCGAAGAGAGGCATTAAAACCAGAGACATTAGCAACATTAATTTATACATCTGGTACCACTGGAAAGCCAAAAGGAGTGCATTTAACTCACGGAAACTTTTTATCTGAGTGCGGAAATGTAGTAAATGGTGCAAGTGATCTATTTTTAAAACCAGGTGGATCAACTTTGTTGTTCCTACCGGTAGCACACGTCTTTGGCAGAATGGTTCAAATTGGTGCAATTACTGCAGGTCTTCATCTGGCACATTGCAGTGACATCACAAAATTGCCAACTGATCTTGGCACATTTAAGCCAACATTCGTTTTGGCTGTTCCTCGTATATTTGAAAAGATATTTAATGGTGCTGAAGCAAAAGCTGAAGCTGCTGGCAAAGGAAAAATATTTCATAAAGCTGCAGAGATTGCAGTTGCGTACAGCATTGCAATGGATAGCAAGAGAATATCTCCCCTGCTTAAGTTGCAACATGGCTTATTTGATAAATTGGTTTATTCGAAGATTCGCGCTGGTTTAGGCGGCAGAGTTGAAGCTGCTATTTCTGGTGGCGCCCCACTTGGCGAGCGGTTAGGCCATTTCTACCGTGGCGCCGGTATTAGAGTTTTAGAGGGCTACGGTTTAACTGAAACTACCGCTGGTGCAACATTAAATCTGACCGCAGCGCACAAAGTTGGCTCAGTTGGAAAACCAATTCCTGGAACTACTATCAAGATTGCAGATGATGGCGAAGTTTTAATTAAAGGCCCAATTGTCATGAAGGGCTATTGGCAAAATGATGCTGCTAATGCGGAGGTATTTACAAAGGATAATTACTTCAGATCTGGTGATTTAGGAAAGTTAGATGATCAAGGTTATTTGTATATAACTGGACGTAAGAAAGAATTAATTGTTACTGCTGGTGGAAAAAACGTTGCACCAGCTGTGCTGGAAGATCGCCTACGGTCTAATCCATTAATCAGCCAATGCATGGTGGTTGGCGATAACAAACCATTTATTGCAGCTTTAATTACCTTAGATCCAGATTCAATTAAGCCATGGGCTGTTGCTAATAAAAAAGAGGGCGCATCAATTGCAGAGTTAGCAAAGGATCCAACTCTTTTAGCGGTGATTCAAACGGCTGTTGATGAGACAAATAAAGCAGTAAGCCGTGCGGAATCAATTCGTAAATTCACAGTTCTGCCAGTTGATTTCACAATCGCTGGTGGACAATTAACAGCGAAATTATCGGTGAAGCGACATGTTGTTGCACAGGAATTCGCCCGCGAGATTGATGCACTCTTCGCATAATTCTGAACGTGCCCGACTTGCTAGAGAGCTTCATGATGGTTTGGCACAGGAGTTAGCCTCACTTGGCTATCGCTTAGATCAAGTAATTGGCGATAGCAACCTAGATAATAAAAATAGGTATTCACTTCGTGAATTACGAATGACCTTAACCGGACTTGTTAACCAGGTAAGAGATGAAATTTTTGAGTTGAGAACTAATAACAGCAAGTCAATTGCCCAGCAACTTTCATATCAAATCCCAAATTTACTTACTGGCTCAAATATTGATTATGAAATTACTGGAGATATTGAAATTGATCCAGGTATTCGATTTGAAGTAATTCGAGCGATTAGAGAGATCGTAATTAATTCCCGCAGGCACTCTGGCTGCAATCAAATTAAAATCAATTTAGCAAAGAGTGAAATTAAGATTATTGATAATGGCTCAGGGGGTGTGAGTGAGAAAAATAACTCATATGGCGTTCTGGGAGTTAAGGAAAAACTTAATCAGGTCAAAGCTGAGATACAAATTATTTCAGGCCCAACTGGAACACAAACCATAATTAAGTTCTAGTTATGAAGATTGTAATTATTGATGATCACGCTTTAATCAGGTCAGGCATTTCATCTGCCTTATTTAATAGTAAATATAAGGTTGTCGCTGAAGCATCATCAGTTGAGGAAGGTTTAGCTGTTGTTAATTCTTATAAACCAGATATTTGCCTAATTGATATTAATCTAGGATCTGGCAGCGGAATTGATTTGATAAAAAAATCGATTAATAATGGCAGTAACGCTAAATTTGTTATCTTAAGTATGCATGATGATTTAGCAACGCTAGATTTAGCAAAACAGGCAGGTGCATGTGGGTATATAACAAAAGGTGCGCCAATAGAGCATCTACTGGGAGTACTTGATGTAGTGGCAACTGATAATGATAAGTTTATTAAAAGAGGTAATTTTCAAAAAGGTTTGGAAAGTAGAGATTTTGGAATAACACCCCGAGAACTAGAGGTCCTATCCCTTCTACCAACTGGTGCCACAGCAGTAGCAATTAGTGGAATTTTATTTTTAACTGAGGCGACTATAAAAACGCACCTTGCTTCAATTTATCGAAAACTAGGAGCGGCAAACCGAGCTCAAGCGGTTAGCATTGGAATTGATAATAAATTAATTACGAATTAGTAATTCATTAAATTTTGCAGACCAATTAGAAATCTGCCAATCACTAATAACCCAACCTCTACCCGCCTGCCCCATTGCCTGAGCTTTTGCAGGATCTGCAAGTAATCTACAGATTGCATCGGTAATTTCATTAATATTTTTACCATCTACTAATAAACCAGTTACCTGATCAATAACTGCATCTACCGCACCACCTGATTTTCCAACTACCACCGGTAGCCCACATGCACTTGCTTCAAGATATGCAATACCTAAGCCTTCAACCTCAAAACCATAAAACCTTGATCTAACTGGCATAGCAAATACTTCGCCAAGAGATATGTAATCTGCTAAATCTGCATGTGGCACTCTGCCAGTAAAAATGACTTTATGTGTTACCTCTAACTGTCTTGCTGAATTTCGCAACATCTGTTCAATCGGTCCTTGGCCAACAATTAATAAAATTGCATCTGGATACTTTTTCAATATGTCAGGAAGGGCCTTAATCAATTGATCTTGGCCTTTGCGATGGACTAATCGAGCAACGCAGATAATTACCCGCCTACCTTCAAGTTGATACTTGGAAACTAGGTTTGGATTAGGTTTTTTTGGTTGAAAATGATTTGTATCAATACCGGGTGCAATCTGAACTAACTTATTTACTTCAGTAGTTGCCTTACTGATCTCATTTTTTGTAAATTCACCAAGGTATCCAAGTTTGTCGATATTTTTGATTATCTTTTGCAACATTTGTTTTAATATCGGAATTTTTGCCCACCAAACCTCATGGCCATGACTTAATGCCACTATGTTGGTCGCTCCCGCGTTACGCAATTGACTTGCCATAAAACCAAGGGGGGCAGCTGCGCCAAACCAAACATTTTGAATTTCATACTGCCTTAAAATACCCACAGCCTTGCGACTAATTCTTGGAGTAGGCAGCAAAATTTTGGCTCGATCTCTAATTACAATTGCGCCAAATTTTTCCAAAAGTTGAGCATCAAATGGTGCCTGCCCATTTTGACTAGATGTGTAAATTACTAATGAGTTTTTTGGTAAACCTTCAATTAAACCCAGAATAAATGTTTCAATTCCACCAGATCGTGGCCCTAAATCATTAGTGACTAGTAGAACTTTCTTTTCACTATAAACGGCGAGCCCCAATATAAGGTTTCTTGCCCAAAGAAAACTCGGCAATCTTTACTCGCGCTCCAGTGCGTGGAGCGTGCAGCATTCGGTTTCCACCAACATAAATTGCAACATGTGAAATTGGTTTTCCAAAAAATACTAAATCCCCAGGCAATAAATCTTTTCGAGCAATAGATTTTCCATAGTTGTATTGCGCTCTAGATGAGTGAGGTAAGGAAACACCAGCTGCTTGAAATGCTCGCATAGTTAGTCCTGAGCAATCCCAGTTAACAAGACCAGCAGCGCCAAAGACATACCTATCACCAATCTGAGCAAGTGCATATTTAATTGCCACTCCACCTCGCCCAGCTACATTTGCATACTTGCCAGCATCTGCCAATGACCTCTCTTGGTCTGCGTTCTCTTCGTCTTCATTTAATTTTGCAAGCCGCTCGCGCTCTGCTGCAGTTAACTTTGCTAATAACTCCTCCGCCTGCTGCAATTTGCCATTTGCAATTGCAAGTTGCTTTGTGAACTTTGCTTCAGCAGCTCTTACAAGTGCCAACTTATCTGTAACGGTAAAGGTTGTCGCATTTAATCTTTGAGTTGCAACTGAGAATTTCTTTAAATCTGCACTCTTTTTTCGAGTAACGGCTTCAAGAGAACCTGCTGCTGATAAATAAAGTGCTGGGTCAGATGAGAAAAGTAATTCTAAAGATTGACTAAGTGGTCCAGATTTATACTGCTCAGCTGCAATTGCTCCAATAGTTTTATTCATCTGATCAACAGATGCACCTTGTTGGGTTGCTTGTTGCTGAACTGAGTCAAGTGTTCGTTTTAACTTTGCTAGTTGAACCTTTGCATCCTGAGCACCTTCAGCAGCTGTGGCTGCTTGTTCTTGTAAATCCCTAACCCGTCCTTGTACTTCAATTAAATTCGGCGCCGCACTTGCTGAAGAGGGGATTAAGATGGAACTGAAAATTACCGCGGCAAAGAGTGCCCGAAGTGAATTTCTCATTCGGAAAGGTTAGCCACCTAAAGTGCGCTAACTCAACCCAACTTAAGCGTAGTGTGCTGAGAATTTATAAATTTTTGGCTCTTTATTACTCTTCACTCCACTATTTAGCCGATATTTCCCAGTTTGCGCACTTTCCTACTTCCGGCCTCAAATCTTAAGGGCGGAACAAGTCCGGCTGTTGCGAGTAAATTTATTGCAGCTTTGTCCTTATTTGTAAGTTCAGCATTTTTTCCAGGGGCTGGTTTTATATTAAGCAACACCGAGACAACACAATCGCCACAGGCGATTTCGCGCATTACACAACTATCACAATTGATGATCATGATTTAAAGGTTAGGACAAGCCACTGACACTCGCTAACCTAAAGCCTGTGAGAGAGATAATTGCCACCGCCAACCTGATCGTCGGCAAAGATGGTTCAACAACGGCAAACAACTCTTCCATTGGCCTATCAACTGATGAAGATCGGGCTAGATTTAAGCAGTTACGCAGTAAGGCAGATTTAATTTTGATTGGTGGAAATACTGCCAGGCGTGAGCCCTATAAAAAAACCCCAATCCCTCTTTATATTCTCACCCACGCAAAGGTGAGATTGCAGCCAAAGAATCAATTGGCGAAACAGTTTTCAATGAGTATTACCGAATTATTTTCAGAAATCTCAAATAACTTTCCTCCGATTGAGAGTAAATCTCCAATTAATGTACTAGTAGAGGCTGGACCAATTCTGCTTCAACAAATGATTGACCTCTCACTTATTGAAAATTTATACCTGACGAAAAATTTAGAAAAAGATGGCGAGAATAAAATTTCAATTGAAAAATTAACTCAATCCTTTAAATTACTAGCAAATGAAAGAGTTGAGTCTTGCGAATTTATGCATTACCAAAGACATTAGCCTAATGAAATAATTACAACTCCAAGAATAGCAATACCGATCCCTAAATATTGAAGTTTATGTAACCGCTCATGAAGTAACTTATAAGCTAGCAGTGCGGTAACAATTGGGAATAGAGATCCTAAGACAACCGCCAGAGAAACTAATCCCTTAGTTGTTGCAACGCCTAGCAGTAAATTTCCAAAAAAGTCAGCACCACCGATACCAATTAATATTGGAATGTCTTTCTTAGAAAATCCACCCGCTGTTTTATATTTTGCAAATAATACTAATGCAATTATAAAAGTAGTAAAACGCATTGTTGTCATAGTCATAATTGCACTTGACTTAGAGCCTTGAGCGATAAATGTAATTGCACCACCAAATCCAAAAGCTGCAATAACTGCATAAACCAAAGGGCGAATTGAAATACCATCTTTAATCTCTGGCCCACTTGCACAAAATGCTCCAAGTAGCGCTACTGCCATTCCAGTTAATTGCACGACGCTAGGTTTTTCGCCATTAATAAATGCAACGGTTAATGGAATCAGTGCGGAGAGTGAACTAATTGGGGAAACAACACCCATACGACCGGTAGCAAGCCCGGCATAAAAAGCGACTAACCCAACAAAACCTAATGTGCCAGCAAATACACCTGGTAAAAAGTAATTACTCCAACTTAATGTTGGCGCAAACCATGAAGATGTTATTAGCATAACAACCAAACCAAATAACAAACCAAAAGATTGCGATACTCCAGTAACAGCAAGTGACTTATATTTTTTTGTTAATTTCCCACCAAAAAAATCTGCTGTTCCCCACAGAAGTGATGAGAATAAAGCAAGGAATGAGGCCATAAAATAAGCCTACTGTGAAAAGTTGAGCCAATTGCTTATGCCTTCTGCTCGCGCCTTCACTTACTTCCAGTAGATTCAAATTATCCTTAGTCAGTGAATCCCACCTTCGATCAATTAATCGCACCTCTTTTAGCATTAAAACCACGTGGTGAGATATTGCTTGAAACAGTTCCTGCTCCGCAAAAATTAGCACCCCATGCATTAGCGATGACTGCAGATGTTTTAGAGGATGCTGCAACTGGACGATTCGTGTTACTTCACGATCCCGCTACCCAAGAAGGCTGGGGTGGCCAATGGCGATGTGTAACTTTTGCTCGAGCTGCAATTGATTTAGAGATGGCATCTGATCCATTACTGCCAGAGATAGGTTGGACTTGGTTATTGGAATCTCTTAAGAAAAATGGTTGTGAGTTTTCATCACCGAGTGGAACTGTTACTCGGGTAGCAAGTGCATCATTTGGCGCGTTAGAAGACCGAGAAGAAGATTCAGAGATTGAAATTCGTGCTTCATGGACACCGACATCTGGTAATGAACTGGTAAATCATGTTAATGCTTGGCTGGAATTGCTGGCAATGACTGCTGGCCTTGAACCGATTCCGCAAGGTGTTAGTTCAATCGCTCGTAATAGCTAGACTTAATTTATTAATGATTACCCCTCTTTTAACACCTCGAAATGGTGTGCCGGAAGTTGTAAGTGATGAAAGCCAATTTGAAAAATTAATAGCAGATTTACTTAATGGGAATGGCCCATTGGCAATCGATGCCGAACGCTCCTCTGGCTATCGCTACAGCCAGCGGGCATATCTAATTCAGATTTATCGAGAAAATGGCGGCTTACATTTAATTGATCCCATCCCACTTAAAGATTCAAAATTGTGGCAAAAATTCAACAATGAGTTTTCATCATATGAGTGGGTAATTCATGCCAGTACCCAAGATCTTCCTTGTTTAATAGAGGTTGGTTTAAAACCTAAATTACTTTTTGATACTGAGTTGGGCGCTCGAATTGCAGGGTGTGAGCGAGTAGGACTTGGCCCATTGGCCGAGAGCTTGCTTGAATTACAACTTGCCAAAGAACACTCCGCAGTTGATTGGTCGATCAGGCCACTTCGGCCAGAGTGGATTACTTATGCTGCTTTAGATGTTGATATCTTGCTTGATATTAGGAATGCAGTTGAGAAATTACTGATCGAGCAAAACAAATTAAAGTGGGCCGAGCAAGATTTTGCATCCATTTTAAAAAACTATGAAAGCTATGAGTTTTCCGATATGCCAAAACCAGATCGATGGCGACGAACATCAGGGATGCATAAGGTGCGCGATAGATTAACAATGAGCATTGTTAGAGATCTGTGGCTATCTCGTGATGAGCTAGCTCGTGAGATTGATCTAGCCCCTGGTCGAGTTTTAGGTGATGATGCAATTGTTGAAATTGCTACTAAACGGCCAGATAATCCAGAGGCGGTAGCAAAGGTAATTGGCCGGCGCACGCGATTAGAGGCACCGCCATTTAATCGTTGGTTAAATGTCTTAAATAATGCTCTAAAAACTCCGATTGAGGAGCAGCCAGAGTTGCGGGTTGCTTCGCAGAGTTTGCCACCAATTAAAATTTGGAAGGATAGAAATCCACTTGGTTATGCCCGACTTACCCATGCTCGCGCTGGCCTAATTGAGCTATCGGCACAGACACAAATTCCTACCGAGAATTTAGTTACCCCTGAATTTATTCGTAAAATTTGTTGGCAGGATCCACCAGCATCAAATAGCGATTATGAAAATTTTGTAGCGGAGCAATTAAATAAAATGGGGGCAAGGCCATGGCAGATAGAGCTGGTAACACCATCAATATCCTCATGTCTCTCCCAGACGCAGCCATTGGTAGTACCTGAGCCAGTTGAGGCTGAAAGTGAGCCAGAAACCGAGCAATAAGGTGTGATTGGAATTACGCAACACTTAAGTTGCGTAATTCAATAATCTAGGAATATGCTCAAGCCATGTTAAGTACCTTTTTAATCGCCCTCCGGGAAGGCCTTGAGGCTGCCCTGATAGTCGGTATTTTGGTGGCATACGTAGTTAAAACCGGTCGTAGGAATTTGCTTCTACCAATCTGGGTTGGAGTTGGCATTGCACTTGCCGCAAGCTTTGCGTTAGGTGGTTTTCTAACATTTACCTCTGCTGAACTATCAGAAAGAGGTGAGCAATTCTTTGCCGGAACAACCTCATTTATTGCAGTAGCACTTGTTACTTGGATGGTTTTTTGGATGAAGCGGGCTGCAAGAACATTACGTGATGAGTTACATGGCAAGGTGGATAGCGCATTAACTGCTGGTCCATTAGCCCTTGCAACCGCTGCTTTTTTTGCTGTTGCCAGAGAAGGCTTAGAAACAGCTTTGTTTGTCTACACAAACTTTAAAACTGTTGCAGCTACATCATCAGCATCGATTGGCCTAATTCTCGGATTAGTCCTTGCCGTTATCCTTGGCTACCTGATCTATAACCGATCAGTTAAATTAAACTTAAGTAAGTTTTTTACTGTCACCGGAATTGCATTAATTATCGTGGCTGCTGGAGTTTTATCCTATGGAATCCATGAGTATCAAGAGCTTGGCTGGTTGCCAGGTGAATCTTCATATGCTTGGGATATCTCATCGGTGATGGCTAAAGATTCAATCGCAGGTTCAATCCTTGCCGGCACAGTTGGCTTTGATGTGAACACCTCATGGGTGCAACTGGTGCTTTGGGCCGCTTACCTTGGAATCATTCTTCGCCTTTACACCAAACCTGCTCGGGTAAATACCGCCCAATAAGTTAAGTAGTTGCCACTACCTATTTTGCCTACTGGCGAGTAACCTAGCCTTATCGAGTAAGTGGCTGGGGGAAATGATGACCAAAAGCGCAACCGCAAAAACTAATGTGGTCTTGGTGGATGCAGTTAGAACTCCATTTGGAAAAGCTGGCTCCCTCTATGCGCAAACAAGAGCTGATGACATTATGGTTCGCTGCATACGTGGCTTATTAGAGCGAAATCCAAATCTGCCCTTAGATCAAATTGATGATGTTGCAATCGCTGCAGCAACTCAAACTGGTGATCAAGGAATGAATATTGGCCGTTCTGTTTCGATATTAGCTGGTATTCCAAAATCTGTTCCTGGTTACTCAATTGATAGATGGTGTGCCGGTGCTTTAACTGCCGTAACCACAATCGCCGGTGGCATAAACATGGGTGCATATGACCTAGCAATTGCCGGTGGTGTTGAACATATGGGAAATCACCCAATGGGTGATGGCATGGATCCAAACCCAAGATATTTGGCAGAAAAATTAGTTGATACCGATGCACTGCAAATGGGTGCAACTGCAGAACGCTTACACGATAAGTTTCCGCACCTAACAAAAGAACGTGCTGATAAATATGCGTTGGCATCCCAACAAAAAACTGCTGCTGCATACGCGGCAAATAAAATTCAACCAGACTTAATTCCAGTGGCAACTAGAACTACTGAACTTGGTTGGGGTATGGCAACAGTTGATGAACCACCTAGGCCACAAACAACTCTTGAAGCACTTGCAGCTCTTAAGACACCATTTAGAGCAGCTGGCAGAGTAACTGCTGGAAATGCAGCTGGTTTAAATGATGGTGCTACCGCTGCAATCTTGGCATCAGAAAGTAAGGCAAAAGAATTAAATCTGCCGATCAAAGCGAAAATGGTTTCATTTGCATTTGCAGGCGTTGAACCAGAGATCATGGGCTATGGACCAGTACCAAGCACCATTAAGGCACTTAAAAAAGCTGGTTTAGATATAACCGATATTGGATTATTTGAAGTCAATGAAGCATTTGCAATTCAAGTGCTTTCTTTCTTAGATCATTTTGGTATTGCAGATGATGATAAGCGCGTGAACATCTATGGTGGTGCCATTGCAGTTGGTCACCCACTTGCTTCTTCTGGTGTGAGATTAATTCTTAACTTAGCAAATGGTTTTAAAGAGCAACCTGAGGTTCGCTATGGAGTTACCACTATGTGTATTGGCTTAGGCATGGGCGGCACAATCATCTGGGAAAATCCTAATTACAAAGGTGATAAGTAATGAGTGATGTATTAGCTGGTGCTCCTGATGAGGTAGTAACAAATGCAATTGTCCGGATGGTCTCACTGGCACCATTTGGTCACAATGGTGAGTTAGCACTAATTACATTAGATAACGGTGCAGATCACACCAGACCAAATACCTTTGGGCCCGCATCATTAAATGCTCTGGCAAGTGCAATTGATCAAGCACAAAAAACAGATGCAGTAGCAATTGCGGTAACTGGAAAACCATTTATCTTTGCAGCCGGCGCTGATCTTTCTGGTGTTGGAGCTGTTAAAGACAAATCTGTTGCAACAGCATTCGGCGATTTAGGCCATGAAGTTTTCCTTAAACTTCATGAGAGCAAGAAGCCAACTTTTGCATTTATTAATGGCTTAGCTTTAGGTGGTGGCCTTGAGGTCGGCCTTAACTGCCACTATCGAACACTCGCCTCAACCGCATTTACCGGCCTACCAGAGTGCTTCTTAGGATTGGTGCCTGGTTGGGGTGGTGCAACACTGCTACCTAAATTAATTGGGCCTGAGAATGCAGTGCAAGTAATAATTTTAAATGCATTAAATAACAACACTATGATGAAGGCTAAGGATGCACTTGGTCTTGGTGTGGTAGATGCAGTATATGAACCATCAGATTTCCTTGAGCACTCAGTAAAATTTGTGGCAGATGTTCTAAATGGTAATAAGAAAATTGAGAGAAAAGATTTCAGTAAAGATAGCGCTGGTTTTGAAAAAGCAATTGCAACTGGCAAGGCAGCAGTTGCTAAGAAATATAGCGGTGCTCAAATTGCATCCCCACTTGCAGCTCTTGAACTAGTTAAAGCAGCGCAGACAAACTCTGTCCGAGATGGTTATGCCGCTGAGACCAAGGCGTTAGCTGATCTAGTAATGAGTGATGCACTTCGCGCCTCTTTATACTCATTTAATTTAATTCAGAAAAAGCGTAAAAAGGTTGAGGGTGCACCCAAGCCAGCACTTGCTCGCAAAATTACTAAAGTAGGTGTAGTCGGCGCAGGACTTATGGCATCTCAACTTGCCTTACTCATGCTTCGTAATTTAAAGGTTCCAGTTGTTATTACAGATCTAGATCAAGAGCGAGTTGATAAGGGCCTAGCTTGGATAAAAGCTGAGATTCAAAAGTTAGTAGATAAGAAAAGACTTAATCCAGAAGGTGCTGCCAGATTGCTTGGCAATATTTCAGGCTCTGTTGATCAAAAAGTCTTTGCCAATGCAGATTTTGTAATTGAAGCAATCTTTGAAGAGTTATCACTTAAACAGAAATTGTTTAAAGATTTAGAAGCGATTGTTACTCCAGAGTGTATTTTGGCAACAAATACCTCATCTCTATCGGTTGAAGCAATGAGTCAGGGGCTTAAAGATCCAGAGCGAGTTGTAGGTTTTCACTTCTTTAATCCAGTTGCAATTATGCCGTTGCTTGAGGTGGCTAGAACTACAAAAACAGATGATGCGACAACCGCGACTGCAATTAATATTGGTAAAGACTTAAAGAAAACTATGGTGATAGTTAAAGATGCACCAGCATTTGTAGTTAATCGATTACTAACAAGATTTATGGGTGAAGTAACTGATGCGATGGATGAGGGAACACCTTATGAAATAGCAGATGCTGCAATGGCTCCCCTAGGTTTTCCAATGTCATCTCTTGAATTATTAGGCCTAGTTGGTCCTGGTGTAGCACTGCATGTATCAGAGACATTAAATAAGAATCTTGGGCCTCGTTACAAAGTTTCACCAACTATGCAGCGGTTTGTTAAAGAAGGTGTTAGAACGTTTTATGTAAAAAATGATCAGGGCTTAAATGTAGTTAATCCTGCAGCGCTAGCGTTGCTTGAAAAAGGATCAAAAGTTTCAACAGCTGATCAGGTAAGAAGAAGAGCACTTGAAGCACTTGCTACTGAAGCAAAGATGATGCTTGATGAGGGTGTAATTTCAACGCCACAAGAGATTGATATTTGCATGTTGCTTGGATCAGGATGGCCACTGCACTTAGGTGGAATCTTGCCTTACTTAGATCGAGAAGGAATTAGCGAAGCGGTTTGCGGTGCTCGTTTTCATCCAAAGGGTGTTGCATCTCTTCCTTAACATCTACAGAAATATCACTACTATTCCAAGCTACAAGTGAGCGAGTAATATTTTGAACAGTAATTCCTAAATCTTCTAAAATTTGTGTTCGCTTGGCATGTTCTAAGAATGAAAGTGGAAGTCCAATAGAGTGAACTGGCACATTTAATTGTGCATCTCTAAATAGTTCAGAAACTGTGCTGGCAATTCCACCGTGCTTAATGCCATCTTCTAAGACAACAACACTCTTATAGCGCTGGGCCATGGTGATTAATGATTTTGGAAGTGGCTTTACCCACCGTGGATCAATTACGGTAACGCCAACTCCTTCACGATATGCCTGAGCTGCTGCTTCAACTGCAATTGCTGCAAAAGCTCCGATGCTTACCAATAAAACATCTGCACTTTCGCCTCGATATAAAACATCAATTCCATCACGTCGTTCAAAGGCCGGGATATCTGGATTTACTACTCCCTTAGGAAAACGAATTAAAGATGGTGCATCTGAGATATCTAATGCTTCGCGCAATGTTTCCTTAACTCGCTCACCATCCCGAGGGGCTGCTACATGCAATGTTGGCACAATTCCAGTCAACGCTAAATCCCACATTCCATTATGTGATGGTCCATCATCACCAGTAACACCAGCTCGATCTAAGACAAATGTAACTCCGGCTTTGTGCAAGGCAACATCTAATAAAAGTTGATCAAATGCTCTATTTAGAAAGGTTGAGTAAACCGCGACAACTGGATGAAGGCCAGCAAAAGCCATGCCAGCTGCAGATGTTGTGGCATGTTGTTCGGCAATACCAACATCAAATGTGCGCTCTGGGAATGCTTTTTCAAATTTATCAAGACCGGTAGGCCCCATCATTGCTGCAGTAATTGCAACAACATCTTTTCGTTCTGCGCCAATTTTTACTAACTCATCAGAGAAAACTGAGGTCCAACTCTTGCCACTCTTACTTAGTGGTTGACCTGTTTCAGGATCTACAACCCCTACTGCATGAAACTTTTCTGCCTCATCATTTAATGCTGGGGCATGACCTCGACCCTTTTCCGTAATTACATGAACTAAAACTGGCGCATCATAATCTTTAGCTATTTTTAATGCTTTCTCCATTGCAACAACATCATGGCCATCAACTGGACCAAAGTACTTAAGACCTAAATCCTCAAACATTCCTTGTGGTGCGACAATATCTTTAATTCCTTTTTTAACACCATGCAAGGTTTCATATATTGGGTGCCCAACAACTGGAGTCTTCTCTAGTACTCCCTTACCCCAATCTAAAAACTTTTCATATCCACTAGTGGTACGAAGGGTTGAAAGATAGGTTGCTAAGCCGCCGATGGTTGGTGAATATGACCGTTCATTATCATTAACAATAATTACTAGCCTTTCATTTTTGCTGGCAGCGATATTATTTAAAGCTTCCCAACTCATTCCACCAGTTAAAGCACCATCACCAACGACGCAGACTACGACTCTATCTTTTTGATTTGTTAGTGAGAAACCTTTAGCAATTCCATCACTCCAAGATAGTGCAGTTGAAGCATGTGAGTTTTCAACAACATCATGTTCACTCTCACTTCGATTTGGATATCCAGCAATACCACCGCGCTGACGCAACTTATCAAAGCCACTCATACGACCCGTTAGTAATTTATGAACATAACTTTGATGACCAGTATCAAAAACAATTACATCTTTAGGTGATTCAAATACACGGTGCATCGCAATTGTTAATTCAACTACGCCAAGGTTAGGGCCTAGGTGACCACCTGATTTTGAAACCTGCTCAATTAAAAAACTTCGGATTTCATCAGCTAATGAGGTTACCTGCTCTAAATTTAACTTTTTTAGGTCAGCAGGTGACTTTATTGATTCAAGCATGCTTATAGTTTAAAGGGTTGTGATTACTAATGCGATTACTTGCTTAGAAGTGAGCGTAATACGTACTGCATGATGCCGCCATGGCGATAGTAATCTGCCTCACCTGGTGTATCGATACGAAGTTTTGCCTTAAAACTCTTATCCCCGGCTGTAACACTTACCTCTTTAGGGGTTGAACCATTATTTAGCTCTTCAACACCCGTAATTGAAAATACTTCACTGCCATCTAAGCCAAGGGATGTGGCATTTTGACCATCTAAGAATTGCAGAGGAAGTACTCCCATTCCAATTAAGTTTGATCTGTGAATTCTTTCAAATGATTCAGCAATTACTGCGCGAACACCTAAGAGCGCAGTTCCCTTTGCGGCCCAGTCCCGTGAAGAACCAGAGCCATACTCTTTGCCAGCCAAAATAACCAATGGAATATTTGCTTGAATATAAGCACGGGAGGCATCATAAATTGTTGCCTGCTCGCCATTTGCTAAAAAGTTTTTAGTAAATCCACCTTCAACACCATTTAGTAACAAATTCTTAAGACGAATATTGGCAAAAGTTCCACGAATCATGACTTCATGATTTCCACGCCGTGACCCGTAAGAGTTGAAATCAGTTCGTTCAATTCCATGATCTGCTAAATATTTTCCAGCTGGTGAATCAGCTTTAATATTTCCAGCAGGCGAAATATGGTCTGTCGTTACAGAATCTCCAAGAACGGCTAAAACTCTTGCATTTGAAATATTTGTAACCGGTTTAGGATTTTTTGGCATGCCATCGAAATAAGGTGGCTTTCTCACGTAAGTAGATTTGCTATCCCATTCAAAAGTATTGCCTGTAGGGGTATCTAAGGATTTCCATCTCTTATCCCCTTCAAAAACTGATGCATAATCTTTAGTAAACATTTCAGATGAAATTGATGAAGCAATCACATTTTCAATTTCAGCACTAGTTGGCCAAATATCCTTTAAATAAACCGGCTTGCCATCACTGCCATTACCAATTGGATCATTTTCAAAGTCATGATTCATGGATCCAGTCAATGCATATGCAACAACTAAAGGTGGTGAGGCTAAATAATTCATCTTTACATCAGGTGAAATTCGTCCCTCAAAGTTTCGGTTGCCAGAAAGTACAGCTGAAACCGCTAAATCATTTTCATTAATAGCTTTACTTATCTCAACTGGAAGTGGGCCGGAGTTACCAATGCAGGTAACGCAACCGTAGCCAACTAAGTTAAAGCCTAATTGCTCCATAAAAGGCGTAAGGCCAGATCGGTCGTAGTAATCAGTTACAACTTTAGATCCTGGGGCTAATGTGGTTTTAACCCATGGCTTGCTAGATAAACCCTTTTCTACCGCCTTTTTGGCAAGTAAAGCTGCACCAATCATTACTGATGGATTAGATGTATTTGTACAGGATGTAATTGAAGCAATTACTACATCACCATTTGCAACCGTAGTTTGCTTACCATTTACTTTAACATCAATCTTATTTTTGTTTGTCTTATCTGTGAAATAACTTGGTGCAACACTTTGATATGAGCTCTTGGCATCACTTAGGGAAATGCGATCTTGTGGCCGCTTAGGTCCTGCGATAGATGGCACAACTGTTGCCAAATCTAACTCTAACCTTTCAGAAAAACGTGGTGAAGCAGATGGATTATGCCAAAGTCCATTTACCTTTGCATATTTTTCTACCAATTCAATTTGCTCACTCGTTCTACCTGTGAATTTCAAATATCGAATTGTTTCTTCATCAATTGGGAAAATTGCACAAGTTGACCCGTACTCCGGGGACATATTTCCAATTGTTGCGCGGTTTGCCATAGGTAGAGCGCTAACGCCAGGACCATAAAACTCAACAAACTTTCCAACCACACCATGCTTGCGAAGCATTTGGGTAATTGTTAAAACTAAATCTGTTGCGGTAGTTCCGACTGGAAGTTGGCCATTTAATTTAAATCCAACAACCTTAGGAATTAACATAGAAACTGGCTGGCCTAGTAATGCTGCCTCCGCTTCAATCCCACCAACTCCCCAACCAAGCACACCTAAACCGTTAACCATTGTGGTGTGTGAATCAGTTCCTACAACGGTGTCTGGGTAAGCACGAAGTTTTCCATCAACTACTCGGCTCATTACAACTCTTGCCAAGTACTCGATATTTACCTGGTGAACAATTCCAGTTCCAGGAGGCACAACTTTGAATTCATCAAATGCAGTTTGCCCCCAACGCAAGAAACGATAACGCTCTTTATTTCTTTGGTACTCGATATCAACATTTTGCTCAAATGAATCCTTAGTACCAAATAGATCTGCAATTACTGAGTGATCAATCACCAGTTCTGCTGGTGAAAGTGGATTTACCTTTGCTGGATCCCCACCTAAATCAGCAATTGCTTCACGCATAGTTGCAAGATCTACGATGCAAGGAACACCAGTAAAGTCCTGCATGATTACGCGGGCAGGTGTAAATTGAATTTCAGTATCAGGTTCAACTGCTGGGTCCCAATTTGCAAGCTTTTTAATTTGCTCTGCAGTTATATTGGCACCATCTTCGGTGCGGAGAAGATTTTCAAGTAATACTTTTAAGCTAAATGGGAGATCCTTGGCTTCAGCAAAAGCTGTAATATCAAAAATTTCGTAACTTTTACCTGCTACTTCAAGTGTGGTTTTGGCCTTAAATGAGTTCTTACTCAACGCCCCACACCCACCTTCTATTTCGTAATGCTAATCCTATCTCTTTACCGGTGAAAATCCAGCCACGCACTCAATGTGCTGGGTCATTGGGAAAAGATCAAAGGCTTGAATGTGGTCTAACTTATATCCAGACTCTTCTAAAGTTTTTGCATCTCGAGCTAATGCCGCTGGATCACATGCAACATAAACAATTTTGCGCGGTCTAAATTTCATCATCTGCTGTATAACTATTTCTCCTGCACCAGTTCTTGGTGGATCAAGCAAGATTAAATCTGCTCGCTTAACAATGGGCAGCTGCTGTGCCACTAAACCTTGCAAAATCTTTACATTCTCTTTATATAAAAATATTTTCCTTGCATCTATTACAGCTGTTTTATCACTCTCAATTAATGTAACAAAGCCACGGTCACCAACCTCTTTAAGTATGGCAGCAGCAAATAAACCAACACCAGAGTAAAGATCACAAACATTGTCGCCATTTTTAACCCCAAGTAAAGCTAGTACTGCTTTTGTTAATTCAACTGGGGCCGACTTATGGCTTTGCCAGAAAGAAACCGGTGAGATTTTAAATGAATTACCACCGACTTGTTCGACAATCTGAGTTGGTCCACTAATGCTTCTACCAGATCTCATTACTGAAATTTCATTTGTGCTAGAAACTGCAACCTCAACCCGAGCATCTGACTTCCAACTTCTGCCTGATAGCTCAGTAACA
>Ga0164293_10001056_pt1 | contig 23030 bp, 14 predicted proteins | sample GEODES118metaG_FD_111487 | JGI IMG/M metagenome (GOLD analysis project Ga0164293, IMG submission 111487) | Eutrophic lake water microbial communities from Lake Mendota, Wisconsin, USA - GEODES118 metaG | ecosystem: Environmental > Aquatic > Freshwater > Lake | place: USA: Lake Mendota...
CGATCTTCGGCAACAACAACTCATCCAATAAAGAACTGATCTTCGCAGTTGACCAGCGTTGGGATCTGAACGGCCACAACCGTTTGGCTTATTTCTCTTTGTCAGGTGACCAGCGCCCGCTTCCTGCCTTTCCTGCAGCCAATGGAACGGATGGCCCTGGTATCACCCCCGATTGGTATAGAACCTGGGTGAACGCTTATGCGCCGAGAGATCCTTCAGAGGTTGATCCCCGTTTCTCACAGAAAAACCTCATCGTACCAGCTTCCGGAGCAGACACTTGCTATACTGCGGCCGACTTCAAGTATGACAGGGGAATCCTAAGGGGTCAGCAATACGGTATTGCCTTCGCTGCTGGTGCTTTCCTTAGGTGCCCTGATGGTCGTTTCAGGGTCACTAAACTCTTCAACGCATCTAGGAGCCGCCCTACTTACCCGGTCGATTTTAGTGAAACAATAAACTTCACTACGGCCGGCAGTGATTATAGTACTGGCTTCAGGGTGTTGAAATATGAATTCAGCACCCGGTCATCTACCGGAAGAAATGCAGGGGAAGCAGATATTTCGATTGTCCGTTTGGCTGATGTTTATTTGATGCGGGCTGAAGCAAAACTCCGTAAAGGAGATGCGGCTGGCGCGCTGGTAGATGCAAATGCCATTCGTTCCGCACGCACGGGTAGCGGCAAAGTAGCTCCGCCATTGACTTCACTCACCACAGACATCTTACTGAGGGAAAGAGGTTTTGAACTGTATTGGGAGTTCCAACGCAGGACAGACCTGATCCGCTTTGGTAAATATGAAGACAGCTGGACAGAAAAGAACAATAACGACAGAAATAAAAGGGTATTCCCGATTCCTCAAACCGCAATTGATGGAGCGTCTAACCTGACGGGGTATTTGGTGCAGAATCGCGGATACTGATGAGGAAATGTGATGAATGTGGTGAATGTGGAGAATGAATGTGAGGAATGTGAGAATGTGGTGAATGAAGAGAACCAATAGAACAGAGGCTGTCTCAAAATTGAGGCAGCCTCTTTTTTTGGGCCTGAAATGCCTGGGCGTCAAACTTTTCAGGCGAATAAAACAATGAAAAAGTCAGAGGATGTATAAAATAAATCCCAGCTGCCTAAGCAACCGGGATTTGTACTTCTTAGTTTTCATTCTCACATTTACCACATTCATCACATTACCCACATTTCCCCCTCACTCCTCCCCGCTCTTCACCATCACCATAAAAATGCCAAACACAAGGAATGCGCAGCCGGTAAAAATATTGATCCTGAACTTCAGCGCATCCGTGATCAAATATCCGCCCAATAAGATCACTGACAATATGATAAAAAATAACCCGATGATAAAGCTGAGCTCTGTAAATCGTTTAGACATAGCTTGTTTATTAGAAGAAGATGATGTTTAATAAAACGGTCAGGATGATCAGCAGTATAGCCAACGGCACCACTTTCTGATACCATTTCTCGCCCGTATATTTTGGCTTCTCAGTAAGCGAATAGACCAATCCTTTTAACTCAGAATCAGGTTTTGGCTTGGTTACGAGACTCACAATAATAGTAGTAAAGAAGTTCACTACCCACGACACCATCGCCACAATAAAGGCCTGGCCCATACCACTTGATACCGTGTATAATTCGGTGATCCATCCGCCCTTACCTTCTGCTACAGTACATCCATGGGTCAACGCCGCAGCTACCGTACCCATCAATAAACCCCAAAAAGCACCGTCAGCACTGGTCCTCTTCCAAAACATGCCCAGCAGGAAGGTCGCAAACAAAGGCCCGTTAACAAAACTGAATACCAACTGCAGGAAGTCGTTGATGTTATTGAAGCTGGTTGCGATGTATGCCGTTCCAATGGAAAACAAAATACCAAATAAGGTCACCATCTTACCCACCCTCAAATAATGCCGGTCGGAACGCTTTTTCACAAAATAGGCCTGGTAGATATCGTAAGTAAACACTGAATTGAACGCAGTTACATTTCCTGCCATGCCACTCATAAATGAAGCCAGCAACGCGGTAATGCCCACACCCATTAATCCACTCGGATAGTAATGGGTAATTAACGAAGGCAGGGTCATGGTATAATCCATATTACCAGCTGCATCCACGGGAATAGAGTATCCCTTGTCTGCCATAGCCGGCTGTGAAAGAGCAATGGCGATCACACCCGGCAGTACCACGATCAAAGGCATAAACATCTTGGGAATGGCCGCCAGGATCGGTGTGCGCTGCGACGCATTCATATTTTTAGCGATCATCGCCCGCTGAACCACCAGGAAGTCGGTGCACCAGTAGCCGAACGACATCACAAAGCCCAGGCCAAAAATCAGCGACATGAAATGGATACCCATCGGGTTGCTATCCGTGCTGCCCATATATTTCCAGGCATGGGTAAGCTTGGGATCTAAATTCGCCTTAACCTGCTCCCAGCCTCCCGCGTCCTGCAAGGCAACAATCACCAATGGCGACAGCCCAAGTACGATCAGGAAGAATTGTAATACCTCGTTATATACGGCGCTGGTCAGCCCGCCGACAAAAGTGTAAATCAATACAATACCCGCCGCAATCCAGATCGACACATCAAAATCCCAGCCCAAGACCACTTCCAGCAGCTTGGCCAGGGCAAACAGGGAAATGCCCGATGAAAACACCGTCATCACCGCAAAAGTTATGGCGTTCAAGCCCCTGGTCTTCTCGTCGAACCGCAGGAAAAGGTACTCCGGAACGCTACGGGCATGACTCCCATAATAAAACGGCATCATGAAAACCCCCAGGAAGATCATAGCGAAAATGGCCCCTACCCAATAAAAATGAACGGTCATGATCCCATACTTGGCACCCGATGCCACCATGCCCAACACCTCCTGGGCGCCCAGGTTGGCTGAAATGAAAGCCAGGCTCGTGATCCATAAAGGGATGTTCTTGCTGCTGTTGAGGAAGTCGTTCGACGACTTGATCCTTTTCTTGATGATGAAGCCAACCGCTACTACAAACGCAAAATAGAGGATGATCACCAGGTAATCTGCTACATGTAATTTCATGAGTAGTTGGGTCTTGAGAATGATTATGGGAAATGAATATATTCTATTCTTTTGAAAAACCCGCTTACCCGTTGGCCTCGACAAACCACGCGCCGAGGGATTATGTTGATGAATGCGAAAACCCTTGTGCCGCGATGATCATGAACACGGAACCCTTTGTAAATCCTGAGAAAACTTCTACATTTATAGTCAATTTTTCACCCATTTCAATTGCATCGCCATGTCTGACAACAAGTTCACCGAAAAGGAGCTTAATCCGCTGGCCAATCTGGATCATTGGGAAGATGATCTTCTCGACAGGTATCCGGATCCGGAAGCCATCGCTACCGCAAAAAATACTGAGGCCTATAGAAACTATGATGATCCCGTAAGAGATACCGTGCGCGAATTCTATCGGCTTAATCATACCTACCAGACTTATGATTTTGTAAAACAAAAACAAAAAGAATATCTCGCTTTCGATAAAAAGGAAATGCCGGTTTGGGATGCATTCCAATTCCTAAACCAACTGGTGGATGATTCTGACCCTGATACAGATCTGGATCAATTCCAGCATCTGTTGCAAACCTCAGAAGCTATCCGTAGGGATGGGCATCCTGATTGGATGGTGCTGGTAGGTCTGATGCACGACATGGGAAAGACACTCTGTTTGTTCGGCGAGCCCCAATGGGCCGTTGTTGGAGATACATTCCCTGTTGGTTGTGCTTATTCCGACAAGATCATCTATCCGGAATACTTTGTAAACAATCCAGATTACAACGATCCAAGGTATAATACCAAGTATGGTGTCTACGAACCCAATTGCGGACTTCGTAACGTGGATATGAGCTGGGGGCACGACGAGTATGTGTACCAAATGCTGAAAGGTAGAATTCCCGAAGGAGGCCTGTATATGCTCAGATACCACTCTTTCTATGCCTGGCACCGTGAAGGCGGATATGATCATTTGTTAGACGACCACGACAGGGAAATGTTGAAATGGGTGAAACTATTCAACCCCTATGATCTGTATTCAAAAAGTCCTGAGCCACCAGATTGGAATAAGCTCAAAGGCTATTATACAGACCTGATCGAAAGGTATCTGCCCAAGACACTCAAGTTCTAATCTCAGATATTATACAGCTTTAGATGCGGTAATGAACATCATTACCGCATTTTTTATGCCCCCATACCGGCCTGACTGCAAGCCCTGTGTTAGGGAACATCTACATGTAAGACGTCGCTTCGACTTGTTGAAGCACTCGATCCGCCTGCCTCATATGCCGCTCATTGAGAGCGATAATGAAACGAAATGTATCGCAAAGGTTCATTCGTATCCAGCGGGATATGGATGTTGGTATTTCAATCTTATTTAAGTCGCGATAACAACTTCATAAACATATTACCCAGCCAGATGCCGGAATAGTCTTCACCCGCGGTGGTATTCTTCTCCACCCCTTACCGCATCAATGGAAAATCGTAACTGCCATAGCCGTCCAGATGATCGAGGCACTGGGCAATACTCCGGCCTCCATCTTTGGCTGGTTACAACAGCTGTGCATCGTTCAAATTGTGGTAATCAGCAATGGGATTTCTGATATGCAACTCGGTACCCTCAGCAAGTTGATCCAGAAGCAGATTTGATTTAATCTTCACTGTATTGCATTATTCATCGTTGTGTCAAATTATGAAGAATGATAGTTTGAAACAACCTAATGATATGGAGAAGCCTTTATTCAGGTTAACTTTCCAGTCCTAAATAAATATCAAATACGAATCTTATGGCATTTGAAAGTAGATTTTCTGAACAAGAGCAAGTACTCCTAAGCAGCCTTCCTACCCTGGTGGGTACCGTAATGACCTTCGCAGAAGGTAGTGGTATGAGCACCATCATGGAAATGATGGCCAGTTCCCGAACAATGCTGGAAGGATCAAAACAGTTCGCCAGTAATGAGATCATTTCGGGTATCCTGCCAAACATGAGTAACCCGTCTGAAGCTATGTCGGAAGCGAAAGAATTGCGGACCAAAGTTCAGTCGCACCTGAAAACACATGAAATAGATTCAAAAGAAGAGTTAATTAATCAGGTATTGGGCGATTGTAGAAAAGCCAGCGAACTCTTGCAGGCGAAAGCCACTCCCCAGGAAGCAGAAGAATACAAGAAGTGGACACTGGACATTGCAGAAGCTGTGGCAAAGGCAGCAAAAGAAGGTGGATTTTTGATGTTCGGCGGAACTCAAGTAAGCGACAGCGAAAAGAAACTTTTCACTGATGTTGCCGAAGCACTCAATGTGCAGCGATCACTGAGTTAAGAGCGAAGTACAAATACTTACAAAACCCCTGCATCATCAGGGGTTTTGTATTTCCGGGAACCCAAAGTAGCATAGGGCCTGACTATTGTCAGCCACAGGCATGAGCACTAAATTCAAAAAAGAACATAGATCGGGGTATCTTTAAACCATGAATGGCCTAAGCAGCCTGCAGGTTACAGAAAAACGCCGCCAATTCGGTTCCAATGCCTTGGAGCTGCAGGAAGAACGTGTATTGCTGAACGTCTTAAAAGAGATCGTGCTGGAGCCCATGTTCATTCTACTTCTCGTTGCCTGTGTGATCTATTTCGCTACAGGATCATACCAGGAAGGTACGATCATGCTGATCGCCATCTTTGTAGTTGCCGGCATCTCCATTTTCCAGGAATATAGAAGTCGTAATGCCGTTCAGGCATTGAAAAAATTATCTCAGTCGCACGTAAAGGTGATCCGTAACGGGATCGAGGAAGCCATACTCATTGAAGAGATTGTGGTGGAGGATATCATGATCATTGAAGAAGGTGAGATCATTTCGGCAGATGCCATATTACTACAGGCCCGTGATTTCTCGATCAATGAATCCATCCTCACTGGTGAATCTGTTGCCGTATATAAAAATACAGATGCTACGATCTTCAGGGGTACGCTGGTCGCCAGTGGAAACGCCACTGCCCGTGTAACTGACGTTGGACTACAAACCAAGTTCGGTAAGATCGGGCTGGCCGTGAAAGAAGTAGCGGTAGAAAAAACACCGTTGCAGATACAGATCAAAGCTTTTGTGAAGAAGATGGTGTGGATCGGAGCCGCAGCTTTTGCCTTAGTCATAACGATAAAGTATATCCAAACAAGTGACATCCTTCGTTCGCTAATGCATGGACTCACGCTGGCCATGAGTATTCTGCCCGAAGAGATCCCCGTTGCTTTCTCTACGTTCCTCGCCCTTGGGGCTTTCAGGCTGCTGAAAAACAAGATCATCGTTAAGCAACCACAGTATGTTGAAACGCTGGGGGCTGCCACAGTGATCTGTGTAGACAAAACCGGAACGATCACGGAAAATAAAATGAGCATTGCCTGTTTGTATGATGAGGCTACGAAAAAATCGCTGACCGTGTCAGGGAACATCCATAAAGATGTAATGCCAGGTGAACTCATTGAATTTACTATGTGGAGCAGCGAGACCAAACCCTTCGATCCCATGGAACAGGCCATTCATAGTCTTTATGGTGAGATGGCGGTGCAAGACAAAAGAACGGCTTATCAACAGATACACGAATATCCCATCAGTGGAAGCCCGCCGATGATGACCCACATCTTCCAAAACCAATCAGGAGAAGTCATCATTGCAGCCAAAGGTGCACCAGAAAGAATCCTGGGCCAGAGCAATCTAACAGAAGCGGAAGTCAAAGAAATTGAAAAGCAAGCATTGGAATATGCCAAACAAGGTCTGCGTGTGCTTGGAGTTGGAAAAGGAATTTGGAATGAGGAAAAATGGCCCGATCTGCAAGATGAGTTCCGATTTGAGTTCCTTGGATTAGTCGCTTTCCAGGATCCGCCGAAAGAAAACATCAGGGAAACCATTGAAACATTTCGTAAGGCAGGAATCACGGTAAAAATGATCACAGGCGACTATGCAGAAACTGCACTGGCTATTGCCAGGCAAGTGAATCTTAGTGATAATGATGAAGTAATGCTCGGCACTGATGTACTGAAATTAGAAACGGCAGAACTGCGATCAACATTACGCCATGTAAATATTTTTGCACGCATGTTCCCGGAGGCAAAACTGAAAGTGATCAACGCGCTCAAACAGAGCGGTGAAGTGGTGGCCATGACCGGCGACGGCGTCAATGATGCGCCTGCCTTGAAGGCCGCGCATATCGGCATTGCCATGGGACAGCGTGGCTCGGAAGTTGCCAAAGGCGCAGCCTCGCTGATTTTGTCTGATGACGATCTGGTTCATATGACGGATGCCGTGGCGCTTGGAAGAAAGATCTACGACAACTTGAAAAAAGCTATTCAGTACATCGTATCCATACATATCCCCATCATCCTCATCGTGACGCTGCCGCTATTGTTGGGTTGGGCATTCACGGGGATCTTCACTCCGGTGCATGTGATCTTTCTGGAATTGATCATGGGTCCAACCTGCTCCATTATATATGAGAATGAACCCATGGAGCCTAACACCATGAATCGGCCACCGCGACAAATGAGTGCCACATTCCTGTCGTTCCGTCAACTACTCACCAGCATCATCCAGGGCCTTGTGATCACAGCTGCATGTTTAGGAACGGGCTACTATGGCATACAGCAAGGACTGGATGATACAACCGTAAGAACCCTGATCTTCATTACGCTGCTCTTCAGCAATATCTTCTTAACACTGGTCAACAGATCATTCAGATATTCAGTGTTTACTACCATCCGCTATTCCAATATGCTGGTGCCCCTGATCGTTGGGATAACCCTGGCATTTATTGTTGGGCTTTTGACCATTCCATTTATGCAACATTTGTTTGGATTGGGTACGCTGTCATGGAAGATGATCAGCATTTGCATAGGCGCAGCCTTTGTTGGAACATTTTGGATGGAACTTGTAAAGGCCCTGTACCACAGAGAGCGCTGACTACCATTGAAAACTTCAAGGCCAGCCATGGAAAGAAGAATTGAATACCGAAAATTCCATCCTCTTTAAATAGCCTGGCATCCAACACCGTATTTGCCTAATTTTAGATCAAATCCCATATATGCGTTTACTCATTCTGCTGCTGCTGCTGCCATGTGCCGTTCTCGCTCAGTTACCGATGTCTGATCCTGAATCTGTAGGCGTTTCTGCTGAGCGTCTCGGGCGCCTCGACAAGTTCGTGCAAAAATATATTGACGAAGGCAGGTTGAACGGAACAACGGGGATCATTTTGAGAGATGGAAAAGTCATTTATCACAAAGCGTTTGGACAGAGCAATGTGGAGACGAAGGCAGCGATGCAAAAGGACCAGATCTTCAGGATCGCCAGTATGACCAAGCCCATTGTGAGTGTAGCCGTGATGATGTTGTGGGAAGAAGGAAAATTTGCGCTCGACGATCCGATTTCAAAATTCATCCCGGCTTTTTCCAAAACCCAGGTATTGGACAAGTACAATACTAAGGATACCACCTTCACTATTATTCCTGCCCGAAGAGAGATCACCATCAGGCACCTGCTCTCGCATACATCGGGAATCGGGTATCCACAGATCGGATCTCCTTATGCCAATGCCATCTACAAGAAGTACAAGATCAATGGTGGTATCGGCACCCCCAACTCCTCACTTAAAGACATGATCCCGCGGTTGGCCGAATTGCCATTATTCAACCAACCTGGTGAAAAATTCCTTTATGGCTTGAACACAGATGTACTCGGATACCTGGTGGAAGTGGTCAGCGGTTTAACGCTCGACAAGTTTCTCCAGCAAAGGATCTTTGAGCCTTTGGGCATGAAGGATACCTATTTCTATCTTCCTACCGAAAAACAATCGCGACTTGTCAGCCTGTATAAACAAGCCGATAACGGCAAAATATCGCCGTATAATAATCAGTTGAGTGTAGATGGCGACCCGAATTACCCCTTGGCCAAGAACGGTCAATATTTTTCTGGCGGTGCCGGTTTAAGCTCCACCGCATACGATTATGCGCTTTTTTGCCAGATGCTGATCAATGGGGGTACGTTGAATGACAAAAGACTTTTATCGCCCCATACCATAGACCTTATGACTACCAACCAGATCGGGAAACTCCTCATGTGGGAAAACCCCGACGAGATTCGGCAGTTTGGACTGGGTTTCGGCCTATATGGCGAAAAAGCCAAAGCTGCCTTGCCCGTTGGCTTAGGCAGTTACACCTGGGGTGGGATGTTTGCCACCCATTTCTGGATAGACCCGAAAAACAAACTGGTGGTCGTTTTTATGCGGAACATCTGGCCTACTCAGGACTGGGATTTCGAAGACCGTATCAAGCCGGTTATCTATCAGGCATTAACGAATTGACGGATTGGCAGACTGACTCATCAACTCACCACATTAACCGGAGCCCCGCTAACATACGCCTTTGCATTATTCACCACAATGTCCATCAACCTGACCCGCGCTTCTTTGGTGGCCCAGGCGATATGCGGCGTGATGATGCAATTTTTCGCGGTGAATAAGGGATTGCCCGGCAGGGGCGGCTCCTTTGATAACACATCAATGCCTGCTCCAGCAATCATATCATGGTTTAATGCATCGGCCAGATCCTGGTCGATAACGAGGGGGCCACGAGAAGTGTTGAGCAAAAATGCAGACGGCTTCATGCGCTTCAAATTTTCTTTGTTAATCAACCCAGTGGTCTCGGGCGTGAGGGGACAGTGCAGGCTGACTACGTCACTCTGCTCCAGCAATTCCTCCAAAGGTGCCCAACGAAAGTTAATACGGTGAGTTTGGTCCGTCCGCGTTCTGCTGTTGGCAATGATCTTCATACCAAAAGCGGAAGCCACATCAGCCACCTTCTTCCCAATATCCCCAAATCCAATAATACCCATGGTTTTCCCGGCCAGTTCGATCAAAGGATAGTTCCAAAAACAAAAATCCGGGGACCTCGACCAATCTCCGTTCTTCACCGCATAACTATGATCCTGTACATGCAAAGTAAGTTCCAGCAATAGCGCAAACGTGAGTTGAACTACCGAATTAGTTCCATAACCAGGCACATTCGAAACCACAATGCCGAGCCCTTTTGCAGCTGCAACATCGACACAATTGTAACCCGTTGCCAATACACCAATGAACTTCAAACCGGGAAGCTGCGCCATGATATCCCTGCCCAAAGGCTCTTTATTAGTGAATACCATCTCCGCATCTTTACACCGCTCAACGATCTGGTCCTGCCGGCTGCGATCATATACCGTCAACTCGCCTAACGCTTCGAGACCCGCCCAGCTCAGGTCTCCCGGATTCATGGAATACCCTTCAATAACAACTATTTTCATACACTGCATTTAATTAGAAGCACGGGAACATATTACACCGCCAGAAAATCAACCCTTTTGGGAAAACTGCAAAACAGTTTTCAGAGATAAAAACAATTTACCAGTCGATCAACGTTTTATACTAACCAAATCATGTTGTTAAGCGCCCGGAATAATATCATGAACCGGGAATGATCCACGTAAACACATAAGCCTGCAACAAGGTGATCAGGCAGATCAGTATCAGCAAAATAAAACTGTGCTTCAGTGTAAACCGAAACAGTTCAGATTCCTTGCCTACTAAATTTCCTGCTGCAGCCGCAACCGCAATGGATTGCGGCGAGATCATCTTACCTACCACACCTCCTGAAATATTGGCGCCTACCGTTACTACGGGATCAACACCAATGGACGTAGCCGTATCATATTGAAGCTTGCTGAACAGGGCATTGGAAGATGTGTCTGATCCAGTAATAAATACCCCTAACCATCCCAATACCGGCGCAAAAAACGGAAACAACCATCCAGTTTTTGATAAGGCTTCGGCCATGGTCAACGATATTCCTGCATTGTTCACCAGGTAGGCAAAGCCCAATATCGACGCGATGGTAATGATGGGGAATTTTAATTGCTTCAACGTATCCAAAAATATCTGAGCTACCATAGCTGCCTTTACTTTGAGTAACACGATCGATAACAGCGAAGCAAATAAAATAGCGGTGCCTGAAGCGGACATATAGTTCAACTTAAAGACTTGCGCAATTGGTTCGCCGGTATCGCCTTTCAAAATCTGCCCGTCAAACCCTGACAACACAACGTTAAACTGGCCCCAGGTATTGAAATACTCTTTCACCGGTTTGATTCCCCAGATCAACACCATGACCGTGAGAATGATGAAAGGCGATAATGCCCGGAGGATTTCCGATGTTTTGTAATGATGCACTTCATTTGCGCTGATCGCCGGCTCATCATTGAACCGCCAGATTTGCTTAGGCTTCCAGAATTGAAGAAAGATGATCAATGAAATAATGGAAGCCAGGGCTGCAATAATATCGGGCAGCGCAGGGCCTAAATAATTGGATGTAAACCACTGAAAAAAAGCAAACGATACCCCCGAAACCAGGATGGGTGGCCAAATATCTACCGCCTTCTTCCAGCCCGACATCAATACGATCAGATAGAAAGGCAAGACCAGTGATAATATCGGCAGCGTTCTTCCTACCATCTGTGAGATCGCCATTTCCGGTAGGCCCGACACCTGCGCAGCCACGGTGATCGGTATACCAATACTGCCAAATGCAACAGGGGCCGTGTTGGCAATCAAACAAATTCCTGCAGCATACAATGGATTAAATCCCAGGCCAACCAACATGGCAGCCGTTATCGCAACGGGCGTTCCAAATCCCGCCGTCCCTTCTAAAAAAGCTCCGAACGAAAACGCGATCAACAAAGCTTGTAGTCTTCTGTCGGCCGTAACGGTGCCCATATAATATTTGATGACCTCAAACTGGCCCGTTTTCACTGTGATATTGAACAGAAAAACCGCCGTTATGATGATCCAGCAAATGGGAAACAACCCATATAGCACACCATGGGCTGTTGCTTTCAGCGCCAGGTTGATGGGCATCTGGTAAAAGAAGATGGCGATCAGGATTGTGATAAGCGTTGTGATCACTGCTGCCTGATAGCCCTTCATCTTACTAATGACCAAAGCCCAGAAAATAAACACGATCGGCAGCGCTGCAATGATCAATGACACTAAAAGACTATCGAAGGGATAAATTACCTGCTTCCAAGGCATTCTTTTCGCATTATCTTGGTAACGATTACTTATTGATCAGAGCCAGTATAGCATCTTGTTCACCACCATCAAAACCAAATGCCGGCAACACTTCCCCGGCCAGTTCACCAACCTCCTCATCAGCGGCACGAAGCAAGACCGCGAGCCGCTTATGCTCATTCAATTTTTCATCCGGCTCATGGATAGCAGCCAGAGCAGCCCTAACGCCTGCGAGCTCTCCCTGGCTTTTACGCCTGACCAGATCCATCAGATAGCTTTCCGCACTATGATAACTTCTGATCACGGGCAACACTTCAGTATCCACATAGTACATATCGATGAGGCCTTTATTCTTGGCCTCTATTTTTCCCCTTTTCACGCATGGGACCGATCCGCTGATCAACTCAAAAGTGGAACCTGACATATTGATCTTCATCGTCTCGGAAGACGATTCCATCCTTGACGCAATATTCACGGTATCGCCCCAGATATCATATGCGAACTTCTTGATACCTACGATCCCGGCCACAACAGGTCCGGAGTGAATCCCAATCCTGCATTCAAAAGTGGGTAGCCCCTGTTTCTTCCTTTGCAGGTTCAGGAATGCTACGAACTGCCTGATCTCTGCTGCAGCATTAACCACATCAAGGGCATGTGTAGTATTGGCAACCGGTAATCCACCGGCACACATATAGCTGTCACCGATGGTCTTGATCTTTTCAATATGATGCTTTGTAACGATCTGGTCGAAGGCACTGTAGAAAAAATCGATCTCCTGCACCAGTGCCGCTGCTTCCAACCGCTCGCTGGTCTTGGTAAAATTCACAAAATCAGTAAACATCACCGTGATCAGGTTGAACAACTTTGGTGAGGCATAACCGAATTTCTTAAGCTCTTCCGCCGTTTCACTTGGCAGAATGTTCAGCAGCAGACTGTCTGATTTTTGTTTTTCCTTTTCCAGCGCGTCTTTTTGCTTCTCCAACTCAACGGTTCTTTCTTTCACTTTCTCCTCGAGATTCTCATACACCAGTGCATTCTCCAGGGAGACCGCGATCTGTCCGGATAACAACTTAAGGAACTGAACCCTTTGATCTGTAAATGCGCCGCTATGCAGGCTGTTCTCCAGGTAAAGAATGCCTGAACGATGTCCCTGGTTAAAAACAGGAAGGCAAAGGACAGATACGGGACGCATGGCCTGCACAACTGGGTCGTTGAAAAATCTGATGTCCGCCTGTACATTGTCCAGGACTAGATCTTCGTTGGTCCTGATCACATAATTCACGATAGACTCGGGTAGTAGTTTGTTGGACGTAAGGCGCGTTTCCTCTTGCTCGTCCGATCCATGTTGATCCGCCATTCTTTCCCCTTCAATGTACCATTCATTTTTCCGACTGATCAGAAGATATCCTTTCTGGGCGCCAGCATTCTCGATCATTACAGCCATCAGCTTCTCAACGAGCCTGTTCAACTGGATCTCTCCCGAAATGGCCAAAGACGCTTTCATGAGTGAGTCCATGTCCAGGTCAGAACTTCTTCCTGTTGCCTTTCGCCAACTGTCCCCGGCAACCGTGCGTATACGGAGATCATGGTTCCGCTCTAACTGCTCAACTTTTGCCGTTGCGCCCCATTTCGAGTAAATGCGTCTTGCTTCCATGATGTGCTTGCGGCCCGCTTCAACATCATTATTCTTTAATGCAAATAAACCGAAATGCTCATGTGCCAGTGCTTCTTCAAGAAGCATGCCTGACATGGAAGACCGTTTGATGGACTCCTGATATTGTTCGGCCGCTTTCTCGGAATTCCCATTGAAAGCGGCTATTTCCGCCTGAAGAAAGTGCATTTTGGATAGGTAATTGTCAGGAGCCGACTTAGCCGCCTTCTTCAGTTTTGCCAATTCACGTCCTGCTTTGAATACAGCGAGTCTCCTCCCTGCATAAGCAGATTGACCGGCTTGTTTGAGTAATGACACTCCATACATCATTTGGAGAAACGGTATATGGGGCCAGGCTAAAACGTTCTCTGCAAGTGGAAATGCTTTTCCTGCTTCAATCACTACATGCCCATAATCCCCTTGAATGAATCCGAGGAGCGATTTATTGAAGGCACATACAAATAACCCCGTGTAATCGTTATTCTTCTCCTGATCAGGGTAATCCTTTGATTCATCGTAATACTTCCCTTTGAGTAAAACTCCCGGATCCTGGGATCCCCTTAACTGATCGGCAACCTGCATAAAGGTCAGTAGCCAACGTCGTCCCAGATCTTGCCTGAACTTCCGCAGGGAAGATGCATAGGCACCCATTTCCTCAGTGAGCTCCTCCAGCGGTACGTTCAGAAAAAATTTCAGCACACAGTAATTGAAGCCCGCATAAGATGCAAACAAAAAATCACCTGTTTCAATACCCTTATGGTAGGCCGCCAGTACTTCCTGCAGGTTACTACGGAAATGATATCTCCAGTTTCGAATGAAATTGCCATTGATAAAATGGATCTTAGAGTAAAGTGATGTTGCATTGAATTTTTCATTCAGGCCCACGGCCAGATTGCCGAATTTCAAACCTTCATCGAACTCAAATGTGCTTCCACACATCACTATACCGTAGGTGACATAGGCGAATGCCGTATGCAGATGGTTACCGTATTTTACAGAAAGATTGATCTGTTTGAACACGATCAACGGAAATACGTTCTTCTTGGCGAAGTAGGAAGGTTGCGCGATCTCAGAAAGCAACTCCATGATGAGCGACTGCTTCCGGTCTGTCATATTGGGAAGCTGCAAGAGTTCCTCTGCAGTCTTATTCCTGAGGTGGAGTTTTGTTGATACCAGGTTGGAAACGATATGCAGCTGGTTGGGATTAGCAGGAAAATGCACGCCCAACTGTTTCAGGCATTGCTCTCCAACTTTAAATGCCTCCTCGTTTTTTGTCAGTGACACATAGGCCTTGATCCTGATCATGGTGGCCCTGGCACTATCGTACACATCATGCGCCTGATCTATCACTACCTGCGTGAGTGATTCCATCTCGGAGATCTTGCCGCTCAGGTAAGCAGCCTCTGAACCTTCGGTAAAAAGATCCAGTGTCAATGGATATAGTTGCTGCCATGCATGGGATGGTAAGATATTGATTCCTGCTTCAAGATATTTATAGGAGGGTTCATATGCTGCAGATGACTTTGCCTTTCTGCCCGCAAAAAGATTCAGTTCAGCACACCTGATCTTCTCATCGTTGGTATCGAGTAGCCTCGATCCGAAATTGTAGTGATTCATGAGGTCGAAGACATGCTCCTGGCGCTCTTCTTCCGTCAAATCCTTATATAATGTCCTGGCGATATGCAGATGGAGAGCTTCCTTCTCACCCGCATCTACCAATGCGTATGCAGCCTGTTGCACCCTGTCATGGAGAAACTTATACTGTACCGACTGCTGTTCATTCCCCGATCCCTGCACATCAGCAATACGATAGGCATTCCCAATAGGTACTACCAAGCCTTCACGAACAGCAGGCCAAAGATCTTTTGCCGTTTCCGGTGCCGATTTCCCATGAATGCCTGCAGCCATCTGAAGGTCAAACCTTCCACCCACACAAGAGACATACTTAAGTATGTTCTGGGTGTCTTCCTCAAACTGTCTGATCTTACCGATCATCAGCTCCACCACGTTATCCGTGATCTCCAGTTTGCTGATCTTTTCGATATCCCAAACCCAATGCTCCGCCGCGGGATCATAGGCCACCAGTTTATCGTGATGCAGGGTTTTCAGAAACTCATTTACAAAAAATGGATTTCCACCGGTCTTATGTAACAACAGGGCCGCCAGGGGTTCCGAGGTCTCCGGGCTGCATAAAAAACTGTCCGACACCAGGTTCTGCAAATCATGTTTTGACAGTTGCTGGAGATCGATCTCCCGAACTACCGTCTGGCTCTCTTTCAGTTCCCTCACCATCTGCAACAGCGGATGGGTTGCATCAACTTCATTGTTGCGGCAAGTTGCCGCGATCAGAAAATGCGTGGTCTCTTTATCTGTAAGCAACAGTCTGATCAGATCGATGGTGGGCCTGTCCGCCCACTGCAGGTCATCGAGAAATACCACTAAAGGATGTTCAGCTTTGGCAAACGCCTGCATGAACGATATAAAAGCAAGGTTGATCCGGTTAAGTGCTTCTGATGGTGGCAGCGGGATCACCTCCGGCTGCTTCCCTATGATCAATTCAAGTTCCGGTATGATATCGGTAACGATCTTCGCATTGGCGCCAAGGGCCTTGTTAAGCTTCTCTTTCCATTTTGCAATAACGGCATCTGGTTCCGACAGAAGCTGCCTTACCAACATCCTGAAAGCGGTGATGCCCGCGCTGTAAGGTATATCCCGATGGAACTGATCGAACTTGCCGCTGATGAAAAAGCCGCCCCTGGTAACTACCGATTTGGTGATCTCCTGTATCAGCGAGGATTTACCTATACCAGAATACCCTCCAACCATAGCAAGAGAACGTTCTCCCTCTGCCGTACGATCAAAAGCTGAAAACAACTCGCTGATCTCTTTCTCGCGTCCGTAAAGTTTTTCTGAAATGGTGAATCTTTCGGACCTGTCGCGCTGCCCTATCTTAAAATCCTCAACACGGCCATGCTGCCTCCATTGATCAAGGCAATTTTGGAGATCATTGAGTATTCCCCGTGTGGATTTATACCTGTTATCCGGAGCTTTCTCCAATAATTTCATCAGGATCTCACTAACCGGCGCAGGTAAGTTCGCATTTACTTTGCCAGGATACATCGGCATCTTTGCGATTTGCGCGTGCACAAGTTCTACCGTGTCTTCCGAAGTAAATGGCAACACACCGGTGAACAGTCTGTACATGACTACGCCAAGCGAATAATAATCAGTCCGGTAATCGATCGGCCTGTTGATCCGGCCCGTTTGTTCCGGGGATATATAAGCCAGAGAACCCTCAATATCCTTGTGGTTGACAGCACCGACGAGTTCCTGGTCAAGCTGCATGGCAATGCTCAGGTCAACCAGGGTTAAGGCAAGAGAAGCAGGGTCAATGATGAAATTTGCAGGATTGATATTCTTATGGACGATCTGGATGCGGTGAAGCTCAGCGACCAGTTCCACCAGGTTCAAGCCAATTTGCAACGCAAGGTCAAGAGGCAGCGGATTGTTCTTTAAAAACTCCTCCATGCAAACGCCCGGTACGTCCTGCATGACGAGCGCAATGCCCTCGCTGCTATCGCGCAGCTCCACTGCCCGCGCAACACCGGAATAGTTGAATCTCCTGAAGAGTTCAAACTCCCGTTTCATTTTCAGCAGAAGAGCAGGATCAGGAAATTCCATGCCAATATACCTTACAAGCATGGGAATTCCGGTATCAGCATTCCTCTGCCTATAAAGCGTTGTGTTCCGGCTTTGGTATAGAACCTCTTGTACTTCCAATCCGTTGATCGATGTCATCAGTACTGTATGCTTCTTGAGATCTGGTGAAGTGGAATATAGTTATACACCGGCAGCGCTTTCTCTGTTTCCTGCAGATCATTCAGAAAATATTCGTTGAGCTCACGCAATCTTTCTTCCGTCGGCTTATTGAAATCATACCTGGTTTCCATCAGCAGCGTCACATTTCTCGGGGCAAAGAACATTTTCCGCTCAAACTCATGCTTAAAAATATCGACCCAATGGATCAGCTTCTTTCTGTCGAGCTTCGGAATATTCTTTCTGTCTGGTGGCGGAACACGCATTCTCAATGGCGCCTTATTAATATCGATCAGGCTATAGTCGTAGTGATCCGCCGCATGTCCAACCGAAAGATCCCAAATCAGATTGGCGACTACCTTGGCCAGGAGTATCTTCTCGTCTTCGTCGCTTTGTTTATGCATCCTGAAATGAGCGTTCCCATCATTGTCCAATTCAAATAACTCTTCACCTGACGGGAACTCAGGTACCCATTGCTTTATATAGTCTGCCCAAACCATGATCTCTACATATTCCTCTGCCGGGATCTCTTCCACTATCTTATGCACAAACTTCAGGATGGTATTGTAATAGGCCATCAGGAAGGTTCCATAGTCGGAATGAAAAGTGTTCGGCACGATCTGGAATTTGTACTTGGGGTAAGAAGGATTGCCTTCCATGCCATTGTACCCATATAGGAACATACCTGCCAGTCCCTCTTCGGGCGCCGGGAAAGCCGCATATGGCATATGCTGGTTATTCACCACCGGTGAATTCGGCGAATTCAAGACAGAATAATTCAGTTCCAGGGTCAGATCAAGATGGGGCTTCAGTAAGCGCAAAAGCACAGAGTCTTTAGGCAACGCTGATTTAGATATGGCATTGATGCTGTCATACGGAAAATGAAGATTAGCATGGGCCGACGAAGAAATACGAACGGCTCCGCCCTGCAGCGCAAAATATTTGGCGAGTTCCCAGGCTTCGCCATCATCCGGCGTGAGCATCAATTCATTATCGGGTAAGTAGATGGCCACCGCCTGCCTTTTCCCGTTTTGTAATTTGCCCTTGAAAAGGGATATGGTCGGAGCCGTGTATATGCCGGGATAGGACTGGCAATGCTCCAGCAGCGTGAAATCGGAAACCCAAAATTCCTCCTGGGGTTCTGCACCGAGGAACTTCGAAAAAAATGTGATCTTCTTGTTATGTGGATGCGTGGCTCTTCCCGCGGGTGTAAGTTCATCGGAAATAAACTTACTCAGGGATGAGTGCGTCATGAGCATCTCAAAATCGTGATCGGTAACAGCCCTTAAAGACCTGTTCTTCCAGGCATACCACATGGCCTTGGGCCAGTATGTCAACAGGGTTATCTTATAATGGATGCCGATGGTCCAGTTCCATTTGCGCACTTCGTCCTTGGGTATATGGACCACGCCTGGAGCAAAACCAAAAGGATGGGAGGGCTGGGGCTGCGGCCAGGGACCGCGACGTTCATACAAATAGTCAGATTGAGGCCTGATATTGGGCAATGCCATGTTGGGAAATTATTGTCGTAAAGTAATGCATTTTCCCTGAGCAACCTACTTCTGAACCACCCCTTGAATTATAGAAAAATTGAATGGCTCACTTGCTGATGTCTTTCACAGGAACCCGCAGGAAATAGAGATCGCCTTTGCCCTCGTAGAGCAAGCCAATGGTTTTGTTATCGATCTTCGTCATCACTGAATACCCGTATGAAGCCCGCTCATCGATCAGTAACTGGTATGCTCCCGGCCAGGTTTCCCCAAGATCGGTGCTTGCCTTGATGGTCAAGTTCATCCTGGCAGTACTGCTGGCCGGATTGCTGAAAAACAGGACATCCTTTTTCTTGCCTTTCCAATTCACATTTGCTTTCATGAAACCCGCCATGCAAATGGGGTCAGGTAAGGTATTGTAAGAAGTTGCATGCTCCTTCCAGGTTTGTCCCATATCCTTGCTTGTGGCAATGGAGCGAAATTTCCCCCTGTTATCCCGCATGCTTAACATTAATGTGCCGGGAGTGGTTTCCACCACTTGCGCCTCGGTAGTATTCGACTTTGCACCCGTACCACGCTTCCACGATTTCCCGTGGTCATCGCTGTAGATGATGGTGGCATGGGGCATATGGGCAGCATCCCAGTACTGCGCTGCGAATACCAGCTTGCCATCCTTCATGACCATCCCGTTGCCCGGCCCCTGGAAGAACAGCTTCCAGGCGGGATCTTTCACCTGGGGCGTGATACTCACGGGCTTTGACCAGGTTACTCCGTCATCGCTGCTTTCAGAGATCACAAACTGGCCAGTTTCATCCGGCGTCAAGCCCGGACCAGAACCTGCAATGGACCTGTTTCCCTTGCTCCAGAGGGCCACCACAAAGATCTTTTTGGTGGCGGGATCAAATAATATGGCCGGATCACCCACACCGTTATCATCGTGCGGCTCACCCATGTCCATGATCACTTTCATCGGTTCCCAGGTTTTACCACCATCCTTACTTCGGCTCATGCCCACATCTACGTTCCCCGGAAGATCGCCGGAATTTTTATACCGATTATCATATACTGCGATCAGCGTACCCTTATGGGTGGTGGTGATCCCGGGGATACGATAAGTATGTACACCATCCTGCCCGGCTTTTCTTAGGATGACCGCATTTGCCGGGATCACCTGGGCTTGTATCACTGCTGAAATGAGTAATAGCAGTGCGACAAAGTATTTTCTTTTCATATATGAACAAGTTAATACATTCATGACTAACTTTCTTTAAATACCCCTTCAGCATGTCTACATCCAGAAGAGATTTCATCAGGCAATCTTCAATGCTGGGTACCGGTCTGGTACTATCGAATAACTTGTCCGCCTTTGCCACTGCACCGTTCAAAGGCGGCCCCGTCATTGGCGCCATCACCTATTCATTTCGCAGCATGCCCACCCAGGTGGAGAACCTGATCAAATATGCGGTGGAATGCGGCCTTAACCATCTTGAACTCTCTGGCGATCCCGGCGAGGCTTTCGCGGGAAGTCCGGCTGCCCAACCCTTACCGTTCCAAATGCCGGCCCGCGGGCAGGAGTTAACGGCAGATCAAAAAGCGGTGATTGAAGAGAGAAGGCTGAAAACAAAGGCCTGGCGTGAATCGGTTTCAATGGATAAATATGTGGAGATGAAGAAGCTGTTCAAAAAGGCCGGCATCAGTCTGTACGCCTTCAAACCCAATTGCCTGGGCCCTGCCAATTTCGACGGAGAGATTGAATACGCCATGAGGGCCGCAAAGACATTAGGGGCAGATGCCGTCACTGTAGAATTGCCCACCGATCCGGCGCATTCCCAGCGGCTGGGTGATCTGGCTGCCAAACACAAAATTTATGTTGGCTACCATAATCACACGCAGGCCACTGATACAGTTTGGGATACGGCCCTCGCACAATCCAAATACAATACCATGAACCTCGACTGCGGCCACTATATCGCTGCAGGCGGACCCAATACACCCGCTGCATTGCTCGCGCTGATCGAAGCCAAACATACAAGGATCACGTCGCTGCACATGAAGGACAGGAAGAGCAAAGAAAACGGCGGCGCCAATATGGAGTGGGGCAAAGGCGATACCCCCATTGTAGAGATCCTACAACTGATCAAAAAGAAGAGATACAATTTCCCGGTATCCATTGAATTGGAATACCCGGTACCGGCGGGATCAGATGCGGTGCAGGAAGTCAAGAAATGTTTCGCGTACGCTAAAGCTGCGCTTTAGGAATTGGCTCATTGGCTGATTAGCTCATTGGCTCATTCTCTATGCGGGATACTTTACATGTTCGGGCAGACAGATCTTAAAGAATCAGCGAATACACCATTCATTTATAATATTCAATAGCAAGCTTCTTATCTTAATAATTCGGTATCATTCATTAGGCAGGCCAGCTTATCTGTGTAGTATGTATTGGTATCTGCAATAGTAACCCGCGCACGTATACAAAAAACATCAATCCGTTGTATTGGTGTTTTTCTATACACCGACACGCTAACCCACTAACATGAAAACTGGGTAATTCCGGAAGTTTGTGGGGTAACAAAATACATCCTTCTTTCACACAATGAATATGGGGTCGTTGGTGACACTGTGTTTATAAAAAGTACCTACTTTGATCAATTGCATAGTAATATGGAACTATCAGAAAGAATAAGACTGGTTCGGGAAGCAGCTGGCTTTACGCAGGCAGATATCGCTTCCGAGTTAGGTATTTCCCCCCAGGCATACGGAAAAATTGAAAGACAAGCTGAAAAGACAACAATAGAAAATCTAAGAAAAATAGCAGTTACTCTTGACGTGAATGTTAGTTTTCTGATTGATGTAATGAACCCGAGTCTGATGGAACAGAAAAACAACCTATAGGTTGTTTTTACTTCGATCTGTACAACCTATTTTTACTGAGGAGGAAAGAGTATAATTAGCTTACCCTTTATTGCTCTGTGCGACGAACTGCTGGAAATTACTCCTTAACTGCCCAAAAGTAAACAGCTAGAAAGGACGCCGGTTAGTACGAAAGAACCCGAGGGTAACAATAGACCGCTCGGCCAAAAGCGACTCTGAAAAAGGCAGCGGAAATCTTGCGTGACCCAGAAAAGAACCAAATCCACTGTACGGACGCAGTTGACTGCTATACGGTTCCAAAACATAGGGTAAACTATTTCTATGAAATTGATTCTTAAATTTTCGACTACTTTTTTAAGGGATAAATTCATTGTTGTTGGCGCAGATGGCTCAAGCGGACATCTTTATAAGGCTTCTTGGCTTGGCGACAATATGGATATCGACACCGGAGATAAAAGGTATCATTGTAAGAGGTCTCAGTCCTTTTTCAACAAAACAGTCGTGATTCGAACTCAGGAGGGAGAGGAAACTGTAAAGATTTATATTGATTTCCCTTTGTTTGGAATAAGTCGGAGAGCGAAAGTTGTTATAAAATCTGGAAAAGTGTTCGATTGGCGAGAGAGGGGTTTATTTAATCGACAATGGGAATTGATTGACAAGAGTAGAACGGTCATTAGATCAAACGAAGCTAATGGGTTGTTTTCCATAAATGGAGAAATTCAGGCTGCAGTTGATACGGAAGAGAGTAGATTGCTTGGCTTGATTGGACTTTATTTGCGCAATTCTTTTGGGGTTCAGAATGCAGTCCCCTTTTGGCTTGGTATTTCCATATTCCTATTGATGGGATTGAGATATTTCAGCAATTGAGAAACAGATTTATATTTTTGGCCCTGGAATAGCAGCTAACATGGGTAGTTGTTGCACAACTCCTTTCAATTCGGTAGTAACCCATTCACTGGAAGGCCCAGGAGGCCTTTCCGACCTGGTTGCTTTTGACTAGAAAAGGGAGAATTTCGGTTGGCAAGCACGTCAGATTCCGCCGCATGACATTTGTAGAAGGGCATTTGAAGATACTACGGCCCTTTCCACTCATGGCCAG
>Ga0164293_10001057_pt1 | contig 23005 bp, 19 predicted proteins | sample GEODES118metaG_FD_111487 | JGI IMG/M metagenome (GOLD analysis project Ga0164293, IMG submission 111487) | Eutrophic lake water microbial communities from Lake Mendota, Wisconsin, USA - GEODES118 metaG | ecosystem: Environmental > Aquatic > Freshwater > Lake | place: USA: Lake Mendota...
CATGCCAACATCACCACAACCGAGCGCTACGATAAACGAAGAAAAAACCTCGATAAGAGTGCGGCTTACCAGGTGGATTTCTATAAGAAGAATGCCTGAGTTTTTTAAGCCGTTTTTTGTTTAGAACTATTCAAATAATGATCACAAACAAGCATCTTACTGTGGGCCACAAACTCTTTAATGGTTTTTATGGCAGCTGGATGGGAAGAAGCTAATTTATCGTAAGGAACAAAAAGAAAGACTTTTTTGTTTCTCGCGAAATCAAAAGCCGACTGAACAGAGAAATCGTTTACCTTACAGACGATTCCGTCATCCTTACTGGATGAATATAAAAGATTAAAAGCATACTGGGAAAGATGAAGTTTTAATTCATCTAAATTTTTCCCACGTCCATCAGAGAGCATGTTGTGGTTAATGAGAATTCTTACATTTTGAGAAGCTGAAACTTTTTTAGTGAAAACTTCTGAATCAATTGAAAAAAGCATTCCATTCAACGTCAGCTGCTCCAAAGAAACAAGCTCAACACTCGAAAAATCACCACCATATTCAAAGAGGATTTTACTCTTAAGCCTAATTCGATAATCTCTTCTTGGGAGCTTACCCTGAATAAGATACATCAAAACAAAATCACGGTAGATTGTTTTATTGAAGCATTCAACAATGGACATGCTCTTAAAGGGGCCCGTTCCTGAAATAAAAGAGATTTCAAATGGGCAGTAAGGGTCGAGGCTTCCTAAGAGTTTTGAGTGATTGAGGATGTATTGATGATAAAGATCAAACATGTTCGATTGAAAGATCTTTTTCTCAGTCTTTACCCACACAGGGATTGAATGAAGCTGCCCCAACGCAATTTCACAATTTTTAAAATCTTGAATTAAGAGAGGATCACTTTCGAGACGATTTTTTATCATGTCACATGTTTCAAAAAAATCGGCCCAATGAAAAACAATATTACCGTTATCACTCAGGACAAACTCCTCGCCTAGAGCTTTTGTTAATGCAGAATCATTTAACAGTGATGGCGAAATTAATTTTGAGATATTCTGCAAACCCATAAGTTCCTCTTCAGAGATGGGGATTTTTTACAATCCAATAATCTGAGTTTTCATTTTAACTTAAGTCGGAACTTTCTCTGGGAATATTTACAAAAATTATCCGAGGCTGCGCACTATAGAGACAAATGATTGATTTTCCTTTCTGAAGTTTACGAAAGAAAAATAACTAAAAATAAGTGAGATCCCGAACGGAATGAAAAGAGAAATGACTATGTGACTGAAATCTAAGTGAACTGGGAGCTGACGTTCCACGAAAATATCCGGCATCAGCTCGTGACCGAATCTCTCGAGTAATTTAAGAGTGATGTGGCCAAAAATGCCGCCCACAATGACGGTTATTCCCGAGAGAATTAAAGTGAATCGGAAACACAAATTAACTAATTTTTTTTGCGACATTCCAAGTATCCAAAAACTCATTAAATCTTTGATGATCTTTGAATAAAAAATCAATAGACCAGAAGTTATGGCAATCGCCACCAGTAAACTCATACTAATAAACAAAAACAACATAACTTTTGTTTCTAAATTAAGAGACCAAACCAAAGACTCATTCATCTTCTCCCAACTAAGAATTCTAAACGGAGTCGTTGTTTCAATTTTTGAAATTTTATCCAAAACATTTTGTGGGATCTCTCCAAAAAGACGAATTTGATTGATGCCATTCTTTCTTAGTAAATTTTGCACCATTGTAGAACGAGACCACATTTCTAAATCATCCACTTCAGATAATTCTGAGTGCAAATAGTCACTTAAATTTTCAGAAATAAATCTTGGAACTTCCTCCCCCATTAAGGTGTCTGTTACACCAGGAGCAATCACTTGGACATCATCTAAAAATTGGGCCTTAATTTTTGAGGCGAGCTCACTCCCCATCACAAGACCTGTAAAATCTTTTTCACTAAGAAAAGATGGTCTCTCATCTTCAAGATCAATACCATGAAGCTTTGCCGGGGCCACAAAGTTTTTATATTTGATCATGACTTCAACTTCTAATTCCGAGTAAAAAGGCACCGCTTCCTTTCGAAGAACATCTTTTAAATCTCTTAAAGACTCAGCAGTGATTTCTTGAAAAACAATAAGGTAAGAGCCATGAACATTCTTAGATCTAGCGATGAGCCCCTTTTGGAGCCCACCCATGATTCCTTGAATCACCAAGAGACTGAAAGCGGAAAGAAAAAGTCCTACCACTGCAATAAACAACAGCCTTTGGCGAGTCTTCGCTTTTAAAACGTAGTGAAAGAAGTAATTAAAAAAGGGCCAACTTCTCACAGATCGTAGAACTTCTTTTTATCCTGAATCATAAGGGATAAAAAAGGAGCGATTTGATAGCGATCCTGGCTCACTTCTTTAGAAAAATTATTCAGTCTTTCAGCAATTTGCTCGAGTCCTTCTTGATCGGCCCATCGGCAAAGACCACCGCGGAACGGAGGAAAACCTGTTCCGTAAATCATTCCGATATCAACCGTTGAGGCCTTCTCAACGATTTTATCTGCAAAAATATAAGCAGCTTCATTGACCATCGGTAAAAAGAGCCTCATCTGAATTTCAGTTTCATTCTTTCTTATTTTCTTAGATGAAAGAATTTTAGCCGTATCAGGATTTTTACCTGTGACTTTTCCCTTTTCATCATAAAGATAGAATCCCTTTCCATTCTTCTTTCCAAGAAGTTTTGATTCATATAATTTGGTTGAAAGTTGACTTGGGGTCGCTCTTTGTCCAAGGCCATCGTGCATAATTTTTCCCACTTTCACACACACATCTAGCCCAATTTCATCCATCAATCGACATGGGCCCATGGGCATACCAAAATTAAGCGCAGCCTCATCTAATGCTTCTACAGATACACCTTCTTCAAGTAAAAAGGCTGCTTCGTTGAGATAAGGGGCAAGAATTCTATTCACTAGAAAACCAGGACCGTCTTTTACGACGATAGGAGTTTTCTTAACGTCTAGAACCCACTTTACAAGAGAATCAATCGTCTCTTTGGTTGCCTTCTCATGAGTGATAATTTCCACTAAAGGCATCTTGTTAACAGGATTAAAGAAGTGAAGTCCAGCAAACCGACTAGAATCTTTAAGGGCCTTACTCATTTCTTCAACTGAGAGTGAAGATGTATTTGAGGTTAATAGGCAATTTGGTCGTACATGCTGCTCTAGTTCACTAAAGACTTTTTTCTTAATCTCCATGTTTTCAACCACTGCTTCCACCACGAGATCAACGGATTTAAAGCCCTCAAAATTAAGACTTGGCTCAATAGAGCGCATTTTGCGATTAAATTCATCTTCCGTCATTTTGCGCTTTTTAACGGCCCCAGAAAAGTTTTGAGAGGCCTGCTTAAGGCCAAGCTCTAGGGCCTCAGGTGTGAGATCCTTCATAATGGGCGCCTGATTATTTTGGGCAAATAACCACGCAATTCCTCCGCCCATAACCCCTGCTCCAAGGACAGCTCCACGATGGACACTTGGAAGGAAATCTTTGTTTTCTAATTTCTTAGAATTATCCGTCAAAAAGAAAATATGCTGGAGATTTTTAGATTGTATGCTTTGTGAAAGCTCAGCAAAAGCTTGAGCTTCTATTGCCAAATAATCAGATCGACTTTTACTTGCACCACTTTCTAGGACTTCAAGAATCTTAAGAGGGGCCGGGTAAAATCCTTTCGAAGTTTCTAAAACTTTTTCTCTCGCTTTTTGAAAAATAATCTTTCGAGTTAAAAAATTGTCCATGGCGGCTGCTTGGACTTCTTCTTTCATCGTTTTTTTTCTGCCAGTTTTTCTATCAAGTAAATAAGACTTTGCAAGCTCCTGCATTCTCTCAGTCGGTAACATTGCATCAGCAAGTCCCATTTTAACGGCGTTTTTACCTTTAATCTGGCGACCAGTAAGAATCATATCAAGAGCTGAAGGAAGTCCAACTTTTTTAGGAAGACGGTATGTTCCTCCAAATCCAGGTAGTACTCCCAGCATGACTTCCGGAAGTCCCAATGCCGTTTTTGAGTTATCGGATACAAATATCTTTTTACATGCAAGAGAAAGTTCTAATCCTCCCCCAAGACATACGCCATCAACGAGCGCCACCGTTGGCATTTTAAGATCATCAAGAGCATTAAAAATCATGTGCGCTTCATCAAGAGCACGAAGAGCTTCTGCTTCATTTTTCAGAGAATTAATCACCGAGACATCAACGCCTGCGAGGAAAACTCCCGGCTTATGAGAGAAGAAAACAAGCCCTTTAACGGATTTTTTCTTATCTAAATCTGCTGCCTCAAGAATCGCTTTCTTTAATTCTTCCAATGTTTCACGAGTGAAAGTAGTCATGGATTTTTTTTCATATTTTCCAAATCCAATCCAAAGAAGATCATCTTTAATGTCAAAAGTAAGATTCTGATAATTCATATGTTCTCCAGCTACACTTTAAGATTTTCAATGACAACAGCACCACCTTGACCACCACCGATACACAGTGAGGCAAGTCCATATTTTTTCTTCTGCCGCTTAAGTTCGTGGGCCAGTGTCACTACAAGTCTCGACCCCGTTGAGCCGACTGGGTGCCCAAGAGCAATACCACCACCATTCACGTTTAACTTTTCAAGTGGAACTTCTCCAATGACTTCATCAATGCCCCACTTACTTGAAAGAGATTTATCTTTCATGACTTTCATACATCCAATTACTTGAGCAGCGAAAGCTTCATTAAGTTCAAAAAGATCCATCTGAGAAAGCTTCATGCCAGTGCGTTTTAATAATCCGTTAATGGCAAGAACAGGACCGAGCCCCATTCTCTCTGGCTCAAGACCATGGAAGTGATAATCAACTAATCTTGCCATCGGTTCTAGGTTGTATTTTTTTACCGCTTCTTCAGAAGCAAGAAGCCACATTGAGCCACCATCTGTGATGGGACAAGCGTTACCCACTGTCACAGTTCCCGTTTCGCGCTCAAAATAAGGCTTAAGTTTTCCTAGACCCTCAACTGTTGAATTCGCTCTAAAGCCAAGATCATCAGCGATCATTTTATCCAGTTTATATCCAGCAGTAATTGGAAGTATTTCCTCACGGAATTTTCCATCCTTTGTTGCTTGTGCGGCCTTGTGATGAGAAAGATTGGCAAATTCATCTTGCTCAAGACGAGATATTCCAAGCTCCCTTGCTAATGTCTCAGCAGTCTGGCCCATGTTTCTTCCGCAGAATGGATCCGTTAATCCTTGCTCAATAGCAATCACTGGTGCCAGAAAATTTGGTCTGAAAGTTGAAAAAACTTTTAATTTTTGAGGTGTTGTTTTCGCCTTCATGAGTTCCACAAAAAACTCAGTCATGTGTTTATTAAACATGAGTGGCATTTGGGACATACTCTCCACTCCACCAGCAAAAATAAGATGAGAACGACCACCAGCAATTTTATCATAGGCCTGAGAGAGTGCTTCCATACCAGAAGCACAATTTCTGTGAACAGAATAACCCGATGTTTTTTTATGAAGACCCGCTTCAAGCGCAATCACTCTGCCGACGTTAGGGTATTTCGCAGGTGTTCCCGTATTGCCAACGATGACTTCATCAATTTGATCTAGCGGAAGAGCAAATTTATCGACAAGATGGCGAATAAGGTAGTGACCTAAATAAGGGGCTGCAATTTCTTTTAATTCAGCACCAGCTTTAACTTGGGGAGTACGTTTTCCATCAACGAGATAAACTGCTTTCATTTCGAATTCCTTTTCGAGAGAAAAATAGTAATATGAATTGTCTTAATTTTAATTCAGATGGATGAATAGATTAAGACAAAAGCAAAACACTCGGACAATAATTAATGAAAATCTCACCCTATTTTTTAGGCTCAGGTAAAGCTTCTCAAGCGATGAAGGAGAGTCTGAAGATCGTTGAACTTTCCTCGCCAGACTATCAGCTAGATAAAATCATCCAACTCAAAAGAGATGCACCGTTCCCCACCGTCTTTGATGAAGAATTCCCAGTTCTTTTTATTGCAACCCCTCACGCTCTGCATTCAAATGCCATTCTTGAGGGTGAAAAGGCCGGCTTTAAACTCGTTATCTGCGATAAACCCGCAGCTATTTCAAAAGCTCAAATTGAAAAACTAAAATCTATTAAGATTCCTGTCGCTGTTTGCCATGTTTATCGACAGATGTGGGGAATCCAATTCTTAAAAAAAATGGTTGAGGCACAAGAATTTGGAAAACTTATCTCAATTGAGGGCCGCTACTGGCAATCATCTAGTGCAGTCAAGGCCCTCGCAAAGTTGAAATCAGATTCTTGGAAAAATAACCCTGAACTCAGCGGTGATCATGATGTTCTTCTCGATTTAGGTACTCACTGGGCCGACACCGTTACTTTCCTTTCCTCAAGTCGAATTACGAATGTGCACCAATGGAAGTCTTTTATTAATGCCGAAGCACCTCACCGAGATACTCATCTTCACCTTACTATTGATTTTGAAAATCAAATGAGAAGCATTGGCTCTATTTCGAAAACTGTTCACGGTGCTGGGAATGATTTTGAAATCCATCTTATTGGAGAGAAAAAATCTGCATCCTGGAAATTTTTAAAACCAGATTTCCTGGAAATCTCTGAGGGAAATTCAACTTCGATCATTCAAAAAAACACATCGACTATTGGTTCAGGTCACTGGCCACATCATGGTTTAGGCTGGATTGAAGGATACGTTGAAATCATTAAAGAGGCCTTTAAAAATGGGACATATCCAACACTTCAAGAGAACCTCCTTCTTCTAGAAAAGATCATTGAAAAATAAAAAGGCCTCCGTAAGGAGGCCTGCAATTTTAATTTGAAGAAGTTCTACTAGAAAGTAACAACTGCACCAGCAAAGATTGAAAGAGCGTCAGCATTAATAATTTCCTGACCAAGATCACGAAGTCTAGTTTGATCCGGAGAAGTTCCTCCATTCTTAGCAGATCTCGAAGAAAGACTATTTCCTAGACCTGTTGAATATCCACCCTCAATATTTAATCCGAAACCTTTTGTGACCATGATCTCTGAACCAAGCATAAGTGATCCACTCACAAAGCTTGTGTTGTAGTCTTCTGATCCATATGAGTAAGAAAGTCCTGGATCAAAAACTGAATTGTTATCGTTATATTTCATGTTGGCACGGTTATAACCTAGACCAGCACCAATATAAGGGCGGAATCTTTCAGAGCTTGTGACAAAAAACTTACCGTAAATATCTAAACCCATCGAACGGTATTGAATCTCACGACCCTGGCCAAAAGCATTCATATAAGTTGGAGAGCTCATGTAGCCAAAGTTGTTGGCAAAATCATTGGTCTTGAGCTGATTATAATTAAATCCAACCCCCATAGAGAATCTAGAAGTGATGTTCGATTCAAGTCGAAGACCAGCTGATAGTTCAGTTTCTAACTGCTCTACTTCTCCGTTAAAGGTCGTTGCCCCACCGTATGGAAGAAGCTTAATTGTTTCAAATGATCGGCTTCCATTAGATAAACTCGATGATGAAGTCACCGCAGGAGCTGCTTGCTGAATATTTAATTCTTGAACTTCTTCATTCTTAGCGCGGTTCTTTTCATATTTATTTTTATAAGGCTCACACTCAGCTGAGTCAGATTCCTCCATAATACACTTTAACTTTTTCTGACCTTCCTCATACTTTTCGTTAAAGTCTTTGATCGCACGAGTGCTCTCGATTTTCTGATCGATATATTCATCTTGGCTCTCAAGAAGCTTTTCTGTTTGATTCGTTAACTTACCCAGGTCCTTCGCTTTCTCTTTATTTAGCTGTGTTCCTGATTTTTGCTTATTTAATTCCGAGCGGATTTGCTCCAACTCGCCATCAGTGACTGGTCTTTCTTCAGCGAGATATCCATCCACATTGATAGGAGCTGAGTTTAAAACTTGCTCTTCAGTTTGTTGGGCGTAGGCCGCGCTAAAAGATAAAGAAAGCGCCAACACCACTAAGTTTTTATTTTTCATACACTCCTCCTCGAAAGGAAATGGCAATTTGCGTTAACAATAAATGAATTAAGTGTTCAGAGGTAGAGGGGATGTAAAGATTATAGGCCTGTAGAGATTTTGAGCGCTTATCGGCCCATACGAACAGGCATCGGATACTGCCTGTACCGATCACTAGCATCTAGCTGTTTTTTTAATGCATTCAATGGCTTACCAATCATTCCGTTGGGATTATCAACTAAATGCTCATTTAATTTATTGAAAACAGTTAACCCGAGGCTAATGGCCACTGAAAGCATCAAGATGTACTCGACGGAGGTTTGTCCCTTATGTGAAAGATATTTTCTAAGGTTCATAGGATCATTATACCCTAGATTCCTTCAATTCCATAAGAAAGTGCTAAAAGCCCATGGGAGCGATACCTAAATGGCCCCCAGTACTCAAAGCCCTTGATGGCCCGTTCAGCGGAAGTGATATCTAAGGGAAGCCTATTTAATACAGGTGACTCATGTTTTTTGTCAGATTTTAGAGGTCTTAGATCTAAGGTGACGCTTCCAGACTGGGAAACTTCAACGGCCGGTCCCTGAAAAGGAAGGGCCTCAGAGTCAAAATCGAACGCCGTTTTAAGTTCTTGGGAATAGAATTCTGGCTTTGACCCTGGCATTTCAGGGTAAGGCCACTGATAATAAGCGAGTTCATTACCCCTCGCTATCACTCGGTATGGTTTATCGGAGCCAAGTTGCTTAACGTCGGTCAGATAGGTCAAATTGTTAGGAGGAAAAGGGGCCGTAATCCTTTTTGTAGGTGACATCTGAGTCTTTCTAAAAAGAGCAAAGGGAGAAGAGATCCCAAAAGGCACTTCCACCGGCAGATGAGAGAAGAAAAGAACTCTCTCTCCAGAAATAACGCCTTCAAAACTTTCTAAGAGTAAATTCTCAAATCGATTTTCATAGAATTGCCAAAACTGAACCACACTCTCCTTATAGTCTCCCCCCAATAAAACGAGACGTCGTTTTAATTGAGTGGCCAAAAAGAAGTCCTGTAATCTGTAGATGGGAGAAAAAGTTCTAAAAAAGTAGAAAGGAACTTCCTCAGCTCCTAATGACGTTTTCAACTTCTCTTCGTGAGAGAGACTTAAAACATGTAACAAAGCTGAAAACTTGAGACTCTTTGACTCTTGATACTCTTGATTAAGTAATTCACCAAAGCGAGTGTAAAGAGTTTTTAGCCATTTCGGTCCCTGAAGATCGAAGCGATGTCCTTTAGGTCTGAGACTCGCCTCAAAATTTTGTTTTTCAAATCGCGCCAGTTCAGATTGAAAATATTTATTAAATTCTTCCTCTTGCTCACTATAAACTTGATCCAGATCACTCTGATCAATAAGCTCAGGGTACTTTCTTAATATTTCTTTAATGTTCTTAAGAGGTGTTTGACCCAGCTTTGTTCTTCTATCACTCGTTATGTAATCAATATTGGCCGGCATAATAAATTGCCGAAGATCTACGAGTTCGGGAATTTCGTAAGTTTTTCCTATCCTAATGAGAGCAAGAATTTCTAACTCAGATATAAAAAGACCCGGATAACTGTCCACAGAAAATCTTTTATCATCGATTAAAAGAGTGGTTCTTTTTCGCTTAAGGGAAATAATCCCTCTCACGAGCGACATAAGTCCCATACCTACTAAAATTTCTTGGTATCTATTCTTTAACATGGAAAAACAAACTCCCGTAGCTTGGAATAATTTGGCATCGGTGTCTGAATTGTATCACGATCAGATATTATCTCGACTTCATTTATCCATTGCAGGAACTGTTCCGGAGTATTCATCTCGGAAATAGCTCCGGCGGAAAACGCAATATCATACTCAGTAGATCGATGATGGGCCGGGCCACAAGAAATTCGTTTAGAACCAGCAATCAAAGGCTCTAGCACCGAATGGATGCTCCCCTCAAACCCTCCTCCGACATAGGAGTATTCAAAATCAGCATAAAGTTCACAAAGAATGCCCTTCTTGTTCATAAGAATAGTGGATGAATGTGGGATCGTTTCAGTCAGATCATGGATTTCGTCAAAATCTCTCTCTAGCTTTTGAAGCCCAGATCGAAACTGTGAGAGAATCTCTTCAGATAATTTATGGGGAACAATAACCACAAAAATATCTTTTGGGATTTTACTTAAAAGAAACAAATCTGATGGCCATGCATTTCCAAAAATAAGACATTTTTTTGATGCTTGGACCCTTTTTTTAAAATCATCATAAAGAGAGAAATGAGAAAAAAATTTATCTTTTTTCTTTAAAACTCTTCGTCTAATTTGCTCTATTCTGAAATCAAAAACTTCACCCGAAAGACCAAGTGATTTACCCACTTGTTCATCAGGAATTCCAGCAAAGATAATCTTCTGGGCATTTTGAAGAAATAATTTTTTCCAAAATGATGGGCCTCTACCCAAAGATCTTTCCTTTTTAAAAGTTACCCACACAAAGCTCAAATGATTTCCCTCCCGCATTGACCAAAGAAGAAACTCGGGAAATAAATCATATCTTACGAGAATCAGCTTATTAGATGTAACCCAATGAGAAAAACATCTGCGCTGGATAAAAGGAAAAAACCTTACTAAAGGATAACGGAAATAACGAATTTGAGTCGGAAATTCTGAGGCGAGCTTCATGATTGTTTTTTCCACACTAGGGGAAAAAAACACGAGTTCAATTTTTTTACCCATCAAAAGGGCATCCTCAATAATCGGTGCAACTTGTTGGTACTCACCTTCTGAAGAAAATTCAAAGCAAACATCTGCTCTCTCATGAACTTCTGAAAATGAGTGAGCGAGCCATTCAAATTTATTTTTTTTCTCAAACCGTATTCTTTCTCTTATTTTGGGATGCCAAGAAAACAAGACTGATGCAAAAACAATCAAGGGAAAATAAAAAAACCAAAAACCGAAATAAATGAGAGGTTTCATTTCACCTCCATCATCTTCATAAAAGTGGAAAAGACTTCTTCCACTGAAATTTCTTCCATGCAATAAAGTCGATCTCTATGACAAGCCTTTTTCCCCGTCGTGGAACAAGGCTTACAGTTTAAATCCTTTGAAATAAAACGAGAGCTAGAACCATGAGGGGCAAATCCGAAAAGAGGGTCAGTGGGACCAAATAGAGTAAGACACGGAACTCCATAGGCTTCCGCAATATGATTCATTCCGGAATCGTTACCAATGCATACTTTTGCAAGAGATAAGTAGGCCATACTCTCATTTAAAGATGTTTTTCCTTGAAGATTTTTAAATCGTGGATGATTAATTTGATTAAAAGCTTCGCAAAAATGATCCTCTGGGCCTGCCAAAACGATAACGTTAAAGGTCGTTTGCTGAAGAATATTCTCTGCCAAAAGAACAAACCGATCCACTGGCCATCTTTTTGGTGCGAAAGAAGCTGAAGGAGCAAGGATAATATCATTTCCTTGATCTACTTTTACTTTCGGAGCTGGAAGTGAAGTTAATTCTTCATGAGGCCCCTTTCTAAATTCAACCGCTCTTCTTTTTCCTCTAAAATCTCCAAAGAGACTTTGAAAGTCTTTGATAATCCGCTCAGTCTGAGGCTCTAAACCAAATATTTTAAAAGAAAATATCTTCTTTAGAGCGGAACTTCTTATTTTCGTAAGAAAAAATCTCTCCCATCTTCTTTTATCAACAGTGAGTGCCGGAATATTCCAAAATGAAAGTTTAAGTCTGAAAGACCTTAATGTGGCATGAAGATCTAAAATGAGATCAATTGGATCATTCTCATCAAGAAGATCAATTTTTTTAATAAGATCAGACCACTTCTCGCCTTTTTTTCTATCATACCCGATCACATGATCAATTTCAGGATGACCATTAAGTAGAGACGTAAACTCTGAGCTTGTAAGGAAAGTAAACCTTGCCTTCTTACCAAGAAGGGACCTAAGCCAGTTAACTGTCGCTGTTTGCAAAACCACATCTCCCATACTGGAGAAGCGCACTAAAAGAATATGCATGAAAGAATTATAGATTTGTTTTTATCAACCGCAAAGAAATAGAAGGTTAAAGGCCCATAAAAATGAAGGGGGTTCCCTCGTCTAACTGCTTTTTATAGCCCTTTTGATTATAGTTTTCTCGAAATTTTTGGTAACGCTCCCAATTTTTTTTCCCGTGAAGTTTTTCCAATTTACGATAAAAATCCTCTTCCATTAGAAGCATCTGTCGCCTCTCATCGAAACTTAATTCTCGCAAAGGATTTTTTTGCCAAAACAAACTCGTTTTTTTAAAAAAATCGTCTCGAAGTTTATTGTGCTCGGAAATTTTATCCTCTGACATTCCTAATTTACTTGTGAAGAAGTCCAATCTGTCGGATTCCATTTTTTCTCCGGCCTCTTGAACCTCTTCTTGTTCAATACCGTATATTTCACTAGGTTCAATCGCCACTTTTTCTACTTTGGGTGCATTATTTTTTTCATTTGATAATTTACTTGAGCTTACGGTCGATGCACTCGCTTGTGGCCCTTGGTGAGTTTCTACAATGACTCTCTCAACAATTTCTTTTTCAGTTTTTTTCGTTAATAAAAAATAACCCAAAATGAAATTTGTAACTAAACTTAGAGCTAAAAATTTTTTAATCATCGGTTTAATAGCCTTGCTGCTTCTTTAGCAAAATAGGTTAAAATGATGTCGGCCCCAGCTCTTCTAAAGGAAGTCAGTGTTTCTAAGATCACTTTATCATTATCAATCCAACCATTTTGAGCGGCGGCCTTAACCATCGCGTACTCTCCACTCACATTATAGGCAGCGATAGGTAGTGTACTCATCTCTTTTAAACGGTAAATGATATCGAGATAAGGAAGTCCCGGTTTAACCATTAAAATATCTGCCCCTTCTTCGGTATCCAACTGGGCCTCTCTTAAGGCTTCAGTGGAATTGGCAGGATCCATTTGATAAGTTTTCTTATCTCCCTTTTTTGGAGCTGAATCCAACGCTTCTCTAAAAGGCCCATAGTAACCTGAAGCATATTTTGCGGTATAACTCATGATGAGAGCATTCTGAAAATTAGATTCATCAAGAGCGCGCCTAATGTGGCCCACTCTTCCATCCATCATATCCGATGGACCTATAATATCTGCTCCGGCATGTGCTTCACAAACAGCTTGTTTGGCCAAAATTTCTAAGGTTGGGTCATTTAGAATTTCTCCCGTTTTTGGATCCACTAATCCATCGTGGCCCTCCGAAGAATAGGGATCGAGAGCAACGTCGGCCATCACTAGCATTCCTGGGACAGACTCTTTAATTGCCCTAATGGCGCGAAAATTTAATCCCTCACGATTGTAGGCCTCTCTTGCATCGGGGGTTTTAAATTTATCGTCAATCGCCGGAAAAAGAGCAACGCACTTCACTCCGAGGGAATAGAGCTCTTTTGCCTCTTTTATAAGCTCATCAATAGAGAGTCTTGAATGACCTGGCATCGACTTTATAGGAATCACTTGATTTTTGCCTTCTATCACGAATAAAGGAGCGATGAAATGATCTGGAGAAAGAAAAGTTTCTCTCACCATGGAGCGGATCACTTCATTTTGACGATTTCTTCTAGGGCGATGGAACATCATAATCAAGCCTTTTGCATGGATTTAAAGACAACGGCATACATTTGCATTTGCTTCATCATGGCCGCAAGACCATTCGAGCGATTCATAGAAAGGTGTTCAGTGATGCCAACTTCCTTCAGGAAATCAGGTTTCGTAGAGATTATTTCCTCAGGTGTTGCATCAGAATAGACACTCACCAATAATCCGACTATTCCCTTAACTAAAACGGCATCGGAGTCAGCTGAAAAATAAACTCTTCCATCTTTAAATTCTGGGTATAACCAAACTTGAGACTGACAACCTTTGACTTTGTATTTTTCATCCCGCTTATCCTCTGGGTAAGAGTGAAGGTCGCGACCAATTTTGATCAGTTCTTTGTACCGGTCTTCCCAGTCTTGAAATTGGAGAAAGCGGTTTTTCACCTGAACAATTCTTTCTTGCATATTCACCTAAAATCCTCTGGTTGAGGGCCTTAGTATGCTCTTTTCATAGGGTTTAGTCAAAAGACTCAATAAAATTAAGCGAGACCTTAAAGCTTTTAACTCTTTGCTCCGAAAGGTAGTCCAGAGGATATCATGGCCATTAGTATCGACCTTAAACCACTGAGCGAGGAAACCATCCAACAGATGGGCTATAGCAGTCATGATTTATGGCTCGTAAAGATCGATTCTATTATTTTTGGACCTTTTGAATCTGAATCTCTCAAGCATTACGTTGGGGACAATGAGCATCTCTTTGAGCATGCAGAGGCATCCCTAGCGGATCAGACAGAATGGAAACCCTTTTGGGAAGTAACTGGGTTTCATCAAAAAAAATTACAAGTTGTTTCATCTGACAATTATGAGGGTCCGTTTTGGATCATGGATATGGGACTCAAAGTAGGTCCACTCAATTACCGAGATATTGATAAAAAAATTGAAATGGGTCTTTTAGTTATGACCGATAACATCTCTGTGGATAATGGAGAGAACTGGATCAAGATTTATCAGGTGAAAGGTCTCGATAGAAGATCATTTTCTCCGGATGAATTACCAATCTCACCATATGAATCAAGTTTTCAAAAAGCGAAAATAAAAATTCTCACAAAGCTTGAGCAGTCCAATAAAGAAGCAATCGAAGGACTTGCAAGTGTTGCCTTCGAGGGTTTACAAAAAGGTAAACCAAATCCTCTTAAAATAGAGGAAATGACTCTAAAAACAGATATTTCACCAGAGATGGGCCCTTCCTTAAATATTATTTTTCCGGCGATTGCGATTAGTTTGATCCTTCTTGCAAGTGCTACCTACGTTATGTTTAGTATTAGTGAAGAAGATCAAGCCCTGGCCGATTTATCGGAAGTCCAAACGAAAACAAGACTGAAGAACAACTCTAATCGTAGTTTTTCTGGAACCATTCCTAGTGCTGAGCAAAGATCTCCAGCAAGCTATGACTCTCAAGTTAAAAGACCTGCCTTTGGCTCAGATAATAACTACCCAACCCAGATGGAAACTCACGAAGATCACCAAAATGATCCTGAAATCGACCGTACACCAGCAGACGCTCCAAACGAACCTGTGGAGCCTCAAGAGCACTCGCTTGTTGGTAATGAAAATCAAGACCAATCTCTTGATGCATCTATGAATAACGCAGCCCCGGCCCCAGAACAACTTACAGTAGAAGAGGCTTCTGACTTTTAATTCTGTAAAGTTGATTTGATGGGAAGTATTCGCTATCATCTGAACGTGCAAAATACCCTTGATTCAATTAAATCTCTTTATAGAAATCCTGTGACTCCAGGAAGCTTGTTTTTATCCATTGAAGGTATCGAGGGATCTGGAAAATCGACTCAAATTAAAGAGATCGAGAAAATTGTTCATGAAAAAGGGTTGCGAGTCCTGACCCTAAGAGAACCAGGCGGAACCGCCTTTGGAGAAAAACTTAGAGAGGCGATTTTAAACTCTGAAACACCTCTTCATCCTCTGGCGGAATGTCACCTGTTTCTTGCAAGTCGTGCCCAACTATTAAAAGAAAAAATTCTTCCTTTCCTTCTACAACCGGGATCAGTCGTCATTTTGGATCGCTATATTGATTCAACTCTTGCTTACCAAGGAAAGGCGAGAAGACTTGGGTATCAAACAGTACTAACTCTCCATCAGTTTGATCCACTTAATCTTCTCCCTCACAGAACTTATTTTCTTGATATTGATCTTGAAACCTCTCATGAGAGACAAAAAATCAGAGGCAACGCTAAAGATTATTTCGAATCTCAAAAGCATGAGTTCTATCAAAATCTTATCGATGGTTATCGTGAGCTTTCTGAACTCTTTCCCGAAAGAATTCTTAAATTAAATGCTCAAAAATCGATCCAAGAAGTCACGGACTTGATTAAAAAAGATCTGGAGACAATCCTTCCATGAACTTAAGTCAAATTCTTTTAAATAAAGCTGCAAAAAAAGAACTGGGTCATTTTTATATCATCGAGACATCTGCCTCTCATGACGTGGCCAAAAAACAGCTTTTGGATTTCACTCATGAATTTATTAAAAATTATTATCAAAAAATTGAGTCCCATAAACAATCCATGATTCATCTCATGGATCATCCAGATGTTTTTGTTCTGGGCCAGTCTCAGTTAGAAGAAGAGAACAGTGAAAAATTTTTTAAAGTTGAAGAAGCTGAGTCACTGTCTCGCTTTTTTGAATTTAAACCGGTTCAGGGAGAAAGAAAATTTGCGGTCGTCACTGAGGCCCACCGAATCAATACGACTGTTGCCAATAAATGGCTAAAGCTTCTTGAGGAGCCTCAAGGCAACTCTACAATCTTTTTTCTTAATCCGCGAAAAAGTCAGCTACTTCCTACGATCCACTCTCGAGCGATTCATTTGCGCTTAGGGGCAACCCCAACCAAAACAGATCACTCTCTCTGGAATGAATTCATTGTTGATGTCCGTAAGCTTTCACTGTCGGAGTTTTTAGAAAAGTATCAAAAAAATGAATATCCGATCCATTACTGGATCAATGAGCTTATTTGTTGGGAAGCTGAGCAATTTAGCCACGCTACGCCAAAACAAGAATTAAGTAAGTGGCTCAAATCTTTTCAAGAAATGGAAGTTTTCAATCAACTGACTGCAACAAAATGGACTCTCTTTTATCAATACTTAAAAGAACAAGTTTTACCTCGCTTTAAGTAATGGTTTCGTTGACATAATGCTATGCCTTCAGTGACAATCATCTGATATGACTCAAGAGCAAATCGTAGAGGAAGGAAAACTTCCACCTACGAAAGAAATAATTTCTGAAGTTGAGACTTCAGAAGCCTCAGACGAAACATCTGAAGACAGAGAGAACCGAGAAGAAAGTAGATTTAAAGAAGGGCAGATCCTGCGCTTTGTACGAGTCCGCTTCCCTGGGAACTCTCGATCCTTTCCTTTTCTGGTCGGCAAAAGACGAATTGAATACGGACAAAAAGTTGTTGCGATGTCCGATCGAGGCATGGCTGTTGGATATGTGAACTCGTTTCCTTACGATGTTCCTTTTAATAAATCTATGCTGCCCGTTAGAAGCATTTCAAAGGTTGCCACTGACGAAGACATCGTTAAAGATCAAGAAGCTTACAGACAACAAAAAAATGCTGAAAACATTTGTAATGATCTGATCGAGATTTACAAACTCGACATGCAACTGACTCACGTTGAGTTCACATCATTTGGTAAAAAAGCAGTCTTTTATTTCATTGCTCCGGCCAGAGTTGATTTCAGAGATCTGGTCAAGGATCTCGTTGGAAAATTAAAAACAAGAATTGAGCTTCGCCAGATCTCTGTGAGAGACAGGTCAGCTTCGATCGGTGGAATTGGTCCATGTGGCAGAGAACTCTGCTGTTCCTCATTTCTCACGAAATATGGAAATGTGGGAATTAAGATGGCCAAAAACCAAGACCTAACTCTTAACTTCTCTAAACTAAATGGTGTTTGCGGCCAATTAAAGTGCTGTCTTCAATATGAAGATGATGTCTATCGTGAAAAAAGGGCCCGTCTTCCTAAAGAAGGTGACATCATTAGTACGCATACAGGTGAAATTGGACGAGTTGACCGACTTCACCTTCTAAGTGAACAGTTCGTCATGATGACAAACCGTGGAGTCAGAAAGCGTTACGTGGTTGATTTGTTCAAAGAAACTCTCGACAAAGAAACTGCCAACTTTCCAAAAGAGTTTGAATCTGTATCGGATGAAACACATAAAGTTATCGGGATGGATGAGGCCGAGGCCAAGAAAGTAAAAGCTTTTGAAGCTGAAGTTAAAACTTATAAAGAGAAAGGCAAATATTTTGCGGATTCTGCTTTTACGTCTTTATTTGGAGAGAAAACTCTCGATTACTCATTACCTCAAATAAAAGAACTTGAAAGTTCTAAGCCAAGAGTTAAAACTCCGGATGAGGAAGAGGAAATCTTCTACACACCGTCCGAAGATGAAATGCTTCCTGAGGATGAACAAGAAGATATTGTTGATCATGATCCTGTTAGAACTCGTGTCGATATGATGGACGGCAGACCTCAGCAAAGAAACGACGGCCGCCGAGATCATCGTGGGCCTCAGAGATCTCAACAAAGAAATGACCAAAGACGATCAAGGCCTGATAATAGAGGTCAAAATCAAGGCAGAAACAGGCCTCCGAGATAATCCATGAGGATTCTCCACACATCAGATTGGCATCTTGGAAAAAGACTCTACAAATTAGACCGCTCCCCTGAGCACGAACTTTTTCTGGATTGGCTTCTTAAGACATTGATCGAACAAAAGGTAGACCTTCTCCTCATCGCTGGAGATATCTTTGATACACCGACTCCCCCTCACCAAAGTTTAGAGCTCTTTTATAATTTTCTTTACCGAGTTTCGAAAGAAACAAAGTCCGAAGTGTTTATGATTGCTGGGAATCACGATTCAGGCCTTCTTCTAGAAGCCCCAGCAAAAATTCTTGAGGGCCATAGAGTCAGAGTTTGGGGAAAATTATCATCCACTATAAGTGATCATTGGATCAGATTTCAAACTATTGATATCTGTGCTCTTCCTTTTTTTCGCTCCTACGAGTTACTAACTGACGGACAGGGAGATGCACTCAGTGCCATAAGAAATTACATTTCAAAACCAAAAGAAAGACCTCAGCTTTTGATGCTCCACCATTTAGCGGGTATTCATGAAGCAGGTGGATCAGAACAAGTGATCACCTTAAGTGGAGTGGACTCCATTCCAACTGAAGACTTAAAAATTTTTGATTATGTGGCCCTGGGCCACATCCATAAGCCACAAAAAATAGCTTCCCAATCTTACTACTCTGGCTCTCCTCTCCTACTTAGATTTTCAGAAACAACTAAGAAATCAGTGATCCTCATCGAGGAAGAAGCGGGACAACTTACACCAAGGACTCTACCCATACCTGTTTTTCGAGATTTTTTCACCATAAAAACCAATGAGGTGGAGTATCAATCTGAATTGGAAAACATTCAGTCATCTTCGACGTTGACCCCAATGGTGGAAGTTCAAATTGAACTAACGAGTCCAAAGGTTGGATTAATTGATCACATAAAAGAAATTCTTCAGAAAAAGAATATGGAACTTCTCTCCTATCAGCCTCTCTTTTTATCTGGTGAAAAAAAAGAGAAGCGATCTGATAAAATATTTAAACTTAGTCCACTAGAACTTTTTGAAGAGTTTTACATGACAAAGTTTCCTGAAGCAAAAGATCTTCCCCAAGAACTAAAAGACGACTTCTCAAAATTACTAGAAAAGGTGAAAAATGCGCATTCTTCGCCTTAAAATTAAAAATATCGCATCCCTTAAGGGGGAGCATGAAATTGATTTTCAGGAGATTCAAAAGGAAGGGCATCTCTTTGCCATTACTGGAGAAACAGGTGCGGGAAAATCGACTATTTTAAATTCCATTGGTCTCGCCCTCTATGGACAAGTTTATAAAAAGAACATCAATCAAATGGATGTCGTTACTCTGGGTGAAAAGGATGGATTCATTGAACTCATCTTCCAAGTTAAAGGGAAATATTATCTTGCAGACTGGAGAGCAAAAGTAAAAAAAAGTAATGGTGAGGCCTATGCCACTCCACAACCACCGGTGAGGAATCTCTATCAAATTAACGGGCCCCATTTTCAAGAAGTAAAGACTATCTCTCCAGTAAATGCGGAATCTCTTCTTAATCTCGATTTTGATCAATTTTGTAAGTGCATTATTCTTAACCAAGGCGAATTTGCTAAATTTCTAACGAGTTCATTTACTGATCGAAAGGACATTTTGGAGAAACTATACTCCGGAGAAGTCATCGAAAGCATGGGCCGCGAACTAAAAGGCGAAGTTGAGTTCCTCGAGATAGAGAAAAGAGAAATTGAAATCAAGATGAGCGAACTAAAGGGAGACGAACTTTCTGGGGAAATTTTAAAACAGGAAAAGCAAAAGCTTCATTCAAAATTTACCAATGAAGAAGACATCTTTAAAAACATTGAAAAAGCTGAGCGTCACTTTTTGAGCCTCACCTCTTATTTTGAAAAATTCCAGGAAAACGAACGAAAAAAAGAACAACTAAAAGAGGATATCTCAAAAGAGACAACCTCTTTTAATTTGATTTTGAAAAAAACTGAAGACATACACCAAAGATTACTCGCCATAAAATCAGAGCAAGAAACGAAAACACCAAAGCTTCAGTCTCTCATGAAAAAAGAAGAGGAACTAAAGCATTACGAGGAACAAAAAGATAGGATTGATGCTCGTCTGAAAGATATGGAGAACTCTCTGGAGGAGACATCTAAAAAGATCAATCGACTTGAAGAAGAAAAGACACTTTGGAATGATAAGACAAAATCCCTAGAGTCAATGATTCAATCCCCTATCCCTCTTCTAAGAACTCTTAAAGAAGAGGCCGAAAGACTTTTTGATACGTATTCAAGATTTGAGCTTCAAACCCAGGAAAGTAGAGGTAAGGAAGAGAGACTAAAAGAGCTCGAAGAGTCTGGAAAAGGCCAAAGAAGTTACGTCAATCAAATAACTCAAGAACTCTTAGAGATTCCAGAAAACCTAAAAGAAAGAGAAGAAAAACTCCTTCAATTAAAAAAATTACAGCAAGATAAAAAAGCCGAACTTGAAAGACAGAAAATTCAGTCCCAAGAACTCATTGATCAGATAAAAACAATTGAGAATTCAAAAGAAAGTCAACTTTCTGAATTAAAAGTCATCCAAGACAAAATGGCAATTTTAACGAATGACCTCATGCCACTAGAGGCGACTCTCAAGATTCAAGCCGTCATCAATGCCTCAGAAATCTGCGTTGATCATGCTTTATCGAACCAGGAAAAAAAATGCCCGGTTTGCTTGACTGATGTTTCTCTCCCTAAATGGAATGAATTAAAAAACATTTTGGAACAAACTAATTTAAAAGGTATTCGCGAAAAATTTAATGATCTCTCATCTGAAATTGAAAAAGCTCATCACACTGAAAAGTTCCTCTCTCTTCAGCTTAAAAAAGATGAAGAGAGTCTGATCATAAAAAAGAAGTCTCTTTCTTTATTAAGCGAGACTCTGTCTCAAGTGATTCCAGAGACAGAAGATATTGAACAAGAACTCCAGCTTATAAGAAAACAATCTTGGAAGCGCGATGAACTCCAAAAGGATCTCACAAAAAAGACAGAGGAATTAAACAAGACGATTGAATTATTTAAAAAGCTAAAAAATGAAAGCCTCTCATTGCAGTCGAATCTTCTAAAAGACAAAACTATACTCGATTCGATTCATGAAAAATTTAAACTGATTCTTCCTGTCCTTAATTCTGAAGGGATGAGAGACCTCAAAATTGAATTCAAACACTTTACGACCTTCTTAGAAACGGAATCTCATTTATTGCGTATTAAAAGTGAACACGAGCTTCATTCAGATTTGCTTAAAAAGCTTAAAACTGACTTTTCTAATTTAACTAGTGAGAAAAATCTACTTTTAAAAAAGATAGAAGCCATTCAATGGGAGCTTAACACGGAACTTGAGGGTGAAAAAGCTTCAGATCTTATTCAAAAACTTCAAGTAAGTGTGAATCAGATAACGCATGAGTGGACAAAGCAGCAAGAAGAGCAAAAGAAAAAAGAACTTCTTATTAAAGATGCGCAAGGGCGTTTTTCTCAAATGGAGGAACTTTCAAAAGATTTTGAATTACAGTTCGCTCGTGAAAAACATCAATTTAATGAAATGATTTTAAAGGACTCAGGCCCACAACTGATAAAAATAGGCCCTGTCTCACTTCAATTAAATTCAAGGGCAGAACTATTTGTACCTCTGAAAGATTTAATAAAAAGTGAGAAAGACCATTTTAGAACTCTTTCGAATGAATCGAGGATGAATTTTGCGAGTATTTCTACGAGACTCTCTGAATGGGAAAAGGTTCAGGATAAAATTCAATTATTTGAAATGCAATTTAAAGAACTTTCCCTAAAACTAGCTAGAAAGATGCGACTCTTTGAAGTCTTGGGAAAAGATGAACTTCGTAGTTTTGTTCTGGCCCTTGTTGAGGAAGGACTTATTCAACAAACAAATGAAGAACTTCAAAAACTTTGTCAAGGCCGCTACGAAATCATTCATCAAACAAAATCAATGAAAATGACTCCCGAGTTTTATATTTTAGATAAATACCGCGAGGGCGGAAAAAGAAAGATCTCAACTCTCTCCGGTGGAGAAACGTTCATGGTCTCTCTTGCGATGGCCCTTGGTCTTGCCGAGATGACCCGCGGCCAGGCTGAAATTGATTCACTTTTTATTGATGAAGGTTTTGGAACCCTTGATCAGGAGTCCCTTGAAGACGTTCTCGATATGCTTCAACAGATTCAAACCCGTGGACTCACCGTTGGGATCATCTCCCACATAAAAACACTTACCAGTGCATTGCCAGTCAATCTTGTCTTGAATAAGCGAACTGACGGAACTTCTTCCATTACCTACAGAAATAATTAATCAATTCGAATGAATATTTGGGTCCAATAGGGAGTTCCCATAAAGCTCTTTTCAACGGCAATTCCCGTATGAGTCCAGTTAGGATTCTCAATTTCTTGTTTATGACTAGAAGAACTTAGCCATGAAGACAAAACTGTACTTGCTGTTTCCTGGCCTTTCGCCACGATCTCGCCGCAGGCAGAAGATCCCAGGGAGACTTGGATGTTATTGCATCTAAAACTCATGCCAAAATGGCCAAAGGGAGTGAGTCCTCTTGCCATGTTTGTACTATGCTCACCGGCCTGTTCTTCGATAACAACAGAATAAGTGAGAGGCCTTAAACCTAAATTAATACGATGGTTATTCATCTCCTCAAAATATTGGTTGGCAGAAAGAGTATCAACTCTTCTCTCCAGACCATCTCCACTAGAGCTTTTGCCACAAGAAAAAGAAAGGATAAGAAGGAATAAAATAA
>Ga0164293_10001058_pt1 | contig 22985 bp, 21 predicted proteins | sample GEODES118metaG_FD_111487 | JGI IMG/M metagenome (GOLD analysis project Ga0164293, IMG submission 111487) | Eutrophic lake water microbial communities from Lake Mendota, Wisconsin, USA - GEODES118 metaG | ecosystem: Environmental > Aquatic > Freshwater > Lake | place: USA: Lake Mendota...
CGATGCTGCCTACGGTGTTCTCTTTGGTTCAGTTTTTACTGGTCTTGCTATCGGTATCGCATTTGGACCAAAGATATTTGCACAGTTCTCTCGCCGCCGTTTGTTTGGTGCATCCCTGACAACCTCAGGGTTATTCCTTGTTCTCCTCGCTTTGATTTCAAACTTAGTTCTTTCAGTCATCATCGTTGCAATTCTGGGTGCCTTCAGCGGTATCGCTTGGGTTACCGGCTTCACCATGCTTGGTATGGAGGTCCACGATGATGTCCGCGGGCGCACCTTTGCCTTTGTGCAATCCATCATCCGCATTACCTTGGTGGCAGTACTAGCTATCGCTCCCATCATTGCAGCCACCATCGGTGAGCACAGCTATCAATTCGAGAATTTCACACTCGATTACAACGGTGCTCAAATCACTATCGGTATAGCCGGACTCATCGCCGTACTCATCGGATCAGTCTCATACCACCAGATGAAAGATCGCCCCAACGTCTCTCTTTGGTCGGATGTTAAATCTGCACTTCAGGGAGAACTTGGCTCTATCACCGGAGCGCCAACACAAGGAATCTTCATTGCATTCGAGGGCGGCGAAGGCACTGGTAAATCAACACAATCAAAACTTCTAGCAGAATGGCTTGAACAAGAAGGTGAATCGGTCGTTCTTACACGCGAACCAGGTGGAACAGATCTAGGAAAAGATTTAAGAAAGATTCTTCTTGGACATGAAACAGGTGCCATTAGTCCACGTGCTGAAGCACTTCTCTATGCAGCAGACCGTGCGCACCATGTCTACTCTGTGATTCGACCAGCGCTTGAACGTGGAGATGTTGTAATTTCTGATCGTTACTTTGATTCATCAGCTGCATATCAGGGCGCAGGAAGAATTCTTAACCCTGCAGAAGTTGCTCGCATCTCTCGCTGGGCAACTGAAAGTTTGTATCCAACTTTGACTATTTTGATTGATGTTCCAGCTGAAATTGGTTTAGGTCGTTTGCAATCACGTGATCGTCTTGAAGCTGAGTCAAATGATTTCCACGAACGAGTACGACAGGAATATTTACAAATTGCCATGATGGACCCTGAAAGATATTTCGTTGTCGATGGCACGCAATCGGTTGATGAAATTCACACACAAATCATTGCCCGTGTTGTTGAACTTCCTGCACTTAAGGGAAATACAGGAGGAGCGGAGCAGAACAACTTCCTTAAGCCAATTCGCTCTGCTACTCATACAGTAAAAACAACAGTCACCCGAGTTTCAAAGGCAAGCAAATCAGCGACCACTAAGAAGAAAAAGAAGTAGATGCTAGGCCCGAATAAAAGTAAAATAAGGCTCCTAGCCTTTTTCACCGCATCTTTCCTCGGTTTCTTTTCTGCCATGCAACTTTCAGGGTGGCACCTCATGAAACTTTTTGGAGCCTGGGGTGGAGGAAGGTTCCTAGATACAAAGCAAGTTCTGCATTGGGTCGATTGTTATGAAAGCATCGGCAATGCAATCTATTCTGGCTCAGGCGAGTGCTCTGGTTATATTTATGGAAGTAGCTTAATTTCCGTAGCACGATTCCTGGGGATTCATGAGTACCACTTGATGCAAGTGGGGTTTCTGCTATTGCTTCTTCTTTCCCTCTCTTTGGCTTGGATTCTAGGTACAGCAAGCAGAAATAGGAATAGGAAATTCGCGGGGTTAATACTTCTGTCCCCCCCAATTCTGTTGTTAGCAGAGCGGGGCAATGTTGATGCTTTAATGCTTTTTCTTCTTGTAGTGAGCTCCTGGGCTTTCCAGAACAAAAAGGAAATCATAGGTATTTTGCTTCTTGCCCTAGCGTGCATTCTAAAATTCTATTTTTTCCCAATATTTTTTGTTTATTTTGTTTATTGTTCAAAAAAGTGGATTAAGGTTTTTCTTACAGGGGTGGCGATATTGGTTCTAGCCCGCATAGTTCTTGATCTAAAGCTAATTGAGAGTTCATTCCCACAAATTTGGGGCGCTCAATTCGGGATGAGTGTCTGGCTGAGATATGCAGAAAAGGTTGGTTACTATCCGAGTGAAATCATTATTCAAGGGACAGGATTGTTTCTTTTTGTGATTCTTTGTGTGATTGTGAAAAAATTCTACTCGAATGAACTGTATAAATCAGTCGGTTCTTCACAAAAAGATTTTTATTTTGTAGTATTTTTTGGAGTGCATCTCACTTGCTTCCTACTGGGCATGAGCTTCGATTACAGGCTAGTATTTTTATTGGCATCCGCCTTGTTCTTTATGGAGCGAGTGAGCGAAAGTAGAAAGCTGGATGTTAAGATTTTCCGCATTTTGACACTTCTATCTGCTTGGTTAGTGTATCAATCTTGGGTATTACAAGTAATTGGTGATGTGGCTACAGAATTACTGACCTCAATTCTACTCTTCCCATTCATTAAAATACTTTTCACTAAAGCGAGATTACAAAAATGACGACACCGTTCAGTACCCTTGTGGGGCAAGAACACATCATTGATGCTCTCCAGAGTGCGGCAACCGCATCTCGGAGTGGTATTGAATCGCAAGAAATGACTCACGCCTGGGTCTTTACTGGCCCGCCGGGATCGGGGCGCTCATCGGCGGCAATCGCCTTCGCACAAGCTCTCATATGCCCTAACGATGGTTGTGGCACATGCAGCGACTGCAATGCCGCGAAAACAAGCGGTCACCCCGATGTTGAAGTCATTCGCACTGAGGGTCTTTCCATTAAAGTAGAAGAAGTTCGGGAACTCCTTACTCGCGTTGCGTGGGCGCCCTCAATTGGTGGATGGCGCGTAGTCGTAATGGAAGATGCTGATCGACTTACCGAATCAGCCGCCAACGCATTACTTAAAGCTATTGAAGAACCAGGCACTAGAACAGTTTGGTTGCTCTGTGCACCAACTCTCCATGATGTGCTACCAACAATTCGTTCGCGTTGTCGTCACTTACAACTTCGCACACCATCTCTTGAAGCAGTGACCAGCGTTCTCATTAATCGTGACAACATCGCGCCAGGTTTGGCTGACTTCGCAGCACGTGTTAGTCAAGGGCACATTGGGCGCGCAAAGTATTTTGCAACGAATGAAAGAGCTCGTAGTAATCGCAAACTCATCATGCAACTTCCGCTACAACTTGGCTCTCTTGCTACCGCACTTAAGGCAGCACAAACCGTAGTTGACCGTGCAACGCAAGAGGCAAACACATCTTCCGATGACCAAAACGAAGTGGAGATTGAGAAACTACAGGTAGCCTACGGAAAAGGTGCCACCGGCCGCGGTATGGCAACGGGTGCAGCCAAGGCAGTAAAGGAACTTGAGAAAGAACAGAAGTTGCGCTCTACCCGCATGGTCCGCGACTCGATTGACAGCGCACTCCTTGACATCGCCACCTTCTACCGCGACGTCATGATGGTGCAGTCTGGCAACGCTGATTCCATAGTTAACACAGATATGCGCGAAGAAATTGAAAGTTACGCCTTATCTCACCCAGACCATTCAACGGTCCTGAAAATCAATGCCTTAATGAATGCCCGAACCAGCCTTGCAAGTAATGCAGCTCCCCTTGTGACGTGTGAAGCATTGATGTGCCATCTTGCCAAGCCATGAGCATTCTTTACCTATCAACCTTCAATGAAAACTAGCGTAGTTAACGCCAGCAACAAGCAAAATCAAATAACCCAAATTGGCTTTCCCAAGAAGTTCTTTTTACGAATCAAGTAGGATGAGTGTCGTGATTCGGGTAACGAGGTTTGCGCCCCCGTGGGTGGCTGTTTTTGTAGGATCGGCCCTGTTTTATTTAATGATGAAAGTTACTTTATGGACACCCTTAAGATTCTGGAGTTTTTCGACAGGTCAAGGTTTTGCAGATTTAAGGCAATTGTTTATTTGGTCTGAATGCTTCCAGGCCAATCCGACAGAAAATTATTATGCAAGCACTGAATGCAGGGGCTACATATACGGAAGCACATTAATGAGATTGATAACATTTTTTAAAGTTGGTACCACATCTACGAGTTTTATTGCCTCCATAGCAATTCTTTTGCTCTGTTGGTTTATTGCTTGGCTGTGGGTATCCAGAAGTGGGACTAATCCGCTGATTCAACTCTTCACATTGTTTTCCCCACCGTTATTTCTTCTTGCCGAGAGAGCAAATATTGACATTCTGGTCGCGCTATTCATTCTTTTTGCAGCCCTGCTCATCAATGGCCGATTTTATTATCTAGCGATTGCTATTCTTTCGTTTGCCTCCGTCATAAAGTTCTACCCTCTCCCAATTCTTGCTTTATGTTTATTGTATGCAAGGAATTTGAGACAAAGCGTATTTGGAATTATCGCCATACTAATATCAACAGTAGTAATCTTCTCAGACTTACTAAGTATCAAAGAATCTTTCCCTTCTTATTACTCATTCATGTTTGGTATGAGTGTTTGGGCTAGATATTTGCGAATCATCGCCTTCGATTTTCCTGGCGGAGAAAATGTTTTCAGCACATTGGTTGGAATCCCAATAGCAATAGCGATTCTCCTAGCAGTAATGCTGATTTTGAAGAAACATCAGATCCTAAAAGCAACGTTTACAGAAAAGTGTAATGGCGCCCCATTCATGTTCTTTACCACAGCTCATGCCACATGCTTCTACCTAGGGATGAGTTTTGATTATCGTATGATTCTATTGATTTGCAGCGCGTATTCCTACTTGAATATAATCAATAAGAAACGATCCTCTTTAGAGGAACCGTTGGTGCAAATTGGCCTTTTAATCAGCCTCTGGCTCTCGTTTGCAGCCCCTGGACTTGAACCATTGGGAGATTTAGCAATCCAACTTATAACCACCTTCCTCACCATTAGATTGTTTCAATTCGTCAAGCGTGAATTGGAACGGCGCCTAAAAAACATGAATAAAAATCGCTTTTCCAGTTCAACTTTTGAAGCAGATTTGTTAGGTTGATGTCATGAGAGTGCCCTTAGCTTCAAGCGGTCTTAGAGATTGCGATATTGCCGCGGTAACCCGAGTTCTGCAATCTGGGAATCTCACTATGGGTGCAGAAGTCAAAAATTTTGAATCAAAAATGAGTGCTTATCTTGGCTCTAAGCATTTCGTAATGGTTAATTCCGGTTCTTCTGCAAATTTGTTGATGATTGAAGCCTTGCTGCGGCCAACAATTGACCGTCCAAGGCTAAATCCGGGAGATAGCATCCTGGTGCCAGCAATAGCTTGGCCGACCACGATCTGGCCACTGATACAACTTGGCCTCAACCCCCTGTTTGTTGATGTAGACCCCGAGACCTTCGCGCTAGATTTGGATGTTGCCCAAAATCTGATTGATTCCTCAAGAATTCCGGTTAAAGGAATTTTTCCAATCCACCCATTAGGGTATGCAATCCCTCCGTCAGAGCTAAAAAAATTTATTGAAAGAAATGATCTGATTTTAATCAATGATGTCTGTGAATCCCTGGGGAGTTGGAGCGAGGGCAAGCACGGAGGAACCACGGGAATCGCTGGTTCTTTTTCGTTTTATTTTTCCCACCACATCACCACTATGGAAGGGGGTGGAATTGCTACCGACGATGACCGATTTGCAGACGATTTAAGGTCGATGAGATCTCATGGTTGGTCCAGAGACCGCTCCGATTCAGAAAAATGGACAGCTCAAGTAACGGGAAATGATTCAAAATTTCTGTTTGTTTCGACCGGCTACAACGTACGCCCGATGGAAATACAAGCCGCAATTGGTTCACTTCAGATTGATGAGATTGACAATTTTGTTTCCAAACGTAGAAATATTGCACTCCGCGTCAACAATGCATTAAATGGTTCAGGACTACGAGTTATTGGAAGCGACACGTTTAAAAGTGAAGCTACGCGTAAATCCCATTCCTGGATGCTAATTCCCATTCAGGTTGTCGGTAGCAATACTGAATTGCGGAAGGAGAGAATATTAGAGGAACTTGAGAAACTTGAAATCGAGACGAGGCCAGTTCTCACAGGAAATTTCTTAGCTCAACCAGCTATCCAGAGAATTACTAGACATTCAGTAGACCCTGATTTTTTTGGAGTCGCGTCTGAAATTACAAGGACCACGTTCTTAGTCGGGGCCCACCATGATTTAACCGAAGAACAAATCGAATTCTTATGCAACTCATTACTCAAAGTCAGCAAAATGAGTGTATGAATAAAATCTTGACGGCAATAATAATTCCTTCTTATAACGAAACTCTTGCCCTCCCAAAACTATTGACTGAGTTAAGAAGTGAACTAACAGAAGCCGAAGCCGTGATTGTGATGGACGATAGCGAAGCCTCAACCTCTAATGAAATTCGAAACACATGTTTAGAAATTGTCAAAGGGTACGATTTTCAATTTGTTTTTGAGAATTCTGGGAAAAAGCAAGGTAGAGGATCAGCGATACGAAGGGGAATGCATTTAGCTCACTCAACTTTTGAAAGTTTGCAACATGTAATTGAGTGCGATGCTGACGGGTCGCATCGAGCTGAAGATATTCTCCGCGTTAAGAATTTTGATTATGGATCAGACCTACTGATAGGAAGCAGATACCTTAAAGGAAGTCGAATTATTGGTTGGCCACTCAGTCGTAGGCTTTTCTCATGGTTCCTTAATCACCTCATCCCGGCTCTAACAAAGGTGCCCGTAAGCGACATCACTAATGGGCTTCGCCGTTACTCTAAAGCCGCAATTGAAAAGATTCTACAGACTAAGCAAGAAAATTCAGGCTTCATTTATTTATCAGAGCAGGCTCTCATTGTTAAGAATTCCAATTTACAGATTACCGAAATTCCGATTATTTTTGTAGACAGAACATTAGGAAAAAGCACGGTTACTTGGCGTGAGATTTCGAATTCATTGATAGGCGTGACAAAAATTCTTTTATCAAACCTGGTGCGCAAGAATTAATGTCATTAAGTATTACGGGCTCCACAGGGACCATAGGTAGGCATATCCCATCCGGAGTTAGAAGGCTTAAATTAGACCTACATTCCTTGCAATCTAACACTGCGGCTAGGTTTATCGAACACCAAGACACAATCATACACTTGGCAGGGGTTGTGGGACCCGCCAAGGTAAATGAAGATCCGGGGTATGCGGAAGCAGTAAATGTTATTGGAACGGCGGTTTTAGCCAAGGAATTCATAAAAAAATCTTCGGGGAAGTTTTATTATATTTCCACGTCTCATGTTTATTCTCCGACTGCTGAGAGAATTACTGAGACATCGAAGATTAGTCCCTCCACCTTATATGCAGAACAAAAACTTATTGCTGAGAGAACGCTTTCTGAGATATTTTCAAGTGAACCTTCAAGACTTTGCATCATTCGAGTTTTCAGCGTTCTTGATTGGGATACTGGGCCTTTTTCTCTGGGCGGCGGAGTTCAGAAATTGTCTCGTGGCGAACCTGGATTCATCCTGCGTAATGCGAGCGACACCAGGGATTTTTTAACCCCAAAAACTATCGCAGAGTCACTATTTCAAATCGCATCCTCAGAAGATGTAAGTGGCGTTTTCAACTTATGCTCGGGCATAGGGACCAAGGTGGGAGAGGCGTCAATGAGAATGTTGAAGGAAAGCGGATACGTGGTGTCACCTGACGCATTTGAATGGGGGCACAGCAATAATCCAGTGGTAATCGGCGATAATACAAGACTTAAATCTACTTACCCCAAACTTGATTTGGTCTGGCGACCATCTACCTTAAACCAACATGGTAAGAACCATCAGGTCGGATAGGGCAGAATTAAGCCATGCGATTAGACCATATTTCATATGTCACATCCCACGACCAATTAGCAGATACTGTCCAGCGACTAGGTTCTCGTCTTGGCACAACTTTTGTGGATGGGGGAATACATCCTAGGTTTGGGACTCGAAACTTTACAACCCCACTTAAGAATAGCCAGTATATTGAAGTGGTTTGTCCATTAGATCACCCGGCAGCTTCGCAAACAGCCTGGGGCCAAGCGGTATCCAAGAAGGCAAATGAAGGCGGAGGCTGGTTTACCTGGGTTTTTAGCACTAGTGACCTAACGCCGTTTGAATTAAAATTTGGAAGGCAAGCGGCCGATGGTCACAGAACACTGCCAAACGGAACAGACTTGAAGTGGAAACAAATTGGCGTGAAAGAAATTGTTGATGCCCCCGAGTTGCCATTCTTTATTCAATGGTTGTCCTCCGACCATCCATCCCAAGGGGCAGAACCTCAGGTAGAAATAAAGAAAATAGTAATTGCAGATAACCAAAAGCTTTCAAATTCATGGTTTCAAAAGGAAATCCTAGAATCACTCACGTCGATCGAAATTGAGTGGGTCCCAGAGAATGAAGAGACTCTACTTCAAGGAATTATGGGCGTCGAACTAAAAACCGTGACTGGAAATGTTCTTTTAGATTAGGGTCGCACTTTTTGCAACTAGAGAGCTGTTTTCAAGGGACAACAAGGCAAGTCAGATTTTGGTTATGGTTGAAAATTTTTGCCCCAAGTCCAATTCAGTCCCGTTTTGAGGTATCGTTCCAATGTGGACAAGTTTCAAATCGCTAGATCAACGCCAGGTCAGAGTGCCCCTATCTCTTTAGTCGTGCCAGGTCGATATCTTGTTACAGGAGCTAATGGCAAACTCGGAAGCGAGATAACTAGATTTCTTGCTCAACAACCGGGTGTGAGTGTAATTGCAGCAGCCAGGTCTGCGGAACGAATGGACAAGTCCGGCTTGAACAAATTACAAAACACAGAGTGCGTGGTACTAGATTTTTCGGACTTGAATGGACTCGCACAGTTCTTGTCAACAAAAGGTGAAATCAAGGGAATCGTCCACTGTGAAGGCACCTATGGGGAAATCGGTGAGTTAAGTACCCTTGATATTAAGAACTGGATGGAGACGTTTTCTGAAATCACTTCTCGAATACTTGCCTTGATTCAGGTTTCTAAATTACTGGCAGACAAAGACGGACATATTTCATTGGTCTTCTTGAGTGGTGGCGGTGCCACGGAGGCATACGCAGGCCTCTCAAATTATGCTGTCATGAAGACAGCACTAGTCAGAATTATCGAGACTGCATCCTTAGAAATAGATTGTTCAGTAATGTCTGTAAATGCTCTAGGCCCTGGTGCTACCAATTCAGCTATGGTGGATCAAATTCTAGATTCGAAAGATCAACTAGATGCTCGCATAGTCAATGCGAGCAACCAACTTAGGATTGAGAAAAAAGGAGTTTCCCCTAGAGTTTTTTCATCTCTTTCATATCTCCTATCCTTTGACGGCAGGTTTTTGTCTGGGAACTTCTATTCTGCAGACTGGGATGATTGGGCAACGGTTAAGGACTCAAAAAGTCCTAATTTCAGACTTAGGCGTTTGATTCCACTTGAGTAGTTTTTCCCGCGCCAATCGTAAGGCAGAAGAAATCTTTGAATCCACAGATAGTGCAGAATTTAAATCACTTTTGAACACATTTGAATACATTATTTCAACTGCCTGCGAAGGAGTTCTTGATTCATTTATATCTTTAGCAACTTCTGTAGGAGCTCCAGCAGGTAGCACTCGCTTGTGTTCAAGAAGGCAAGACTTCCCCCATTTTGTTAATCCGTCTAGTTCAAGAGAGCCCTCTGGCCAAGTCAGCTCTAGATGAAACTTATTTTTCCAACTCGTATAAGAAGTTGTGAGCTGAACAAAGTCCTTTCCAGAATGTGTCGCTACAACCGTGGATGGCGAATCCAAATTGCTAAAACCAAATGAAAAATTGAAATCTAACTCGCTCTGCGGCTGGATTTCGAGAAAAATCTTCAGGATGTGCGGCGCCACGAGCTCCCATGGGCCAGTACCGAAATCCATCCACACAGAATTTTTGATCAATTCTTCCGTTCCAAAAGAGTAATTCAATCTTAACGAGCTCCAAGAAGGCTTGGCGTCAAGAATTTGCTTCGCACGGGAAATGAATTTACTCACCCCTTCATCGAACATATGATCATAGGCGGTTTGAATTCTCCAACCGCCATCAATAAGTTCACCAAAGTTAGCCAAGTCAGAATCATCTATTTCTAGTGGTTTTTCGACAAGCACAAACTTCTTATGTTGAATCCCAAAATCTATATAACTCCTTTTCGCATCTTCCGGCGTGCACACGGCTATAGCATCGTAAGAATCTTTTGGTACAAGCATCAAAGCTGCTAAACCTTTGTCTGTAGAATTTTGATCGACTATAGCGATACATGCAGAGCCAAGGGCGGAAACATGTTTAGAACCTTGATTGCCGTTTCCAATTACGACCCACCGGGCCGAATAGTTGTTGTCATTTTCCATGCTCTACTGATTCCCACATTGCTCGCCTTACGCTCAATTCAGGATGAGAAACGAGCAGATGCCATACGTATGCCTGTAAAGATTCTGTAACAGGAGTGAGCCTAGCTCTATTTGAAACTGGAATCAAAATGGGTGCATCTGCAATTGTGGCGATATACCCTCCGGGTGCACCGACGACGCAGAGAATTTTACAGCCGATTTCCTTCGAATACTTCGCCGCGCGGACTAGGTTTGTACTTATATTTTTACCCTCGTCTCCGCCCCCGACAGAAAAAAAGAGAACCGCATCATTTTGATTTACTCGAGACTGCTGCAGTATCAATTTATAAGAATCACTCCACGATTCGTCATTAATTAGCGCAGTCAACTCCGAAACATTGTCTCCAAGCGCATAACTTTCAATTCCAGTCAATCGGCGAAAGTCTGCCGCCGCATGTGAAGCGTGGCCAGCGCCTCCACCCGAACCTGCTATAAAAAGTCTTCCTCGAGAGGCTTGAAGAGGCCTGAGCACATCTACTGCTTTGTGAACCTGTTGTTGACTTATGTGAGCCAACGATTCGATGGTTAAATTCTGAAACTCTTCAATAAAATCCATGATTTCCACCATTCTGAGATACTCTTCCAACAAGTTTAAGGCTAAAGGAGCGTAAATTGGTTCAAATAGCGCACAATGATTACAAAATTAGAGTTTTTTGTGATTCGGCTTCAATCCAGGACATGCATGATTACGCCTCAAACAACGCCATCACCGGGTTTACGTCTAACCCTACATTAGCCAAGAATGCAGGTATCTCGAACTACCTAGATTTCGCAAAAGCCGCTGCAACTGCATGCGGTCACAAAGAGATATCAATTGAAGTGATCGCGGATGAAAATTCAGAAATGATTCGCCAAGCGTCCCTTCTTGCAAAAATAGCAGGAAATATAAGTGTCAAAATTCCAGTCACAAACTCTAAAGGAGTTTCCACTACACCTGTTGTAGAAGAGCTTGTAAAGGAAGGAATCCGAGTAAATGTTACAGCTGTCTTTTCACTCAAACAGGCGACTGAAATGTTAAAGGTTTTGTCTCCGGCGACAAGCGGCATTTTGTCAGTCTTCGCAGGACGAATTGCTGATACAGGTATCGACCCTATCCCTCATGTGCGGGAAATAGTCGAAATAAGGAATGACCTTGCTCCATCAATATCATTATTGTGGGCAAGCCCACGGGAACCTCTCAATTTCATCCACGCCGTCGAGTCGGGATCAGACATCATTACGATGACTCCTACCTTGATTCTAAAAGTTTCAGCTTTTGGAAAGGACCTAGAGGCATTCTCTTTGGAAACAGTTCAAATGTTTACAAGAGATGCGAAAGATTCCGGATTTAGCTTATGAGTTTTTCAAGCGGCGGCATGTACTCCTCAATCGAAAACAAAGTAAAAAGTGTAAGTGAAGTTCTTGGTCTCCTTGGGAATTTTCCACGATCAGGTAATGAGATGGTACATTGCCACGGAACTTTCGATGTGGTTCACCCAGGGCACCTTCGCCAACTCTCTTATGCGAAAACACAAGGTAAATTTCTTGTGGTTTCAATAACCTCAGACCGCTATATAGGGAAAGCGGGTGTAAGGCCGTACGTTCCCCAGGAAATGCGACTTGTAAATCTTAGCGCCTTGGGCCTAGTTGACTATGTAATTCTTAATGACGAAGAGACCCCAGTTAAACTAATTAAGGAACTTAAACCTGACATATTCATTAAGGGACCCGACTACTCTCACGAATTAAACACTAAAACAATCGAAGAAAAGAAGGCAGTCGAAAGTTACGGTGGAAGAATGTCATTTTCTCCTGGAGACTACGTGATGTCATCAACCAAGCTAATCCAGGACCGAACTATCAACTTAAGCAGCGAAAAGGCTAAACTGTTAATTGAGCAGGAAGAAATCTCCCTCCCTGATTTTGAAGAGGTATGCTCGAAGTTTTATGGAACTAATGTTTTGCTGATTGGTGACACGATTGTCGATCGAATCACTAATGCTACAACAATAGGCGTTAGTGGAAAAACACCAACAATTTCGACAAAGAAAATGAACTCAGAAGACTTTATCGGTGGTGCCGCAATTGTTGCTCTTCACTTAGCGGCTGCAGGTGCAGATGTTCAGTTTGTAACTCTGCTAGGAAACGACAAAGAAGGCGAATGGGTTAGGAATAGATTGCAAAAAGGCGGTGTGAAGCTACTCGACATCAATGAGTCGGGTCGGGACACTACTTTGAAAGAGGTGTTTGATGTTGATGGATATCGCGTATTGAAAATGGACAGAGTGAACAATAGCCCAATAGCTATTGAGTCTAGAATGAAAATCTGCCAGGCAATCCAACAAACTAAAAAAGGACTTGTAATTTTTTCAGACTTCCGGCACGGAATTTTTGATAAAGATTCGTGTCCATCCTACGTAGCATCACTCCACCCAGATGTCACCTCGGCCGCTGACAGTCAAGTCGCTTCAAGATGGGGCAATATTCTTGACTTCGCGGGAGTTACGTTAATTACAGCTAATGAAAAAGAAGCCCGATATTCACTCGGGGATCAAGACTCTTCACTACGCCCCCTCGGGGAGGCTCTTTTCGCAAAATCAAAAGCAGAGTTTGCCATTTTGAAAGCAGGCCGCGATGGAGCTATTGGTTACAGAAGAGAACTAAAAGGCAATGATCCCCGACACTTCTTTGTGCTGGACTCTTTTGCTCGCGGCGTGGTTGATGCTGTTGGCGCAGGGGACGCACTGTTGGCTTATGCGTCTCTGGCTTGGCATCATAAAGCTGGTCCGGTGAAAGCATCTATCTTAGGAGTTGCAGCAGCAAGTCTTGAATGCGAGAAAGAAGGGAATCATCCGCTGGCCCCAGATGAAATCATGAATCGAGTGCGCGAGGTACTCACATAGTGCAAATGGCCACAAAATTCCAAGCCATGCGATGATTTTGGAAAGAAATCAGACCATCATTCTGTGAGAACAAATGCACGTGCCGAAAATGCTGGTTCAAAATTGCATGAAATTCACTAAAACTGTACTCGAATGGGTGGGCTCGTTTTCTATTTTCAGTTCTTTCCTCGTCAGGCAATACTCTTGGGGTGGATATAAACCACTTTGAATCTTCATGACCAAGAGAAATGAGAGACTTCAAGAAGGCGTCTGCCTCGACCCGAGGCATGTGCTCAATCACCTCAAGCGAGACTACGACATCAAATGATCCTAGTCCGTGTATGGAATCCACAAATTTTAGTTTTTCGTTGCCCCACTTTAAGTTAAGTGGTCCAGATTCGACATACGGGTCGAATGCCGTAGTTGATTTAGCAACTTTTGAAAGAGTCATAGCACCGTAACCAGTTCCAGAACCTATTTCAATCAGATTTTCAGAACCATTCAATTGTCGAGTTACAAAGATGTAGCGAGCCAGATGGGCCATAAGACTTCCAGGGTCTACGGCCTCATCATGAATGTCCACTCGATCAGTTCTAGCCCCAACTGGAACTTCGATTTTATCCTTATTCACTTATTCCCCCTGTAAGATTTAACCTAACAATAGCCGATTATGGAGAAAAATGAGATCAGTAGTTACTGGAGCCCTCGGATTCATAGGATCACATGTAGTTGAGACTTTGCTTGAAAATGGTCATGAAGTATTGGGAATAGATGATCTATCAACTGGCTCAAAGGAAAATGCTATTGAAGGTGCAGATTATGTAGAAGTTTCAATTCTTGACCCGAAGACCAAAGAGGTTATTTCAGATTTCCGCCCAGACTATATTTTTCATCTGGCTGCCTTGCCGCGCATACAGCCCTCATTCGAAGAACCATTAATACACAATATGGCAAACGTAGATGGCACCATCAAGTTATTGGAAATTGCGCGAGACATTAAAATTAGGGGCTTTATAAATTCATCCTCGGCTTCCGTGTATGGAAACCCCGCGGAGTACCCAATAACCGAAAATACCCCCGTAGATCCGCTTAGCCCATATGCGTTACAGAAATATGCTGCCGAAAGATATGTGAAAATACTAGGCCAAAAATGGGCAATCCCAAATATAAGTCTCCGCTACTTCAACCCATTTGGAGATAGATCTTTCACGGGACTAGACGGAGGCAGTGCTTATTCGCCCGTAATAGGAGTCTTTCAGAATCAGAGAAAGTTGACTGGGGAAGTTTTGGTCACTGGTACAGGAGAACAAAGCCGAGATTTTGTTTATGTGAAGGATGTAGCTGCCGCTAACTTACTCGCCGCCGAGAAAATTCTTGACTTCACTGGAGAAGTTTTCAATGTGTGTACAGGCAAAGTTACATCAATTAACGAAATTGCAAAGAAATTTAATTGCAAGATAACGTATGTAGAGGCTCGTGGCGGAGAGGCAATTACTAGCTGGGGAGATAATTCAAAAATTTCAAAAATGCTTCGATGGAAACCGTCTATTGATGTCGAAAACTACATATCAACACTGGAATGAAAAAGTACAAGAACATAATTTTGGATCGGGATGGGGTCCTGAATAGCTTGGTTGCAACTACCGTCAACTCTAAAGGTCGCGCACCCAGAGAGTTGAACGAAATCAAGTTCCCAATCGAATGGAGCATGATTAGACGAGAAATTTTTAGATATAATTCCGTTGTCGTGACAAATCAGCCGGATGTGGAATCCGGAATGATGTCGAGAGAAAATGCATTATCTATCCACTTTAATGTCATGGAGAAATACCGAATAAAGAGTTCGGTGATGTGTACCCACAAGATAGAACCATGCGAATGCCGAAAGCCAAAGACTGGAATGGTCGAAATCGCATCCGGGTTATTTGGGATGAAAGCGGAAGAGACAATACTTATCGGAGACCGCTGGACAGATATATTATGCGGACAAAGTTGGGGTTGTGACACAATTTTACTGTCTTCCAGCTTGGATGAATCGATGAAAGCAACAGAAGACGGCTCTCAGCCACCAGATAAACTGAATCCAACCTATTTCGCAATTAATTGGCCTCAGGTCTTCTCAATTCTTGCATGGAGTGCGACATGAAGCGAATTTTCAAATTGATTCGAAACATTTTCTCGCTATTGCTATTCAAAATCGTCCATCCACGTACGGAAGTAATTTACATTGAAAGTAATATATTTGGCCACGCGATCCTTGAAGCAGAGATAGCTTATCAACAGGTTCTAACGAGACCAAATAGCAAGTATGTTCTTGCGACTCACCATCAAAGTGCCAACCTTGAACTTACAAAACAAATTCTCTCAATTTTTTTACAGAACAGAGATATTAGACATAGTAAGACCGCGAATTATGCAATTCAAGGACAAGATTTTCTACGGAACCGTTTGAGAATAAAGGGAAATCTTAAAGTTCTTAACTACCAATCAGAATTGACCCACAAGACTGCCTCTAATTTAGGCCACCAATACCCAAAACTATTGGAAGTTGTGAATATCAATATTGGAGACATTCCGGCAGAGTATAGAAATAGTTTATTGGTTATGAATAGATCTGATGCATATTCAAAATATCAGGAAGATTCAGATTTGCATCGGTATAGAAATTTTTCATTTGAACCTTTAGAGGAGGCGCTTAGCAACTCGCAAGATGTGAGTCAATATGCCAGAATTGGATACCTAGACAACCGAAGTAAAACAAGAGTGATTAGGGACCTCCGAGACAAAGTGACTGAGAATCCAGAATTGGATTTAGCTGTTCAGGTGACTTCTAAAGGTTATTTTGGTGCAGATAGCGGACCGTGCTGGGCAGCCCTAGTTCTGGATAAACCTGTGGGCTTTGTAAACATGATTCCACTCAACCAACCGTGCCCAACAGACCCAAAGAAACTGATAGTGATATTTAAACCTCTTTATTATACTCAGGAAAAAAGAGTACTTAGCATGACCGAGATGGTCAGCCCATTCATTTCTAATTTAAGAAGCACCTCCGATTACGTCCGAGCGAGTTTAGAACCACTTGAAAACAACCGGGAAGATATCTCGGCCTGCCTCGAGGACTTCACGTACTTACTAACCGACCCCTTGAAAAGTGATTACGATTTTGAAAAAATGAGGTGGATTAGAGAAAAGCTGAATGTACGTACATTGCCATCCATTAGCACCCGCTATCTAATGATGCATCCTGAGATTAAGGTTTAAGTATAGTTAGATGAACATTGCATTCATACAGATATTCCATAATCCTGGAAAGAGTCTGATACCCACGCTTCGAAAAAACATAGATTTGTTGAGGGCAGACGATCATTTCTACGTAGTTTTGGATGGATGCACTGACAATTCTCAATCTTTAGCCCAAGAATTTATTGGCGAGGCAAATAATCGTGTAACTGTAATTCATACACCTGATCTTCACGAAATCTTGGCATTGAATTGTGCGCTGGCGGAAACAAGAGAGCATAACCCAAGAGCAGTCGTGCACTTACAAGGGGATATGATAGTTGAACCACTTAACTTTGATATTGTAAGAGAGTTTCTGTATTCGAGAACTGACTTTGGAATCGCCAGCCTAAGAATGGGAGGATGCCCAAGCAAAGAGATTTCAGAATTCAATTTTTCTGAAGGCGCCTATGGCCACAAAGGAAGAATGAGATTTCTTGGAGCAAAGCTGTATGTCGCTGAAGTGTGTGTTGTTGTCCGAGGGCCACTAATTCTGTCGGATGAATTGCTTGATTTAGTTGGTTGGCAAATTGATCCGAAACTAGCACCGCACTCATATGATGATATTGATTTATCCTTGATTAGCAGAGAAAGTGGTTTCACGAACTATTTCATTGAAACTCCCTATAGAAGTGATGTTACCTGGGGAACTACCAGGAATGAAAATAGGAGCTTTACTGAATCCGTAGATATTTCGTATTCAAAGAACAAGCAATACGTTTATGAAAAACACTCGCTTAATCAATCTTGGAGCTTGTGCCCTGGACATGGAGTTAATCTAACTCTTGCGGGTTTGTGCCCATCAAGTTATTACTGGAGGGGGATGCTGTTTAATTCCATACTTACATATCCAGACTCAAGGAATCTGCTTGTTCATAATTTAATGAGAGTCTGCAGAAAGTTAGCCTTCAAACTTTCAAATAGAGATTTTGAATCTGGAAATAAAGTTACATGAAAAACGAAGTTTAAGATGTGCGAAGTATGATAAACCTAGAAAAATTTTCAAAAAAGGATGTGGCTCAAAATTCCTTATTCTATTTAAGTCTATAGGTTTGCGTTGTTTGAGTAACCCCTTGATGAAGACGCAGTACAGGTAGCCATCAACCAATTGAAAGTGGAGAGAGCTAAGCAGACGCCTGTGCTTACTCAGAACAAACCTCATACTTCGTAGAGATATCTCCGGTTCAGAGCGCATACTTATCTGAGCTCCAGCAGGGTGTGATCTGATCACCACATCCAAATCGTTGCTAACGTACCATTCCCCAAATTCTGCGCATTGGATCCAATAATCCAAGTCCTCCCCGAAATTCAATCCTGTTTCAAACCTTGGAAGCAGAGGGAGATGTTGCAAATTAATTAAGACGGAAGATGCTGATCCAGGCAAAGTTGATTCCAAAGCGATTAACTGCTTCCTTGTGACTGCTCCATGACGTGACTTAACATTGACTAAACCTTGCTCGTCTAGAGCAAAATATTGGCAAGCCACGCCTACAAAGGGCCTTATTGAACCCTCGATAACTCTTATCTGGTTTGCTATTTTATCCTTCAACCAGAAATCATCACTGTCTAAAAGTGCTAGATAATCGGCATCAACGAGCTCCAACCCCTGATTTCGAGCCGCTGAAACACCGCGGTTTTCCCCAAAAATAACTCGTAAGTTACGTCGATTTTGCATTTCCGCTGTAAGTAATTCTTTAGTTCTATCCGTAGAGCCATCATCTACAACAATCACATGGCAAATCGGATAGCTCTGATTGAACACGGACTCCAGACATTCCAGAATAAAGTGTTCTCCATTGTAGACAGGAATAACTACATCAATTTTCTTCAATTTCACTTCTCCGATGCCAAGAAAGAAGTTGTCTGGCAAATCTCCGAAAAGGCACGCGAGAAAGAAACCTTAAATCGAGAATGCGAAGAGCTACAAAAAAATAGAATAGAGGAAATTCAACTAAATGTCTTGGATTGCTCTTCAAGTAGTTTCTTCTGACTTTTATTTCTAAAGCTGCCAAATTAATCTTTTTAGTGACCTGGTTGTCATGAATTCGATAATTAGTTAAAGGCAAAGGCAAATTATAGATTTTCCCAACTTTGGATAATCTGATCCAAAGATCCAAATCTTCAGCCCCTTCACTTTCTGGGTTATAGCCTCCATTCATTTCTAGAGCAGATTTACGTATCAAGACGGAGGGGTGAGCGACTGGATTACGGATACTCAACATTCGAGATATTGACTTTGCTGAAGTCGGGTAGCTTGAGACACCAAGAATCTGTGAGCCAGAAAAGAGTGAAATTTGAGATCCGACCACCAAACAGTCGGAATGAGCGTTGATGAAATCAACTTGAGCCGATAATCTGGTGGGACACATCAAATCGTCTGCATCAAGTCGGGCGATAAAAACTCCAGAGGCAATGGCAATTCCATAGTTGAGTGCATTAGCGATGCCACGAGCTTCGCACTTCACAAACTTTACTCGCGAATCAACCAACGATAACTTTTGGACCAAAAGTGCCGTGGAATCCCGGGATCCGTTATCAACAACGACTATTTCCTTTAGGTGATCTTGGGTTAGGCAACTCTGGATGGATTCCCGGATGTAGAGTTCACCATCTAAAACCGGTATAACCACGGACACACACGGACAGCTCAAGTGACTACATCCAATCTGGATTCACCCTGAGCCATGATTCAGGACAGAGATTTTCTGGATCATTAAGGCCACGAAACCATTTTGCCGGCGCAATAACTGATCCTTTTGAGAGAAAGCCACTCCACCAAGAAAACGTAGAATTCGAGATGACTAAATCGCTTGCCTTACTCATTAGAATGAGTTCTTCTAAGTCAGTTAATTCTCCAGTACTAATAACTTCAAGATTTGGAAACACTGAAAAACTAGCCAAATTTCTATCATTTGAAAAGACCCAAATGGGCCGCTCCGGGTAATACAGCTTCAGAATTCCTATAAAGTAATCGTCCGACAGAGCCCCAATAGTAGTTATGTTTTTTTTGTCTAAGTAATCACCCCTTCTTATGTGAATTACCACAGGGTTGAGTTCAGAAATTCTCTTTTCTAAATCTTGATAAGCCGTCCCAGCATTTCTCAGTTTAAATAATGTCGCATCTTCATCATTTCCCGAGACTCTCGAAACATACTCGTACGTCTGAAAGTATCCATTTAGGACCAATGGCTTATCTGCAGTTAGCAAGTGTTTATCAAAACCAACGACTGGTGAGTTATAAAGATTCGCAAGCTTTGATAAATGGCGAGAGCGCTTAAGGACCTTAAAAAACAAATCAGAAAACATTCCGGATTTCTCATCCTTTAGGTTAAATGAAAACGGGAACTCCAGATCCCCCAAATCAAAAGTTCGGCTAGTGGCTGCCTTGCCCAGGTGTGCTAAATCGAGATCCAGCTCGGACTTAGAATTATTTGCAGCGAATCTGCCGGCGTAGAGGCAAAAGAGTTGATTACCAATTCCACCTTGCATTAACACCCTGGTAGTGCGCACTTATCCATATTACACAAATCAAAGACTTGGGATCTCCAGCGGCCTGCAGAAGGTCTTGTGAGTTCGCGGTATATATTCAGGTCATGAGGAACAAGGACCTTTCCATAATCGTAGATTCCCTTTCATTGCTTGAAAGCAGTGACAAACGAAAGTTGGGAGTGGTCAGCCTGACGCAATTCTTTCTCGGAATTCTAGATTTATTTGGGGTAGCAATTATTGGCGTGCTGGGCTCCTTGGCGGTAAGCGGCATTCAATCAAAAGCGCCCGGCAATCGTGTTGGTGATGTTCTTGAATTCTTAAATTTAGAGAACTTTGCTTTTCAAATGCAAGTAGCCATACTTGGGACGCTTGCGGTCCTATTGTTGATATTCAGGACTATAGTCTCAATCATTTTGATTCGGAGGACACTTCTTTTTTTGAGCCATCGTGGAGCCGAGATTGGTTCAAAGTTGTTCGAAAGATTATTGGCTCAAGAGATTGTTGTCATAGAAAATAGATCAATACAGCAAAATTCATTTGCATTGCTTGGCGGAGTTAATTCAATTACTGTTGGAATTATTGGAACTCTAGTCACACTATTTGCAGACTTATCTTTGATGGCGATTATGATTTTTGGCCTCCTGCTTGTTGATCCTATGATTGCTTTGCAGTCCCTGATTATATTTGGCGGAGCGGGATTGTTGCTCTATCGCTTACTGAGTAAAAAAGTAAGAAATCTTGGTCGGTTAGAAGCCGACCTAAATATTGCCTTATCAGAGAATATTTTTTCAACCTTGCAATCTTACAGAGAATTTTATGTACGGAATCAGCTCTCAGACAAGGCCGTCACGGTTAATTTGCTAAGAAAGCAACTTGCTACAGTTCTTGCTAATAACTCGTTTTACCCCAACATTGGGAAATATCTAATTGAAGTTTCGATTATTTTTGGATCTCTTGTAATCGGAGCAACTCAATTTATATATCAAGACGCTAATCGCGCAGTTGCTACACTTGCGGTATTCATGGCTGCTGGAACGAGGATTGGGCCAGGAGTCTTACGAGCACAACAAGGAATGCTTACCATAAAGAACTCATTGGGGGCTGCGACCGTAACGGTGGGGTTGTATAGAGATTTGATTGCGTCCGAGAAACAACTCTCTAAGTCGACCAAAGTGATGTTTGACTATCCTGATTTTGTGCCAACCGTTAACGTACAAGATTTAAGCTTTTATTATCCTAATAGCGAACTTCCTGCACTCAAAGGGCTAAATTTCTCTTTAAAGGCTGGTTCGAGAATCGCGATTGTTGGTCCATCAGGGTCGGGAAAAAGCACGCTCGCAGATGTTTTATTGGGTGTTGTCGAACCAACCACAGGCTCAATCCAAATTGCTGGGATGTCTCCCCGTGAGGCGATCCAGCGATGGCCGGGTGGCATAAGTTATGTGCCTCAGAAGAGCAACGCAGTTAGAGGTAGCATAAAAGAAAACATCTATTTGGAATGCCTTCATTCTGAGCCAGCAAATCTCTATTTTGAAAAGAGCCTGAAGGCTGCAGAACTCGAAGAAGTTTTTGACTTATCTGGCGAATCCAACCTTGGAGACAGTGGATCAAAGTTGAGCGGTGGCCAATTGCAGCGACTTGGGATTGCTCGCGCCCTTTTTACCAATCCAAAGCTGATTGTTTTAGATGAAGCAACAAGTGCCCTTGATGGCGCAACTGAATTTCGTGTGTCGGAAGCGATTCAAGAACTCGAGCAGGAAACAACGGTTGTTGTAATTGCGCATCGCTTATCGACCGTAAGGCATTCAGACCTTGTCATTTATTTGAACAAGGGCCAAATTGTGGCTTCAGGAAGTTTCGAAAGTGTCCGTAAGCTCGTACCGGACTTTGACAAACAGGCAGAACTGATGGGGCTATAGGCAATTTGTCCCTTTTGTCCCCTTCCCGCGACAATCTAGACTGGGATTCGTAGTAGGGGATAGAGGCAGCGACGGCTGACTCTGCAGGACAAAACCGGTTAATGAAGGATCACTAAAGTGGCACTTAGCGTATGGACAGTTGCTGAACTGGGGGCTTTTTACACTGAGCACCGTTCAGAGCTACTCGCGCATGCCAATCGCGTATTGAAGGATTCAGCTAAGGCTGAGGAAATCACCCAAGACTCACTGATTAAGTTCATGCTTGCTGCCCCTGAGCTTGAATCTGAGGAGCACGCACTTTCTTATCTACACCGCACCATTGAAAACCTCTGTATCGACTACTTCCGCATGGAAGGCCGCCGTCCAAACCTTGTTGTTATCGACAATGCCCAGGCTGAAGTTGAGGCTAAGTGGCAGGTTTCAGGCGATCACTCAGAAGTTCTTTCACAGGCAGAAGATGCAGCGATTATCCGCCAGGCTTTGGCTCTTCTCTCCCCTGCTGAGCGCGCAGCGCTTGTGATGTGGGAGATGGAAGGCCGTTCAACTGAAGAAATCGCAGCCGAGCTTGGAATCAAGGAATCTGCAGTGCGCCACACTGTTTCTCGCGCCCGCACATCCCTTCGCCGCGTACTTTCAGAGCTTGTTGTTGATCAAGAGCGTGGCCTTACAGCCCTCGACATGCTTTCCACTACCTATAAGAAGGCATCTGAGCTTGCCGCCAAGTCGTCCAAGGTCGCTCTCTCCTTACTATTGGTGGTCACTGCATTCCTAGGATTTAACTCTATGACCGGCCGCGAAGGTGTGGTCCCAGTGGTTTCAATCCAGGAGCCAACTGAGTCTGTGGCTGGCTCAGCTTCCGCAGAGTCTGCTGTTCCTGCCCCATCTATCTCAATGCCAGCCAAGAAGTCATCAACCATGGTCTCTGGCGTCTACGTTAAGAGCGGTAAGGCTGCCCAGTGGCCTGGTCTCGATGAAGAGGGCGCTCCAATAGCTTTCACTGTTTCAGGTGAAAAGGGTCCAATCGGGAAGATCCGCGTTAACCGCAATACCCCGGTAGCGACCGAGCAAGGCACAATTTTGGCCACCCAAGCCATCAC